>Ga0335394_10009403_pt1 | contig 11017 bp, 7 predicted proteins | sample MAT03_FD_205741 | JGI IMG/M metagenome (GOLD analysis project Ga0335394, IMG submission 205741) | Freshwater microbial communities from Lake Fryxell liftoff mats and glacier meltwater in Antarctica - MAT-03 (spades assembly) (version 2) ... | reverse complement strand
TGCACCGCATTCACCATGCGTTCGTTGGCCATGGCCTCCGTAAAACTCGGTACCCCGGCCGTTTCTACGGAAACCACGAGGGCGATGTATTTGCCTTCGTGGTTCAAACGCCGCGTCAGGGCGTGCAACAGCGTTGTTTTTCCCATCTGACGCGGTGCGTGCAGCAGGAAAAAATGTTTGTTTTCAATTAAACGATAGATACTTTTATAGATGCCTCGAAAAGGATCAACCATATAGTGATCCTCGGGGAAGCAAAGTCCCGACACGTTGAATGACTTATTCATGGACGCAAAGGTAAGGGAAAATAAGATTTTTTTACACAAAAAACGATTTTTAACCAGGGTAGCTTTTGGGCGCTGTGCAACATAATGAGCGCCTGTCGCGTTAAACATTGATCATTTTTTAAACGCTGGCGGTCAATAAAAAACCTACCGTCCGGCGTGTATCATCAACTGTTTTACTTATGCTTCCATACCAGCCCCTGTTTAGTTTTTTATTGCTGTTGTACACCTGTTGCGCCATCGCTCAAACGCCTGAGAACGGGTGGGAATACATTCGCCAAAACAATTTTTCGGGGGCACGAGCCGTATTTGAAGCTGAATTATCGCGCCAACCCGACGCTGAACCTGCGCTGTGTGGTATGTTATTTCTGGCTGAAACCGTTCAGGATATGGAGACGTACGAACATTATGCCAATCAGTTGACGGAGCAGGGTTGGAAACCGCAATATGTTTGGTTGTTTGGACACTTGTATGGCGGCACCCCGGAAAAAGCGCTGCAATCTTTGTGTAACCAATCTTTGGTGTCCGGAGGATTAACTCCTGCGGATGCTGCCGGATTAAAACTGCCTTTCGTTTATTCGCAGGCAGATTCCCTGTTTAAATACCGGCGTTTTGGGGAAAGCACTGCGTTATTACGGCAAGATTTTCCTGATTGGAACTGGTCGCTGACGGGCCCATTCGACAATGAGTCGGGCAGTGCTTTCATAGAAAAAACGGGCTTGGAAACGGCTGGTTTTGATGTTCATGCCACTTTTAAAAATGCTGTCGGTACGGCTTTTGGGTGGTTGCAGCGCACGGGATTTGCCCCTGGCGAACCGGTTACTTTTGAGGGCCTTCCCAACAGTAAAGAGCTTGGTACTTATCTGGCCAATACTTTTATCACCATTCCAACCGCCCGACGTATGGCTTTCCGCATTACCCGGGAAGAACCCATACAAATTTGGTTGGACGATCGCCTGATCATGGAACGCTCCAGAACAGCGGCCGCATACCTGTATGATAATGAAATAGTGGAGGTGCCCGTTGCTGCCGGAACCCACCGGCTGTTGGTCAGGTTGTCGGAATTTCCAAAAGACAAAAGTGATGCCCGTATTCGCCTGAATTTTAATGACGTTGCCCGTCTGGCTGAATCGGTTGGCTCCGGCTCAGACGACGATGCAGCGGACGAGGAGGAGCCATCCATTTTAAATGGAACTGGTTTCCTCCTGCGGTGTACTGACCCTGCCACAGGAGCAGTTTATACCGACATTATTTCGGCTTTTGAAGGTAATTATACCCCGGCAACCGAAAATTGGGATGTAACGGCTAATATTTACCCTTTCCTTAATTTTTGGGAAAAACAAGCAAAAAACAACCCGGATGTGCTTTGGAAACAATATTTGTTGGCCAAAGCCTTTGCCCGTTGTGCAGAAAATGAGGCAGGAGAAGACTATTTTTCAAAATATGCTGCACAACATACCCGTGCTGCCTTTTCTAATTTTTTGTTAGCAAAATTTTATAATGCTAATGATAAAGCGGAGCGGGCCGAAGCGTTGTTGAGCGAAATGGACACCATAATGTGCCCAACACTGGCTGCGCATTATATACGATTATTTAAAATTAATAAAGAGCAGGACGAAAATTATTATTTGACGGCCTTAGAGAAAATGATGACGCTTTCTCCGGCCAATTTTGGTTTGATGAGCCGTTATTTAACCTTATTGAAAGGAAAGGGCCGCCGCGAGCAGATTAGGTCATTTACCGAGACTTTTATGCGTCGTGATTTTATCAAAAATGAAGACCGTGAACTTTGGAAAAAACGCCTTGAAAGTTACACGGAAGATGAAAGTTATAAACCTGCCTCTTACAAACCGAAAACCGAAAAAGAGCGGGAAAAAGACTTTAAAAGGGCACAAAAAACCCTCAAAAAGACGTTTTCATCCAATGATTTTAATGAGATAATCAGTTATCATAAATACAAAGACCACGTAGCGGACGTGCTGAAAACGTATGATGAATGGCTCCTGATACAACCTTGGCGCTCATATCTGACCAAAGCAAAAGCCAAGTACCTCTTTGAAAAAGAACGCGCTGACGAAGCGCTGCTGCTCCTGCAATCGCTGTTAAATACCCAGCCTTATGATGCCGTTGTATTAGAAACGATCGGGGATATCTATGTGGAAAAGAAAAACCCGACAGAAGCCATTGGCTGGTATCGGCGCGCTGAAAAAATACGCGGCGAATCATACGGTTTGCGCGGAAAAATGGAAAAAATAGAAAACAAGAAGAAATTGAACGGCTATTTTCCAATTATTAACTTAGAGGAGATTGCCCGTGCACACGCCTGGGATAGCCTGTATGCCGATGAAGAAGCGGTGATTGCCCTGTTTAGCCAACAAATGACTTACCTGCCGGAGGAAAATAAAATGGAATCTGCCAATAAAGCCATTATCCATATTCGTACCGATGGTGGCGTAAAAGCATGGACAGAAGCCAATTTGCGCCCCATTGGTCGGGTAACATCGGCCAAAGTTTTGAAAAAAGACGGCGCAGTGACTTCCCCGGAATTGGGTTATGGCATGGCGGTGTTCAAAAACCTGCAACCCGGAGATATAATTTTGGTGGAAGGCGTGAGCGAACACAACATGCCAGATGAAATCCCCAACGACTTTCTGGAGTTTGCACCCGTGTCCTGGCAGTCGCCGGTGGCTCGGGCTACCATAGAAATATTGGCACCCAAAGAACTGCAACTGTATTTTGCCTGCAATCGCCTGGCTTGTACCCCCGTGAGAAGGGATACTGCCAATTTCCAATTGCTACAATGGAACTGGAGTAATTTGGCAAAGCCGGAACTGGAAGATGCTACCCCGGAAAATTATGACAGTTATGCCTGGCTGATGGCGGGCAGCGCACCTGACTGGAATCAAGTGGCACGCTGGTACGAACGCAAAACGTACTGTCGTGCTGAACCCAATTACGAGGTATTAGACAAAGCACGCGAACTGATACGGCCCGGCATGAGCGAAGCCGATATCGTGGAAGCATTGCATACGTTTATTGTCCGCGATATCAGCTACTCGTATGTGTCGTTTCTCAACAGCAATTACGTACCTAAAAAACCGGGTGCCACCCTGTCGGCAAAGGTGGGCGACTGCAAAGATGTGGCCACCCTGATGATTGCTTTGCTGCGAGAACAGGGCATTCCGGCATGGTACACGTTGGTTAGTACCCATTCGTTTAGCAACCGGGAGCCGCGCCCTACGCCTTATGTATTCAACCACGCCATTGTGGCGTGGCAATCGAAAGACGGGCAATTGCATTTTGCCGACCTGACGACCGATTATTTCCCGACGGGCGTGTTGCCACGCGGCGACTGTGGTGCCTGGGCATTAGTGATTCGGGAAGGTGAAACGCAGCTGCGCCGTCTGCCCGATCATGCCTTAGATGCTACTGTCAGCGGGGTAGATTTTCATACAGTAGCCAACTTGGATGCAGCAGGAAACCTGACTTTAACCGTACAGACGGAACGTAAAGGGGTAGCTGCTGGTCATTGGCGCGAGCAATTGTTGCGCACGAATGCCGAAGAACGCCGCAAGGCGCTCTCCGCTTATTTTGGAGGGGGTGTTTTACACCATTTAGACGTTGAAGATTTTGAATTTTTTAACACCGACAGCCTGAACGAGCCGTTGAAGGGCCGATTCAACCTGAAAGCTTACCACCAACTTGATCAGGTGTCCAATTTGTATATTTTACCGCTGCCGCTGCCCTTTAGTACGCCGACAGAAAAAGGGATGTTTGCGGCAAAGCGCTACAATGATATGGATTTGGATGAATTTTTTGAGTTGTCCCCGGTGTACGAAAAGGTTGAGTTAACGTTACCCAAAGGTTTTGTTTTAGCAGAATTGCCCAAAGACCGGCAGTTGGACAATCGTTTTGGTACCTATCATTTGTCTTTTGAAAAAACACCCGCCGGTTTGCTTATCCATCGTCGTTCCTCTTTCAAAATGCGTTTTTTGAACTATGTGGATTTTACTGAATTTAAACAGTTTTATTTAGATATGCTCGATGCCGATGATGCGTTTTTGGCATTGAAAAAAATGTAAGGAACGAGTATTAAGTAGTCCACAGTCGGCAGTCGGCAGTCCACAGTTGGCAGTCGGCAGTCCACCGTCCACAGTTGGCAGTCCACAGTTGGCAGTCCACCGTCCACAGTCGGCAGTCCACAGTCTCAAACACCTTTGATAATAAGGTAATTAATGAAAGTCAAAACCACGATTATTCCTATTTGCCTACTTAGAATATTGAAATATTAAATTGATTGTCAATAAAATACAATAATATATTAATTTAAACTAATGTCAGTTTGGTACTTAGTAGCACGCTTTAAGCAAAAAAGTGGTAGTATGGTACTAAAAGGGTCGTTTAAATTGGTTAAGTTATTATTTACTTGTTCCTAAAACAGGACGCACGGCAAGTGTTTTTATGAAAAACTGGTAGCGCAATCGGTGGGTAAAATGACCATAGTAAACGTTATAAAAAAATATATTTTTAGTTTTTAAACTTTTATATTGAATTAGTTGTATCTTTATACCAAAATTTGGAGTCTATATTATCAATAATTCACAGGGCTATCAACTGCCGACTATTGACTGTCAATTACTTATGACTGCTAACAACCTCATTGCACACGATATTCCAGCACTCACCGTCGAACAAACGGGGCGAGATGCTTTTCATTTCCTCAATGATTTCCACGTCAAGCACTTACCAGTCATTGACGGTAAACGTTTGGTGGGCATTCTGTCGGAAGAGGAAATTTTCAACCATAAATTGTATGAACCCATCAGTGAATACGATTTTTCACTCCTGCGTCGTTTCGCGGTACACGCTACCGATCACTTATTTGAAGTGATGCGTATAATGGGCGATAATCGCCTGACGGTTATTCCGGTGGTGGATGCGGAAGAAAATTATCTCGGCCTGATTGCACAAAATGACCTGCTGCGGTTCTTCGCTAACAGCGCTTCTTTTGCGGAGTATGGAGCCGTATTGGTACTCGAAATGCAGCCGCGCGATTATTCATTGGCCACCATAGCCCGGATTATAGAAGAAGCGGATACAAAAATACTCAATGCTTTTGTTACTTCTTTGCCCGGTGCTGAAATGCTGGAATTGACGCTTAAACTCAATCGCCACGATCTTGGAAGGGTCATCAATGGTTTGGAACGGTATGAATACAGCGTGAAAGAAACGTATTCAGAGACCGACCATAATGAAACTTTACGCGACCGGTATGAATCGCTGTTGAAATATTTGAACGTTTAATAGGTGACTTTTTGGATAAATTGCGTAAAAAATAGCGAACTAAAAAATAGTTTTACATTTACGCCGCATTTTTTCTTACAAAACAAAATGAACTTATTATGATTAGCGAATTGAAAGCATTTCTGCTGCGCGGAGACGTAGTTATGCTTGCTGTTGCCGTGATTATTGGTACTGCTTTTAACAAAATTGTTACTTCCTTAGTGGATGATGTTATCCAACCGATACTCGGTATGATTGTTGGTAACCCGGATTTTTCCGCTTTCAAACCAGGCGGAATTGGTGTTGGCAATCTCATCACGGCTATCATCAACTTTGTTATTGTTGGTATTGTGCTGTACTTTGTGGTGAAAGCTGCTGGTAAAAAAGCGGAAGAAGTAAAGTAAAGCGGTACGGGAATAAATTAGTTGCACGCTATTGATCTGAATCTTTTTCAAAAAATTAGATCAGTAGTATGCAACTAAGTAGGTAAATAGAAATAATCGTGGTTTTAAATTTCATTAATTACCTTATTATCAAAGGTTTGTGAGACTGTGGACTGCCGATTATTGACTGTGGACTACTTAATTTGTTTACAGAAAAAAATATTTGTTTATATTCAAGTATATCTAATTTTACTCCGCACATTTGATTTATGGCAAAACAATTGAACACCACCAGCACTTCTATTCCGGGCAACCGCATTGTTACCTTAGATGAGTTCATTATCCGCACCGGAAACGAATTTGACTACGCTACCGGCGAGCTCACGGGCTTGCTGCGCGACATTGGTGTTGCCGCCAAAATAATCAATCGCGAGGTGAATAAAGCGGGTTTGGTCAATATCATTGGTGTGGCCGACAACCAAAATTCCTCCGGCGATACACAACAGAAATTAGACGTGTACGCCAATGAAAAAATTATAGAATGTTTGCGCAATTCGGGTGAATGTTGCGCCATTGCCAGCGAAGAAGACGAGGATATTATCCAGATTCCATCTGCCAGCGGCAAGGAATCGCATTATGTGGTCATGTTTGACCCATTGGATGGGTCCTCCAATATTGATGTTAATGTTTCGGTGGGTACTATTTTTGCTATTTATCGGCGCAAAAGCGACCCCAAAGGCCCTGCCGATTTAGCAGACTTTTTACAACCCGGCACCCGTCAGGTGGCAGCGGGATACGTTTTGTACGGCACTTCTACCATTTTGGTTTATACTACCGGCAGTGGTGTCAATGGCTTTACATTAGACCCTTCTATTGGTGAATTTTGCCTCAGTCACCGCAAAATGCAGATCCCGCAGAGCGGACAGTTTTATTCTGTCAATCAGGGTTACTACTCCAAATTTGATTTGGAAATGCGGCGCTATATTGATCATTGCTCCGATCAAAACTATGGTCTGCGGTACATTGGCAGTATGGTGAGCGATATTCACCGCATCCTGATTCATGGCGGCATTTTCCTGTACCCCAGTACCCGAAAATTTCCAAAGGGGAAACTGCGGGTTTTGTATGAATGTAACCCGTTGTCCATGATTGTAGAGCAGGCTGGCGGGAAAGCCATCAATACCCAACTCAAACGCATTTTGGATTTAGAACCCACTGAATTGCACCAACGCGGCACCATTGCCATTGGGTCTCCGGCAATGGTGGATGAACTGAAAGAATTTATAGAACGCTATTCCGCACTGCCGCTTTAAGTTTTACAATAATGTATTGATCTTAGCGTATTGAAGCAACATGATGGTTTTACCGTCTTTTATCTGGCCTTTTTTTATCATTTCCAACGATTCATTAAAGGAGATTTCTAATACTTCAATATCCTCCTGGTCGTCTTCTAATCCGCCCCCTTCATTTATTTTCTGGTCTTTCGTATATTCTGCAACAAAAAAGTACAGTATTTCCGTGACCGAACCGGGCGACATATACGCTTCAAATACTTTTCGTACCTGCGTTACTTTGTAACCCGTTTCTTCTTCTGTTTCCCGGCGAATACAATCTTCGGCATTGTCTTTATCCAGCAAACCCGCACAGGTTTCGATCAACATCCCTGTCTCGTTGCCATTCAAATAGGTCGGCATACGGAACTGTCGGGTCAAAATAACGGTTCTTTTTTCGCGGTTGTACAATAAAATGGTGGCTCCGTTACCCCGGTCATATACTTCCCTGTTTTGGGTTTGCCAGGTGCCGTTTTTTTTCTGAAAATCAAACGTCACCTTTCTCAAGATATACCAGTTATTGGAAAGTACCTCCAATTGCAGATTTTTTATGCTTGGATTTGTCATCAGTAATTAAAAGTATTAATTAAGTAGTTTTATGTCTTGTGATGTGTTCCGCGATATCATCGGGCGTGGACGACCTTACGTACAGTGCTTGTGTCTGCTGTCTTGTATCTGCTGTCTTGTGTCTGCTGTATTGTGTCTGCTGTATTGTGTCTGCTGTCTTGTGTCTGCTGTCTTGTGTCTGCTGTCTTGTGTGTGGAGTCTTGTGTCTGCTGTCTTGTGTCTGCTGTCCTGTGTCTGCTGTCTTGTGTCTGGAATCCTGTGTCTGGAATCTTGTGTCTGCTGTCTTGTGTCTGGAATCTTGTGTCTGCTGTCTTGTGTCTGGAATCTTGTGTCTGCTGTCTTGTGTCTGGAATCTTGTGTCTGCTGTCTTGTGTCTGCTGTCCTGTGTCTGCTGTCCTGTGTCTGGAATCCTGTATCTGCTGTCTTGTGTCTGCTGTCTTGTGTCTGCTGTCTTGTGTCTGCTGTCTTGTGTCTGCTGTATTAGTTCCTCGGTGTATATACCCAAAAATCGGAATACACCGTGCTACTGTTTTGAAACCCATCCCATACCCGATCAATCCCGGTACCAATATAGCCTTTCCCCTGAAGGCCAAATGCAAATGCGTCGCTGCGACGCGGGCCGGGGCAAGACTTGCGCTGCTGCCACCCGCTGCCGGGTTTGGCTAAGTCAAGTTCCCAAAAATCGGAAAGGTACCCCGCAAAAGGGTTAATCCCAAACCCAAAATAGCCCTTCGAACCAATAGAAAACCCCGATGCTCCGGTGCGGGGCAGATCAGGCAGGTAATTGACAAATTCCCAACGACCCGGGTCAGTATCGCTCACGGGTGGAATAAATCGCCACAGATCGCGCAGGTATTCAGATTCAAAAACACCTCCGCCGACGTATCCGTAGCGGTCATCGGTAAAAGCAATGGCTTCCACCCGCCCGCCAACGCGATTTTGCGGATCATTCGCCACGCGATAAGGCATAGATGCTACCTGCCGCCATTGTCCGTCAATCGGGTTATACTCCCAAAAATCATCCAAAAAAACCGCTCGATAGGGGCAAATGGGTGGTTGCGTGGTATCATAAACGAAAATTTTCCCGCCGCCTAAGTAACCTTTCCCGCTTAGGCTAAAAGCAACAGCGTTTAGCCGCCGTTGTAAGGGGACAACACCAGTGGCGGGATGCCAGGTTTGGGCAGCAATAGAAAATTTGTAAAAATCGGTCAGCGTGGCGGGCGGGCAAGTGGTTCCGGGAAATAAGAAACCACCCGTCAGGGTATAAATCGTATCACCAATGCTGAATAAACCGACTTCCGTTCGCCGCCGCCCGGGAAACACCGGTAACGGTATCCATCCTTTTGCAGGGTCAAATTCATACAGACCATTGGGGTCTAAGGAACTGTTCAAATAAACAGGTCCAACTCCGATTACCCCAAAACCCATGTAAGCTTTTCCACCGGAAGTTGTGCTGGCGCCAAACTGATAAGGGCCAAAACCGGCCGGCTTCCGCCAACCGTCCAATACCTCAAAAGTGGCCGTTTTTTTGCTGTAAAACCGGCGCTCACCAGATTTCAGGTAAGTACGGACGTAGTATTTAGTGTTGAAATTCAGGCCCGTCAGCGCAGCAGTAAACACCGTGTCGAAGGCGGCTTGTTTCAAATTTTTTATGATACAATCAGTTCCGTCAACCGTGGGCGTGGTATTCGTAGCAGAATACACAAACCCATGTTCTTCCGCTACGGTGCCTAATATTTGCAAACCCGTTATGCGCCCCCAAATCACAGCAGTATCATTGCTGATGATTGTTTTCAGGCCCGCAAACGTCACCAATTCATCCAAATCGTAGGAGAGTAGCGTTCCATACATCTTACGAGGTCCCATCACGGCAAATGCTCTAAAATAGTAGGTTCTATCCGTTTCAGGCGCTTTAAATTCGGTGCTAAAGGGCGTTTCCGGCGCGGGCGGGGAAAGGTAAATGCGCTGCCCTACGGACAATGCCGGTTGGCCTGCCACGGAAGTGTACCAGATAAAACCGCAACTATCTACCGGGGTATCACCCAGTTCCGTGATTTGCCCGATCATCTGTATGCTACCTGCTTTTCCCGTTGTCCTGCTATCAGTGACCACGTTAAAAAAAGGCAAAGCCGTCAAATCTTTCTTTTGGCAGGAAAAAAAGAGCAGCGTAAAAACCGGAATCAGCCAAATTAGTTTTTGAGGTGTCATCCGCAAGGAACGAGCGGGTGACATCTCAAAAACGGGCGCGGGAGGAGATGATGCCTTTCGCTTACCTCGAAAGATGTCACCTCCTCGAAAGGGAGGAGATGATACCTTTCGCTTACCTCGAAAGATGTCACCTCCTAGAAAGGGAGGAGATGATGCCTTTCGCTTACCTCGAAAGATGTCACCTCCTAGAAAGGGAGGAGATGATACCTTTCGCTTACCTCGAAAGATGTCACCTCCTAGAAAGGGAGGAGATGATACCTTTCGCTTACCTCGAAAGATGTCACCTCCTGGAAAGGGAGGAGATGATGCCTTTTGCTTACCTGGAAAGATGTCACCTCCTCGAAAGGGAGGAGATGACACCTTTCGCTTACCTGGAAAGATGTCACCTCCTCGAAAGGGAGGAGATGATGCCTTTTGCTTACCTGGAAAGATGTCACCTCCTCGAAAGGGAGGAGATGATGCCTTTTGCTTACCTGGAAAGATGTCACCTCCTCGAAAGGGAGGAGATGATGCCTTTTGCTTACCTGGAAAGATGTCACCTCCTCGAAAGGGAGGAGATGATGCCTTTCGAGAAGAACGCCAACCCAAAAATGATAATCTATTCATTATCAATTATTTAAATTTTTATTATTACCACTATCAGCAATTTTACTGTAAGATACTTACTGAAATTTGAGTTGCTAAAAGTATGAGTTTTTGTCAAAAATAGTCGTTTTTTGCCAGTTTTCAGCAAAATTGATTTCCCGTAAGTGTATAAATGTTTTAGACTTTTGACCCAGGGGGTTCCATGAGAGCAAGATTTGCAATTGGAGGGCAATTGGATAATTGTGGTTCAGGCCCAAATTTTTGAGGACTGATGGGAGATTTTAGGATCGTAGACATTTGAAAAGCGGGTCGGGATTCGATTTTTTTGTACCTCAAATTTGGGTTGATTTTGTAGAGGAACACTTATTTTTAAAATAAA
>Ga0335394_10009400_pt1 | contig 11020 bp, 10 predicted proteins | sample MAT03_FD_205741 | JGI IMG/M metagenome (GOLD analysis project Ga0335394, IMG submission 205741) | Freshwater microbial communities from Lake Fryxell liftoff mats and glacier meltwater in Antarctica - MAT-03 (spades assembly) (version 2) ... | reverse complement strand
ATTCTCTCCCACAGCTCTTACTTTAGACAGGGATAATAACAAGTCGAGGTTCTAGACCCACAATCCCTCTTTTATGTCTGTGTATTTCACTACGCTTTGAGGTGCGCTTACCCTGAATGTGTGTGGCGATCGCTATAGATTCTAGTCTTGTACGTAATCCTGCCCAGTGGTCAATGCTATTTCAGCTCGGACAAACTCTCGCCCTAAATAGGCAGCGTGGTCTAAATAGCTAATTACACAGGGCTTGGCCTTTTCAAATATCTCAATGCACAACTCTTTAGCGGTTCTTCCTTGATAGATGGCAGTCGGAGCACGCTCTACTTTGCCACGTACAGGCAAAGGTTTTCCCGTTTCGGGGTCGCAGGCCAAGCCGCGATCGTCAATCACATTGGTAAAGTGTTTGGCGCAGATCAGTTTTGCCTCGCGATCGATGTAGATCAAAAAATATCCTTGAGGATCTAGCTCAATGAAGCGGTTAGAGAGCTTGCGGTCAAGTGTAGCGAGGTCATCAGGGGTTGTATATGAGATAGCAATTTGGTTCATGATCTAAAATTCGGCAGCGCTAGTCAATTTGGGTCAGTATTTCTGTCAGATTCTCAAATCTACCGCAAAGTTTCTCGTTTCATGGAGCATCACTCGTAAGCTTCGGTAGATTTAACGAGCTAATCTTAAAGGATTGTTGCCATTCTATGACCTAACGCCCAGCCTTCCGGGTTTAGGCGTAGCAGCGCATCAGAAATCTGTTTTAAGATGAACTCGTGTTAGTTCCTGTGTAACCAGTTTCAACCTAAACCGCATGGGAATACTCAATCTTTAGTTGTATAGCCCGTTTTGAGGAAAAGCCAGTGAGTCCAGAAACCCTCGTTCCAATCCCTGCGATCGCTTCGGTTGCACCATTTAGCCCAACAGAGTTTGATGCCTATGTGGTCAACAGCTATGCCCGCTTTCCCCTTACGTTAGAGCGTGGAGAGGGATGTCGAGTTTGGGATAATGAAGGGCAGTCTTACTTAGACTTTGTGGCGGGCATTGCCACCTGTACGCTCGGTCACGCCCACCCAGCCATGGTGGAGTCAGTAAATCGGCAAATTCAAAAGCTACACCATGTCTCAAACCTGTTTTATATTCCAGAGCAGGGGGAATTGGCGAAATGGTTGGTCGAGCATTCCTGTGCCGATCGCGTCTTTTTTTGTAACTCAGGCGCAGAAGCTAATGAAGCAGCCATCAAGCTGGCGCGTAAATATGCCCATACCGTTTTAGGGATTGAGACACCCATTATTCTCACCGCTCATGCCAGTTTCCACGGTCGTACCCTAGCAACTCTCACGGCTACAGGGCAGCCCAAGTATCAGAAGAATTTTGACCCGCTGATGCCGGGATTTCACTACGTTGAATATAACGACATTGCGTCGCTAGAAGCCGCGATCGCCCAGCTCGATCAGCCGAAGCGCCAAGTCGCTGCCATTATGCTTGAAGCCCTCCAGGGTGAGGGCGGGGTGCGTCCCGGCGACATCGATTACTTCAAACGGGTGCGCGAACTTTGCGACGAGAAAGGGATTTTGCTGATTTTAGACGAGGTGCAAGTCGGCATGGGGCGCACGGGGCACTACTGGGGCTATGAAAATTTGGGTATTGAACCCGACATCTTCAGTTCTGCCAAGGGGCTGGGCGGTGGTATCCCCATTGGAGCCATGCTGTGTAAATCGTTCTGCGATATCTTTCAACCGGGCGACCACGCCAGTACCTTTGGTGGCAACCCCTTCGCTTGCGGTGTCGCGCTGAGCGTCTGCCACACGCTAGAAACTGAGCACTTGTTGGATAACGTACAGCAACGCGGCGAACAGCTACGAGCAGGGCTACGGGCGATCGCTCACACTTACCCTAGTTTGATTGCCGAAGTACGCGGCTGGGGTTTGATTAACGGATTGGTGCTGACAACTGAAACACTGATTACATCACCTGAGATTGTTAAGGCGGCGATCGCCGAAGGGCTACTGCTCGTTCCGGCTGGGCCTAAGGTCGTTCGATTTGTACCGCCACTCATCGTGACTGCCGCAGAAATTGAGCAAGCCCTGATTGCCCTCAAACGCGCCTTGGCAGCCATTGGCGTAGTTAACTAAAAGTCTCCTCAAAACCATTCCAATCGTTTTTGAAAAAAGGGTATAGAACCTACGTTCACACGAGAAACCAACGAGGTTGAATGCTATTGCAGGCGCGCCGCGCCTGCAATAGCATTCAACCTCGTAAGTCCCAGGGTGTTGAAGTTGCCTTTCCCCAAAAACCTTGGAAAGTTCTATGGAGTCTATCCATCTGATGTGGTAGTATCAGTAATCGTGGAACAGATGGGTCGATGCCCGAGTGGTTAATGGGGGCGGACTGTAAATCCGCTGGCTACGCCTACGCTGGTTCAAATCCAGCTCGGCCCATCCACGATTAAATGAGGGATAAATCATGCGGGAGAAGCTACTTTTCCTTTTGTGATTCATCCCTCATTCCTATAAGTTTGCCCGTGTAGCTCAGTGGTAGAGCACACCCTTGGTAAGGGTGAGGTCAAGAGTTCAATCCTCTTCACGGGCTTTTCTGAAGAGTCTGGCAGACTCGATATTCAACGGGCGATCGCCCTAGCACCCGACGAGGCAAATGACGGGCTACTCACATCTGCTGAAAGAAGCAGAGTGATAATGAGATAACGCGATCGCCGTCACCCATGCATAATCCATTTCCGGGTATGAATCCTTATCTAGAGCAGCCGGGACTGTGGACTCAGGTTCACAATCGGTTGATTGTGGCGATCGCCGATGAGATTACGCCACAGGTCGCGCCAAACTATCGTGTCTCGATTGAGGAACGGGTATATACCACCACCGAAGCGGTTGCGTTAGTAGGTATTGCCGATGTCTTGGTAGCGCAGCGCACAGATCAAGAACTTCACCCTGCCAGCACAGCTCAACTCACTCAGCCGCGCCGGGTGAGAGTGCCCTTGCCAGCAGAAGTGACCGAGCGCTTTTTGGAAGTGCGGCTGGTGCAAACCAATGCAGTGGTGTGTGTAATTGAGGTGCTATCGCCCAAAAATAAACAGTCCGGAGATGGACGTAATGCCTATGCAGCCAAGCGTCAAAAAATTCTAGGGTCGGCAACACATCTGATTGAAATCGATTTGCTACGGGGCGGTTCCGCGATGCCGATCGCGACTTCAACGCGAAAACCGTACAGCATTTTGATTAGCCGCAGTGGCGATCGCCCGGATGCTGCACTCTATGAGTTTGACTTGCCAGAACCCATTCCCAGTTTTCCAGTACCGCTGCAACCAGGGGAACCGGAGCCAGTCGTGATATTACAGCGGATCGTGGATGAGATCTACACCCGCGCTCGATTTGATTTGGCAATTGACTATAGGCAACCGCTGAAACCCATCACGGCTGAGGAAGCCGCATGGGTGGCTAGTATTGTACAGGGAGTAGAGGTATAGCCATAGGCATAAAGCTTAGGACATGCTAGCGTCATTCCCGCGCAGGCGGGAATCCAGCCCCGCACCGATCGAGCAGATGGATTCCCGCCTGCGCGGGAATGACAGGGAGGCGTCCTATTGATCATGGCTACCGCTATATGAGAATAAACCCAGTTAAGCTCGCCAAGGAATGAAGATTAAATAACATCCGATTTTGTAGAATGTGTGAGCGCAGCGTAACGCATCATCTCTGAAAGGTGATGCGCTATGGCTAGCGCCTTTTCTTAAAAAGCTTGTTGTTCATGCCTTTGAACCTATTTCAATCTACGACATTGGTTTGCGAATTGCGACATTTAATCTGCGAACGTACATCCACCGATCGCCTCTGCTGTGCGATCGCCTGTATTAAATGAGTCATTGTCAACACTGGGTCGCCAGAGACCTCCATACAGGCAACTGCTGTGCGAGCGATCGCGCCAATTTCTCCGCCCGTTAAGGCACGCCGCCGCGCTAGAGTAACCCAGTCGATGTCATCAGCCAGAGGTATCGAACCGGAAAACGCTCGTTTCCACAGAATGAGGCGATCGCGCCATTCAGGCAGGGGAAAGCGCCAGATGTAATCAAGTTGACGCTGCCAGTACGGCATGACTGATTCTTGCAGAGGCACGCTTAGCAACGTTATTCCAGCCTGCTGTTGGCGCTGAGTAAAAAACTGTTGTATGTGAGCTTGAGTAAGGTTGGCGTGGGGAAGCTGGGCAGAGGGCAGGGTAGCTGTGCGGCGCAGCCAGTGCTGAGCTGCCTTAACTAACAGCAGCTTTGGGGGGCAGGTTGCCAGATCTTGAAGCAACTGGAGATAGGCTTGCGGTGGCACCTGGGCTAAGTCAACTGTGATCAGTGGCTGGTTGAGTTGATGGGCGATCGCCCGTGCCGCCATACTTTTGCCCGTACCCGGTTGCCCGACGAGTAATGCCAATGTACCAAGTTTGCCAGTGGGGACATCCGGGACAGATTCCTGTATTTGATCGACTTGATGGCTCCAGGTGCTCCTCTGACAAAGCATTTGCAAGGATTCTAGCAGCGGCGAAGGCAAGACTAGATCGGCCCACTCGGTTAACGCAGAGCTGTGCTGCAAGAATGGACAAAGAACAGGTGTTGATGATGCGTTTAAAATCTGATCAAGCGCCTGAAAAGTCGGTTGTTCTGAAAGTAGAAAATTGACGAGAGCAGCCGTCAACTGAACCGACTGACTCAACAAGGTGCCGTGCTGGCGAGGCAATAATGTGATTAGCCCATGTTGTTGCAGAATAGACTCTGACAAGAGCGCTGCCCTACCTGCTCGCCACTCTTGGTCGTTGTGGCAGAGTAGCTGCAACACTACGTTCACAGTAGGTAAATCGCTCTTGACTCCGTTATCATCGCCTTGCAGGTAGTGATAAATTTTGGCGTAACGTCGATTCACTTCAGGAGCTAGGGCAATCAAGATTAGGCTTTTTTCAAATAATGAAAGCTGGAGGCGATCGCACAGCAGTGGAAGTCCAAGTGCAATTCCCTGATGTTGACTTGCTTGAATCCGAGTCTTGAGCTGCTGCTGATAACTTTGCCTAACTACCGCACCGTTTATGGCAGTAGGTTTGCGGTAATCATCGTATGAAATCTTACCGTCTAGCGTAATTACCCCTTGCCACCAGTGACTACTTACTCGGTCAGCCCGAGATTGAGCAATGCGATCAATCTCCTTGGTTTCTTTTCGCTGGCGTGCCACTGCCACCATCAGCATCCGCTCTAGCCAGTTGAACTCCACCCGAAGATATGCCCAATTATCAACAAATCCAGTTGTAGGGTCAGTAGACATTGGTATTTACACATCGTCCTGCTTAAGTGGATCAGCTCCAATACACCCAGGCTGGTTGACTGACAAAAGTCTATAGCCCTCACCCCCAACCCCTCTCCCAGAGGGCGAGGGGAGTTGATCTACCCTTCCGGTTCCCTCTCCCCTTGGGAGAGGGCTAGGGTGAGGGCTTTCGGGGATCTGACTAACAAGTTTTGTCAGTCAATCAGGCACCCAGGTGAAGCTGCTTGTATAAATCCTAACTCTGCCCTGAATTCCTTTCCCAGGTAGGAGTACTGAATGTAATGATTTTTTGAAGCACAACGATCGCGTTCAGAACTCCAACGTTGAGAGCTAGAGAATATATAAAACCTTGAAAACACCCTCTAAGGCAAATTAACTTGAGCATCGATTTTGTCAGCCTGAGTCTGTTCAATTGGCAGCTCTAATTGCAGATCGGGGGGAGCGTCGTCTGATTCATTCCCCTTCCACTGATCCAATACGTCTTTAATCAACACTTCGCGTATCAAAATTCGGACGATGATCAGGAGAGGAATTGCTAAAAACAGCCCCAAAAAGCCAAAGAACGACGCGAACGTAAACTGTGCTAATAGCGTAATGGCAGGCAGTAGCGAAACCTGTTGCCCCATTACAATGGGCACCAACAAAAATTGTTCAACCTGTTGAATCAGAATGTAGGCAATCAACACACCAAGCGCTTTGAGGGGAGAGTCGAGTAAGGCGATCGCCCCCGGTGCAATAGTGCTTAAGACCGGGCCTACGTTGGGAATCGCCTCTAGCAATCCTGCCAGCAGAGCATTTGCCAGCACCAGTTTGACCCCCAATACTGCCAGCACAATGCCGCTGATGGTGCCAATTACCACCATATTGAACAGGGTGCCAATGATCCAGCCCACTAAATCGGCTTCGCAATAGGTAAGAATTTCGTTTCCCCGCCGACGGTAAAATGAGGGGAATAGCCGAATCAACCCCTGACGATAGGGATGGGGATTAATCACCATCATGATGGTGAGCATGAAGGCAAATAACATGCTGACCGACACGTTGAAGAAGCCAGAAAATGCTTTGAAAAAGTTGTTGGCTAGCCCACTGGCCAACGGCTGAAATTGATTTAGCAAATCAGTCACATTGGGTAGAGACCCAGCGGCACTTCCCGGAACTAATCTAATTAACCGATCTAACTCACTGCGTAAACGCTCCAGCCCTTGAGGCACCAGTTGGGATAGCAATTGCAGTTGATCGGTAAAGGGGGGCACAATTAGCGCCACAAACAAAACCATAACGCCGAGCACAATGGCAATCGAAAAAAAGCTAGCTAAGCCTCGCTTGAAGCCTGCCCGCACCAACCGTCGCACTAGGCGATTTAACGCCGTAGCAAACACCACTGCAACAAATAGCAGCAGCAATAACTGACGGATTTCCCAAAGGATGTAAAGGGATATTAATAAGACAAATAACCCTAGCCATTGTCCAAGTTTCATATGCGTCCCGGTGCTCTTCTGGGTGGGTTAATGTTCTAGACGTGTTGTTTGTGTTCCTGAAAGGTGCGTGTCGTGAACCTTTCAGGAACACAAACAACCTAGTTGAAACGGTAGTGGTATTGATGTAAGGGTTTTTTGATGGGCGGGCGAAGCCCGCCCATCAAAAAACCCTTACCAATTTAGGACTACCGTTGAAACACAACCAAACTGGTTTGGGTGCTAACGCCAGCTTATGATTTGGGTGAGTACAGCTATTTTAAACTGTCGTCAGTATGTCAGAAATTACTACGCCTATACCGTCTAGGGTGGAATTTGATGTGGTAACGGTCGATTTGCAGGGGCAAGAGCGCGATCGCCACACTCAAACGACAAAACTTCTGCGCGAACCGTTGGGAGACACTGGCTATCTAGAACTGGTGGAGATTCCCGGTGGCACCTTTACGATAGGTGCGCCCAAAACAGAGGAAGGGTGCGCCTTGTCTCAAATGCCGCTCCGTTCGGTATCAGTTGCGCCGTTTTGGATGGGACGATACCCAGTGACCCAAGCGCAGTGGCAAGCAGTCGCGGCCTTGCCCAAGGTGAATCGCGTTCTGCAACCTGAACCCGCTAATTTCAAAGTGGCCGATCGCCCAGTTGAACAAGTGTCTTGGCACGCCGCAGTCGAGTTTTGCGATCGCCTTAGCCGATTCGCAGAATCTCGCCTCTCGCTGCATACGGGGCGCACCTATCGTCTGCCCAGCGAGGCCGAGTGGGAATATGCCTGTCGCGCTGGCACCACAACCCCATTTCACTTTGGCGACACGATCACCACCGAACTGGCCAACTATTCCGGCATTGATTGGGACTACAACGGCAAACTGGTGAACAAGGGAGCCTATGGGGCAGGGCCTCAGGGGGAAGATCGGCGGGAAACAACCCCAGTAGGTTACTTTCAGGTGGCCAATGCGTTTGGGCTATACGACCTACACGGCAATGTGCGCGAATGGTGTCTCGATCCCTGGCACGACCATTACTTAAACGCGCCCACCGATGGCAGTGCATGGCTCACCGATGGCCATCCCACCAAACGGGTGCTGCGGGGTGGCTCTTGGAATGTCGGCCCTCGCAACTGTCGTTCGGCGTTTCGCTCCCAAGCCGAGGGCGATCGCGGCCTGTACGACATTGGCTTCCGGGTGGTGTGTGATTGGCAGGATGTGGAGTAACGGGGCGATCGCTAACCCGGCATTGAGACAACCCAAGCCCTCACAATCAGCGTTGGCACCTGTGAACTACAGATAAAGAAATACGAAAAAATTTCCCTGCCCATTATCAAGTGGCTAGCATAGCAGAAAGTTTCTTGCGATCCACTCCATTCGAGGATGAGCTGAAGAAACTTTCCTCAGATCATCCTAAATTGGGTAGATCGCAAGAAACTTTCCTCAGATCCACCCAATTTGGGGGCTATATCAGAAAGTTTCCGCCTAATAAGTTGTTAGGCTGCTTCTTGACCTCTAATAGGTAGGCGTTTTAAAGCTCCCAAGGACTTGAAACAAAAATTTATAAAAGAGCTTGGTATATAGCGATTTTGGTTTCAGCTCCATCATCCTTCAATCTGTAGCAAGCAAATTAAATACCAACCCAACTCCTCATGCAGACCATATTAACTGTCCCATCTGTTGCCGTACCTCCAGTGCAGAGTAATTCAGCTACATTTAAAGACTATATTCCTCTCCTTCAGGCTTTAGTTTGGCCTATGTTCTGGCTACTCATATTTTTGATTTTCAGAAAGCAGCTTGCTGAGCTTTTTCGTCTTTTACTGCAACAGATTGAAAAGGGAGCTTCCGTTGAAGTTGCAGGACTAAAACTTACACCTGGAAAAGTTGTAGAAAAGACTGCTGATCTAGGTGACAAAGTGGAAACAGCGGGCAACCCAGATAGGTTTAAACTCTTATTCAAAGCCCAGGGAATTTCACAAGGAAGCTTCTTTAAGAAAAGTACCAAAGCCATGAAAGTCCTTGGAGGATGTATTGTCCAAGTAACTAATGAGCGCCAAAATCCTGATGCTTCTTGGAGTATTGCTGAGTCGTTGACTTTTATTCTAGGAGAAATAGATATCAAAGATGATGTAAATTCTGGTCGGTTTCTGGAAGATTCTGATAGTTCGTCAGGGTTAAAGCAGGTGTGATTTTTATCAGCTATTCTTGGGTTGATTCTATGTTTGCGCAACGCATAGCCAATTTTTTGAATGAGCAAGGTCACCAAGTATGGATAGACTACCAGAACTTGGATTTAGATGAACCGTTAGAACCCCAATTAGCATTAGCAATTGGAGCAGCAGATGTATTCCTATTTATTAGCTCCCCTCACGCATATTCATCACGTTGGGTACAGCTTGAATTGTGTTTAGCAAAGGCATGTCACAAGTCAATTCAAGTTGTTCACGTACCATTTGAATGCTGTTACTTTGTGCTGAAAATTCATAAAACAACTGAATTCTTGATTAGCAATATGCTGCCTAACAATTCGCTTAGAGCGGACTAACGAAAGATCCTGGTGCATTGCGTGAAATGCTTACAGCCGCTCAAGCAAACCGTTGTACAGCTCATAACTCAAAACTTTTGTTCGTATTTCAGTAGCAATAAGATTAGGCGTTGCTGATTTCTGGGATGAATCTATTTTCGAAAGCCTAGCGTTACTAGGGTTCTATAAATCTGTTCATCCCAGAAACCAGCAACGCCTAAGATTAATGAAGCTAATTAGCCATTTTCTAACAGATATTAAGCGCGATGAGAATATAAACCCATATATCATTGTGATTGTTATGCTATCTCTTACGCTCCTCAATGCTCCTAGCTTAGCTCTCAAACAGCAATTGTCCCAGATATAGGATTGATGAGGCTCTTAATTTAGTTCGCACAAATTCAGGGACGTTTCTTTGATACTTTCCACGAAGGATGGCAACTTCAACTAGAAAAGTCCAAGAAAATGCAATTCCTGTAGCGCTTTAAGCATCACCAGCTACAAACATTTTACTCAATTCGTTTGCTTTTATCCTTCATGTATTTATTCTGAAAAATTATGAGTGCCCAAAAACCAGAAAAGAAGACGAAAGATCTTACCTTCGATAAGTTTCCCCATGATCTCAATTGGACCCCGGAGAATAGGATTAATTCGCTTCAACGTCTTTTCGAATTTGCGGATATACATTGCACCGAAGCTATTAAATGGTACAACGCTAGCAAGAGATATAAACAGAAGCTTGGATACAGTCTTAGATTTCTGTCGATTCTTGCAGTTGCTGTCGCAGGAATTATCCCTGTCATGACTGAAATGATTTGTAGACAGGATAAGGGCCAGTGCATATCTCCGGCATGGGCAACAGTGGCTATTGCCTTAGCGGCTCTTTTTGTTGCCTTGGATAGGTTTGCTGGATATACAAGTGGATGGGTTCGCTATGTCAGATCAGCCCAAAAGCTGACTGAGCTTCAAGGACAATTTCGACTTGATTGGTGTATGTACCTGCACAGTGAATTTGAAGACAAAATTGATAAAGTTGTAGATAGTGAAAATGGGCAGTTAAGTATTTATTCAGGCAAAGATTATGGTCTTCGCTTGTGCAAAGATTATATTGGTTCTGTGAATTCAGTGGTCAGCCGTGAAACAGATGCATGGGCTCAGGAATTCCAGCAAGTTTTGGTTCAATTTGAGAAGCCTGCGAACCAGGATCTGATACCTTTAAATTTAGATAAAGGTAATTTAAGTGGAATAGGCAATGGAGTCTGAATTGGATAAAGATCGTCATTGGGTTTAGTGAATGCCGTATAACAATCCCGTTGCACACCGACCGTATAAAGTTGGTTGATTGAGTTCGAGAGGTTACTAGCGGCGGGTGATTGGGAACGTTATGCCGCTCGTTTCCTGGTTGGGACATAACCGACAGCCCATCTGCCAGTATTCAAAGCTATGGTGGCGAGAGTTTATTGATGGGAGACAACTTGAGGCTGGGATAGCCAGCAGCACTTTACGATAGATAAAGAGTTGTTGGGGAAGGGCTAATGACATTGCAGGAATTACAAAACCAGGCGTTACAGTTGCCCATTGGCGATCGCTGGCAATTAGTACAAGCTCTTCTGGAGTCCCTAAAACAGGAAGCTCGCCCCAAATTGAAACGGGGCAACCTGTCCCAACTGCGAGGAATCGCCAAAAGTCCGACAACACAAGTGGAGGCTGATGCCAAAGAGGATTATGTAACCTATTTGACCGAGA
>Ga0335394_10009399_pt1 | contig 11020 bp, 9 predicted proteins | sample MAT03_FD_205741 | JGI IMG/M metagenome (GOLD analysis project Ga0335394, IMG submission 205741) | Freshwater microbial communities from Lake Fryxell liftoff mats and glacier meltwater in Antarctica - MAT-03 (spades assembly) (version 2) ... | reverse complement strand
TAGAAGCGGCGGGTTTCGTCGGCCATGCCCGCCAGCGGCGCGTTGGTGGAGCTCGCAATGGGCTTGAAGCCCGGTGGCAGGCGCTTCACCCGGTCCCCGTGGCTCATCCAGACGCTCATGTCGTCCGCGGCGACGCCATCGAGCAGTGCACTGCCCTCGGCAGCCTTCACGATCGCGTGACCGAACTCCCGGTGAGCCGACGATTCGACCTCACCGCCCAGCTGGGCCGCCATGGACTGCATGCCGTAGCAGATGCCGAGCACGGGCACGCCCAGCTCGAAGACGAGCGGCGGGATCGTGGGCGTGACGGCGCTGAAGGTGGCGCCGGAAATCACGGACTCGGGACCACCCGAGAGGATCACGCCTGCCGGTGCGAACGCACGAAGGTCAGCAACGTCGGCATCCCACGGCAGGATCTCGCTGTAGACGCCGGCCTCGCGCACGCGACGGGCGATCAGCTGGGTGTACTGGGAGCCGAAGTCGAGGATCAGGATGCGGCCAATGGACGCCGTGGGGTCGGTCACGTCTCCGTCCGGTAATTGGGCGGTTCCTTGGTCATGGTCACGTCGTGCACGTGACTCTCGCGCATGCCGGCGCCGGTGATCCGGACGAAATCCGGCTTCGTGCGCATTTCCTCGATGCTGCCGCAGCCGGTGTAGCCCATCGCGGCGCGGAGGCCGCCAACCAGCTGAGTGATGATGGCGGAGAGACTGCCCTTGTAGGGCACGCGGCCCTCGATACCTTCCGGCACCAGCTTCTCCAGCTCGGAGGACGAGTCCTGGAAGTAGCGGTCGGACGAACCGTGCCGCTGGGCCATGGCGCCCAGGGACCCCATGCCCCGGTAGGACTTGTAGGACCGGCCCTGGTACAGCTCGACTTCGCCCGGGGCCTCTTCCGTGCCGGCGAACAGGCCGCCGATCATCGTGCAGTGGGCGCCCGCGGCAATGGCCTTGGCGAAGTCCCCGGAATAGCGGATGCCGCCATCGGCGATCAGCGGCACGCCCGTGCCCTCGAGGGCGGCGGCCACGTCGGCCACCGCGGTAATCTGCGGCACGCCCACGCCGGCCACGATCCGCGTGGTGCAGATGGACCCGGGGCCCACGCCGACCTTCACGCCGTCGGCGCCCGCGGCCACGAGATCCCGCGCCGCCTCCGGTGTGACGATGTTGCCGCCGATGACCTGCAGTTTCGGGTATTGCCCCTTGATGGCGCGGATCCGGTCGAGCACGCCCTTGGAATGGCCGTGGGCGGTGTCGACGATGAGCAGGTCGACGCCCGCCTCGACCAGCGCCTTGACGCGCTCGGGCGTGTCACCACCCGTGCCCACGGCGGCGCCGACGCGGAGCGCGCCCCGGGCGTCCTTGCAGGCGTAGGGGTAGTCCTTGGCCTTCTGGAAATCCTTGGCCGTGATCATGCCCCGCAACTGGAAGTTCTCCGCCACCACCAGCACCTTCTCGATGCGGTGCTTGTGGAGCAGATCCAGCACTTCCTTCTTGTCGGCGCCTTCGCGGACGGTCACGAGCCGGCTTTCCGGCGTCATTACGGAAGAGACGGGAGCGTCGAGGCGCGTCTCGAAGCGGAGGTCCCGATTGGTGACGATGCCGACGGTGCGCCCCTTGTCCACCACCGGCACGCCGGAGATGTTGTGGGCGTGGGTGATCGCCAGCACCTCGCGGATGGTCTGGTCCGGGCGAACGGTGATGGGGTCGTTGACGATGCCGCTTTCGTACTTCTTGACCTGGGCCACCTGGCGGGCCTGGTCGGCGGGGCTCATGTTCTTGTGGATGATGCCCATGCCGCCTTCCTGGGCCAGGGCGATCGCGAGGCGGGCCTCGGTGACGGTGTCCATGGCGGCGGACAGGATCGGGATATTGAGCGTGATGTCGCGGGTCACCCGGGTCTGCAGGCTGACTTCCCGGGGAAGGATCTCCGAGTAGGCCGGCTTGAGAAGGACATCGTCGAAGGTGAGGGCGTCGTGGGTGATCCGCATAAGACGAGCCATGGTACGCGGCCCGTCCCGGCACGTAAACTGCCGGGCATGGTTGAATCTTCCAGCACCGCGGGCCCCGGCAGGCCGGCCGATGGCAAGCCGGCTGATCAGAAGCGGGTCCTGTCCGTTTCCCAGCTGAACCGGATGACCCGGCAACTCCTGGAGCAGGATCTGCCCCTGCTATGGGTGGAAGGCGAGATCTCCAACCTGGCCCGCCCCGCCTCGGGGCACCTGTATTTCTCGCTGAAAGACGACAAGGCCCAGATCCGCTGCGCGCTGTTTCGCAGCCGGGGACGCAGCACGGAGGTCGCGGCGGCCAATGGCCAGCAGGTGCTGGTGCGGGGTCGGGTGAGCATTTACGAACCCCGGGGCGACTATCAGCTCATCGTGGACCACCTGGAACCGGCGGGCGAAGGGCTGCTGCGGCGCCGCCTCGAGGAACTGAAGCGCAAACTCGCTGCCGAGGGACTGTTCGACGAAGCCCGCAAGCAGGACCTGCCCCCCCTGCCCCGCCAGATCGGGGTGATCACGTCACCCAGCGGGGCGGCCGTCCGGGACGTGCTCCACATACTGCGCCGGCGTTTCCCGGCCATTCCCGTGGTGGTGTATCCCGTGCAGGTCCAGGGCGAGCAGGCCAGGTTCGACATCGTCCGTGCGCTGGAGACGGCCGCTGCCCGGGCCGAGTGCGACGTGCTCATCCTGGCCCGGGGTGGCGGTTCCCTTGAGGACCTGTGGGCCTTCAACGAGGAGATCGTGGCCCGGGCCATTGCGGCCTGCCCGATTCCGCTGGTGGCAGGCATCGGCCACGAGGTCGATTTCACCATCGCCGACCTCGTGGCTGACGTGCGGGCGCCGACGCCCTCCGGCGCCGCAGAACTCGTCGTTCCCGACGGCACGGACTGGCTGCGCAGGGTGCAGGTCCTGGAACGCCGTCTGGCGCTGGCAGCCCGGCGTGTCCTGAATGACGCGCGGCTCGCGCTGCGGGCGGCAGCCGCCCGCCTGGCGCGCTGCCACCCGGGATTCATGCTCCGGCAAAACGCCCAGCGGCTGGACGAGCTGCGGGCGCAGCTCTCTGTGGCCCTGCGCAACCGGCTGACGCTGGATCGCCTGCGCGTCGGCAACGCGCTGGCGCGCCTGCGGAGTGCCTCGCCAGCCATGCGGGTGCGCACCGCAGGAGACCGCGTTGCCAGTTTCCGGCTCAGGCTCTCCTCTGCGCTGCGCGCCAGACTGACGGTCCCCGGCACACAGCTGGCCGTACTCAGCGGCCGCCTCCACACCGTCAGCCCTCTGCGGACCCTCGAACGCGGCTACGCCATCGTCCTGGACGCGGGCGGCACGGTGGTTCGCAGCACCACCCAGGTCCAGGCCGGCGATGCCATCACCGCGCGAGTGGCAGACGGCGTCCTCAAGGCGACAGTGCGGTAGCAGCCGCAGCGGCAGCAGTAGCAGCGGCAGCAGTAGCAGCGGCAGCAGTAGCAGCGGCATCCCGGCCGGGCGTCCCGTCCGGCGCTCACCGTGTCCTCACGGTAGCGGACGGGATCCCGGCCGGGATGCCGCGGGCCACGAAGCGCGTTTTCGCGGGGCACGAAAGGGATTGTCGCGCCGGTCGGCGCTCCTACGTACCGAAGAAGGACGCCAGCACCGGCCGGAACCGGTCCATATCCACGAGGAAGGAATCGTGACCCTGGATCGACGGCAATTCCACGAGATGCACCTCCCGGCCCCGCGCGTCGAGCCCTGAGGCCAGCTCCCGTTGCTGGGCCAGCGGAAACAAAATATCCGTCTCCACCCCAACGACCAGGACGCGCTCGGCACGCACTTTGGCCAGGCCGGCGGTGACTGACCCGCCGTGCTCGGCCACGTCAAAGAGATCGCTGGCGCGGGACAGGTACAGGTAGCAGTTCGCATCGAACTGGCCGGTAAACTTCTGAGCATGAGCCTCCAGATAGGCCTCGACCTCGAAGTCCTGGGCAAACGCGTTACCGGTCTGCCGTTCGCCGTCCACGCGTTCCCGCCCGAAGCGCTGGTCCCATTCCCGGGCGGAACGGTAGGTCACCATGCCCAGCTTGCGCGCCAGCCGCATACCGGTGATCGGGCCGGCACCGGACCCGTAATTGCCCCCGTCCCAGGCCGGGTCGCGGCGAATCATCTCCCGCTGCAGTGAGCGCACCGCGATGGAAAACGGCAGGGACCGGGCGGCCGTCGAGAGCAGGACCACGTTCCGCGAGATGCCCGGGTGCTGGATGGCGCAAGCGAGCGTGGTCATGCCGCCCATGGACGGCCCGACGAGCGTGTGGAGGCGCTCGATTCCGCAGTGCTCCAGCACGGCCTTGCCCGCATTGGCGACGTCTTCAAGGCTGAGTACCGGAAAGGACGCGCCGTAGGCCTTAGCTGTAGCCGGGTCCCGGGACGCCGGACCGGTGGACCCGAAACAGCTGCCCAGCGAGTTGATGCAGACGACAAAGAAGCGGCGGGTATCAATCGGGCGTGACGGGCCAACGATCTCCTCCCACCATCCGGGAGACGGGTCGTCCGGAGAAGAGGTGGCGTGGGCCGACGGGGACATGCCCGTGAAGATCAGGATAGCGTTGTCCCGGGCGGCATTGAGTTGCCCCCAGGTCTCGTAGGCAATCACCGGCCGGTCGAGATGTCCGCCCCGGCGCATCTCGAATCGTCCGGGGAGCTGAAAGACCTGGCGCGCGATCGTCATAGGCGCAGAATTATGCCGCCACCGGGGCAGAGCCAGCGCCGCCGCAGCTCCACCGATTGGTTATATGGATATGATTCAGTTGCGCTGCTTGCCCCGGACCTGGATGCGCTCCCGGCGCTTCACCTGCCGCGGCGTGAGCTTGTTCCGGCGACCGGCGAAGGGGTTCTTGCCGGTGCGCAGTTCGATGCGGATCGGGGTCCCGCGTAGCCGGAACACCTTGCGGAAGCACCCCACCAGGTAGCGGCGGTAGTTCTCCGGCAGGGCGCCCGTCTGGTTGCCATGAATGACGATCAACGGCGGACGACGGCCACCCTGGTGAGCATAGGTCAGCTTGATGCGGCTGCGATGGGCCACCGGCGTCGGGTAGGCCTGAATGGCGTCCTTCAGGACGCGATTCAGGTCCGGTGTGGGCAGATCCCGGACGGCCGCCTCTGCGGCTCGCCGGCCACTCTCCAGCAGATCGTAGATGGCTGTGCCGTGCAGCGCGGAAATGTAGTGAATATCCGCAAAATCGAGAAACGGCAGGCGGCGCTCGAGATCGCTCCGCACCGTCTCCCGCTGGTCGGTGGGCAGGTGATCCCACTTGTTGATACCAATGGCCAGCGCCCTGCCTCGCTCGAGGACCAGGCCGATCAGCGAGACGTCCTGTTCGGTGACGCTGTCCCGTGCGTCCAGCAGCACGAGCACACCATCGGCCTCCTCCAGGGCCTGAAGGGATTTCACGATGCTGAAGCGCTCGATCATCTCCTCCACGCGCGCCTTCCGGCGAATACCGGCGGTGTCCACCAGCACGAAGTCCCGGCCATCGTGCTTGAACGCCACGCGAATACTGTCCCGGGTGGTTCCTGCCTGGTCCGAAGTGAGAAGGCGGTCTTCCCCGAGGTAACGGTTGATCAGCGTGGACTTGCCCACGTTCGGCCGGCCGATGACAGCGATGCGGGTGCCAGCCAGGCCCGCAGCGTCGTCGGGGGAGGCCTCGGGCATCTCGGCCGGAATCTCGGCCAGGATGCGGGTGGCCAGCAGGGCGAGCCGGTCACCCTGCTGGGCGGAGATGGCGACAGGTTCTCCGAGACCGAGTTCGTAGAACGCGGCGCCGAGCTGCAGGGGCTCGCGGCCCTCTGCCTTGTTGATCGCCAGGACGGCACGTTTCCCCGCCTTGCGGATGCGGGTGACGATGGCGTGGTCATCCGGGGTTGGCCCGTCTGCGGCTTCGACCACCAGCACGACGACATCAGCCTCGCCGACGGCATAAGCCACCTGGCGATCAATCAGGGTGCGCAGGGCCTCGTTGCTGCCGGACTTGCCGGTTGTCCTGCTCGTCGTGAGCCCGCCCGTATCGATGATGATCGAGCGGCGCCCCGCCAGCGTGGCGTAACCGTACAGGCGGTCCCTGGTAAGCCCCGGGAAATCAGCGACGAGCGCATCACGGGTGCCCGTCAGCGCGTTGAAGAGTGTGGACTTGCCGACGTTCGGTCGGCCGACCAGGGCAAAGACCGGCAGCACGGCAGGAGGCCGCTACTCGTCGACTTGACGGAAAGCAGCGAGGTCTCCGCCGTCAGTCTGCACGTAGAGCATGTCATTGACGACGAGCGGCGGCGACGTCACCCGGTCGCTGCCCACGCGGGCTCGGGCCTGCAGCTTGCCCGTCGCAGTGTCAAAGAAATGTACGTAGCCGGCAAAATCCCCCACGACGACAGAACTCTGGTAGGCCGTGGGTCCGGACAGATCGCGATTCTTCAGCACGTCGCTGGTCCAGATTGCGCTGCCGGTCTGACGGGAAAAGGCCTGGAGATCACTGCTGTCGGTCGACACATAGACGTTCTCCAGGTCCACTGCGAGCCCGTCATAACTCCGGGTCTCCTGTGACCACAGGGACTGACCGGATTCGGCGGCTACCGCATTGAGCTGGCCGCGATAGCTGACGACGTACACGTCTTCGCCGACGGTGCGGACGGTTGCATTGATATCCGCCAGCCGCTCGACTTCGTTGCGGCCCGACGGCGGGTCGAGGAGCACATCCCAGCCCGGGGAGCCGTCCAGCAGTGAATAGGAGGCCAGCTTGCCGTTGTCGAAGCCGGCGATCACCAGATCCTGGATGACGACCGGCGCACCAGTGCCGCGCAGCGTGAGCCGGGGCATGGCCTGCTGGACGAACCAGACCTGCCGGCCATCGATCAGATCCAGTGCGGCGAGCTTGCCATCCACGGAGCGCACCAGGGCGTAGCCACCGGCAATAGCCGGGGCGGCCAGCACCTCACTCGAGACGGTCGTCCGCCAGCGCTGCTGGCCATCAGCCGCGTTCAGCGCCACCACCTCGCCATCGCTCGAACCGACGACGACAACTTCGCCATCGGTCGCGGGCCCGCCGGACAGCTGCAGCTTGGTCTTCTGGAGCCACAGTCGCTTGCCCTTCACCGCGTCAAACGCGGAGACGCGACCGTCGTGAGCGGCGGCGAAAATGCGGGCACCATCGGAGCACGGTTGCAGCGCCAGGCGCAGGGCCTCAGTGGTATCCCCGAGATCCGCCGTCCACATCTTCTTCACGCGCAGGGTGGGCTTGAAGTCGGTCAGCTCCGCCGGAGGGTTGGGATCCTCATCCCCACCGAAAACGCTGCAGCCGGCATTGGGCAGTGCCAGGACCACGGCCAGTGCAGCGACGCTGCCGGTCCGGAGCCACCAGGGATTCGTCCGCTGCGACGACGCGTCCATCACGGGGCGACGGCGCCCGGCGCGGGAACCGTCGCAGCCGCGTTCGCAGCGCCGACCAGCGCTGCGTTGGCGCCGCCCAGGTCATCCAGCTTGGCCTGGACATAGGTCGTGTCGAGCACGGTCGCGGCGACGTCACCGTTCAGTGCCTGCTCGTACTCACTCCGTGCTTCGGCCAGCTTGCCCATCGCGTAATACACATCGCCACGCACGTCGTGAAACGCCGGGGCGAAGGCCTTGGAACCGGGATCGGCGAGAGTCTTCAGGGCCAGGTCGTACTTCTCCTGGAGGACCTGCACGCGAGCCAGTCGCAAGCGGGCGATCAGCCGGAATTCCGGGGATACCGCTGTACTGACCACCTGCTGAAGGTATTCAGCGGCCTTGTCGGCCTTCCCCTGCTCCAGATACAGGCGGGCCATCGCGAGGCGCGCCTGATCGGCGTAAGGGGAAGCACTGAAGCCGGCAGCCAGGGTAGTCATGCCTTCCTCGGCGCCCTCGAGCCGTTTCGTCCGGACTGCCTGCAGGAACGTCTCGTAGATTACAGACGCTTCCTCTGCCTTCCGCTCCTGATAATGGTTCCACTGATTCCAGCCAAACAGTCCGCCGAGGCCAAGGACCACGCCAGCGACCAGAAACGTCCCGTTCCCGCGGATCCAGCCCTTGACCTGGTCGGCCTGTTGTTGATCTGTCAGAAATTCATCCACGGCTCTGTTCCTGTCAACCTGTTGTCTCGATGACCGGCCCGGTAGTCGGGCCGACAAGGTAGGGCCGGATGGCGTCTGCCAGGTTGGCGACGGCAACAGTCTGCTGCTCAACCCCGGCGCGCATCGGCTTGAGCACGGCTGCCCCGGCGGCCACTTCATCTTCACCCAGAATGACCGCGACCTGGGCCCCGCTGCGGTCTGCCCGCTTCATCTGGGACTTGAAGCCGCCGCTACCGCAGTGGACCTCTACCCGCATGGGCGGCACACCGTTGCGCAGGCTCTCGGCAATCCGGAAGGCCAGTCGCGAGGTGCCCTCGCCAGCGGCGACGAGGTAAACATCCGGCATCCGGCTGGGTGCAGGCTGGCCCGCCAGCGCGTAAAGCTCCACCAGCCGTTCCAGGCCGATGGCAAACCCGATGGCGGGCGTGGCTTCGCCCCCCAGATGGGCCACCAGCCCATCATACCTGCCACCAGCGCAGACTGCGCCCTGACTGCCCAGGCGGTCGGTCACCCACTCGAAGACCGTGCGACCGTAGTAGTCCAGACCCCGGACCAGGCGCGGATTGACCGTGTGGGCCACCCCCGCATCGTCGAGGAGGGTGCGCAGCCCGGCGAAGTGGGCGGCTGACTCGTCATCCAGGTACTGGGTCATCTGGGGCGCCCTGCCAATCAGGTCGGCCAGGTCTGGATTCTTGCTGTCCAGGATACGGAGCGGATTGCGGTCGAGGCGCCGGCGGCTGTCCTCATCCAGCAGGTCGAAGCGTTCCCGGAAAAAGCGGCTGAGGTCCGCACGGTAGAGCTGCCGGGTCTCGGCAGTCCCCAGCGTGTTGATCTGCAGACTCACGTGGGAAATGCCCAGGAGGCGCCAGAGGCGCGCCAGCAGGATGAGCAGCTCGGCATCAATGTCGGGACCCGCGAAGCCGAGCGCCTCCACATCGAACTGGTGGAACTGCCGGTAGCGGCCCTTCTGGGGCTTCTCATAGCGGAACATGGGACCGGTAGAGAAGAACTTCTGGCGCTGGTTGCGCAACAGGCCATGTTCCATGCAGGCCCGCACGATGCCGGCCGTGGCCTCGGGGCGCAAAGTCACCGACACGCCGTTCCGGTCATCGAAGGTGTACATCTCCTTTTCAACGATGTCCGTCACCTCGCCGATGGAGCGCTTGAACAGTTCGGTACGCTCGACAATGGGCACCCGGATCTCCTGGTAGCCATAGTCGAGGAGCAGGCCGCGAAGAGTGTTCTCCACGTGCTGCCAGGTAGCGCCGGCCGGCGGCAGGAGGTCTTCCATCCCGCGCAGGGCTTGCAGGGGTTCGTTCATTCGACGGGGGTCGCCGGTACCGGCTGAAGAGCCTCTGTCGGCACGCCACCCGCCGCCGTGGGCAGTAGGGGCTCCACAGGTAGTGCGGGCTCCACAGGCAGTGCGGGCTCCACAGGCAGTGCGGGCTCCACAGGCAGCGTGGGTACCGTCTCCACGGTGGGGGACAGTTCGAGGGTCGGCCCCGACTTCGGCACGGGCGCAGGCCCGCCACTCAGGGCGTACAGCACCAGCAGCGCCACGATGGCAAAGGCCACCGCGAGACCGATGGCGATCGGCCCGGGCGGTGTCGTCAGGGGCTTTTCCAGTTCCCGGGTGACCGTGGGTGGTGCATCCGCATTGGGATCTGACGCCCGGTAGGCCGCGAGGATCGACTCCTCCGACAGGCCCAGGAGCCGTGCATAGGCTTTCAGGTGACCCCGCACAAAGACGGCGGCGCCCAATACTTCGTAACGCTCATCCTCCAGGGCCCGCAGCACGGAGGCCTCAAGCCGGATGGAGAAGGCCGCCTGCTCCAGCGTGAGCGCGCGGGCCTTGCGCGCCGAGCGCAGCCGTTCGCCGAGTCCCAGTGCCGTTTCCTTGTTGCCCTCCGCCATGGTGTTATCCCGGTGCCAACGGGTCAGCCCCGGGACCGGGACTGTTCGAACATCCGCAGGGTCTCAGCGGACTCCGGGAAGTCCTCGCGCAGCTGATCGCCATAGCGGCGGGCAGCCTTGGTATCGCTCAGGGACTCCTCGATCCGGACGCCAAGCCACAGGGCAGCCGGCGTGGCCTTGCCCTGCGCCAGGTAGCGCTCAAGGAAGCCCCGCGCCTGCAGTGCATTGCCCCGCTCCAGGCTGACATCAGCCATCTGGAACAGGGCATCGGCAAAGCGCGGATCCAGGTTCAGGGCCGCCCGCAGGTAATTCTCGGCGAGCGCCGGATTAACGCCCTTCGCGCAGGTGCCCGCGTTGGTATAGAGCATCGGACGGTTGGCGGCCTTGACCGACAACGGCACCGCAATGGCCCGGTCGAAAAGTTTCAGCGCCTCCCGGGGCTCCTCCTTGCGCGAACAGGTGAAGATCGCGAGAAGGTTGAGACTGTCGGGATCGGACCTGTCCAGGTCGACGGCCCGGCGATACTCCCGTTCCGCACCCTTGGGATCTTCCAGCCTCTCGAAGACGATACCCAGAACGGCATGGGCCCTGGCCAGACCCGGTTCCTCACGGATCGCTCTCTCCAGTTTCTCGCGAGCCACCTGAAGGTTGTTCTGGCGCAGGTAACTGATGCCCAGCTCGAGGTTATAGCGGGCCGCATCTTCCTTGTTGGTCTCGGGGGGTTCCGGCCGGGACGATGACGTTACGCAGCCCGACACGGCGACCAGCACTCCCAGAAGGAATGCGCCACGCACAACCGGGCTGACGAGCGCCATGCTCATCAGTTCTGCCACCGCACTTCACGGCCCGCAGTGCTCGCTGCGGGTTTTCTGCCCTTGTCGCCCAGCGCCACCCGTACCCGGTTGCTGACCTGTCCGGCGAGCTGGCCGCAGGCGGCGGCGATGTCGTCACCCCGCGTACGGCGCACCATCGTCATGATGCGGTTGTCGAGCAGGA
>Ga0335394_10009397_pt1 | contig 11022 bp, 5 predicted proteins | sample MAT03_FD_205741 | JGI IMG/M metagenome (GOLD analysis project Ga0335394, IMG submission 205741) | Freshwater microbial communities from Lake Fryxell liftoff mats and glacier meltwater in Antarctica - MAT-03 (spades assembly) (version 2) ... | reverse complement strand
AGGGCGAGTTCGGTGAAGGAGAGCTTGGCTTCCAGCAGGGCGCCGATGCGCAGAAGGAGCCGCATGTCGTCGCCGGTGCGGCGGCGAATCTCAGCTGCATCGGAAGCGCGCATGCCACGGATCATAGGCTTGAGGTTGGGCCGCGTGCAGCGGGCGCAAGCTCAGTCGAGGGCGCGCACAATCAGCGTGACCTCCTGATCGCTACCGTCGGGGGCATGTCTGGTGATGCGCAGCCGGTCGCCGGGCCCGGTGCGGATGAGGGCGCGCAGCAGGTCGATGCGCTTGGTCAGGGGTTTGCCGTCAACTGCGGTCAGCACGTCACCACGACGCAGACCAGCCAACTGGGCAGGAGAGTCGGGATCGATGCCGGCGATCTGGACTCGATCGGCGCGCTCGGCGATGACCCAGCCGTAATAGGGTCGGCCAGGAATGACGCCGCGCTGTGCAGGTATCTGCACCGTCAGGCTCTGTTCGCCACGCTGCAGGGTCATTTGCACGAGCAGGCCATCGCGCCAGGCCAGGGCCTGGATGCAACCGTACGCCTGTTCGGCGCTGGCGGCCGGGCGCCCTGCGACCGAGAGCAGGATATCGCCGATCTGCAGGCCCGAAGCGCCAGGGGCGTGGACGGTCGGGCCGCGCGGCCCGTTGCTCAGTTCAAGGCCTTCAGGCCTGGCGGCATGGTGGACGAAGCCGCCCTCGGCGTCACGCAATAACGGGAGGAAATCCGTAATCTGGGTACAAGCGATGGCGAGGCCGATGCCGCTGTTGATGCGGAAGCCCGTGCGTGAACGGATCTGGCCATTGATGCCAAGTAGTTTGCCGGATGCCGAGAACAACGGACCGCCGCTGTTGCCAGGATTAACCGGGGCATCGACCTGTACGCAGTCGGCATAGTCACCGCGCACCAGTCGGCCGCTCCCAAGCACACCACGAGTCAAGGTGGGCACATCGTCCAGATCGCCGAGGCCGAAGGGGTTGCCCACCGCTAACACGGCTGCGCCTGGCACCAGATCTGCGGCGGTGCCCATCTCTGCCGCTGCCGCCGCCGGACCGTCGGGTCGAGGAGCGGACAGTAGGGCGAGGTCGCCGACCGGATCGATGCCCAGGACACGGGCCGGGGATGATACGCCGTCGGACCAGCGAACAGTTAATTCATCCTCACCGGCGATGACGTGATTGTTGGTTAGCACAAGACCGCTGGGATCGATTACCACACCACTGCCACCACCGACGAATACATAGCTGGCTACAGCTCGGGTAGCCGGATCGTCGGCCGTTGCGGCCGACATGATGGTGAGCATCAGCATCAGGCTGCAGCGGATCATGGCGTGAATTCGGTCAGTTCGACCTCGATAGAGAGCTCTTTGTCGGCCCGGCGCAGTACGACAGTGACGCGGTCGCCAGGCTTGTGACGCAACAAGACGCGGGCTATCGCATCCGGGCTGGTTGCCCGTGCGCCTGCGACGGTCTGCAACTCATCACCTGTTTGCAGACCGGCCTGAGCAGCGCCGGTGCCTGGGCTTACCCTCTCGATGGCCAATTTGTCGCTACGACGCCGCAGCACCACGCCAAGGCCGAGAATCGACGGTTTTTCAGTGGTTTTGCCGTCCCGCATGGCTGGCAGAGCAGTGCCAATGCGGGCCGCGTCGACGGCTAACGATATGCCTGAGTTGATTAGCCAGGACTCGCCAGGATTCAGCAGAACGCACAGGCCGACGACCGCGCCATCTCGATCAATCAATGGACCTCCAAGCGAGCCGTAATTCGCCCGCGCATCGGTCTGCAGGAAGGCAAGCCGTGACTGGATCCGTCGGCGTTCTGTGGCCGAGATGGTGCCGAGGGTGGCCGTCCAGCCGGCATCTTCACGATGACGGCCGAGTAGGGCCACGCTCGCGCCTAGGCTGGGCGGTGCGGTAGCGAACCGTGCTGCCGGCAGACCATGCGGACGTTCGGATTTCAGCAGGGCGAGATCCAGGGGCAGATCGCGACCGATCACACGGCACGGAAGAGCTCCGGCAGGGAGCAACAACCGGCCATTCTCTGCAGCGCCATGCAGGTTGCTGGCGGCGGTCAGCAGCAAGTCCTCGCCCAGGGACAGCACGGTCACTGGTTGGTCGGTGTAGAACACCTGCTGTTGCTGCCAGTGCAATTCCCACCAGCGAGACATGCGATCGCGCTCTGACGCGGGAACTTCGTCGACAAGACGCGGCGGACGCGGTACGCCGTCTGGATTCCCTGGGCCGTGCAGACGTTGCATGTAGACTAAAGCGGTCGATTGCACGGCTGCCGACACCGACTGCCGCCAGGCTTCGCCTCCGCCGACGGGAGCGGTTTGCGCGGGTGGTAGATCCAAGCCGTCCAGGATTCGAGCAAGAGGAACGCTCAATGGCAGTCTTCGTTCGCGTGCTTGGGCCCGGCTGGTCAGTCCGATCAGGCGACCAGCATCATCAAGTAGAGCGCCGCCCTCACTGCCGTCGTTGATCGCGGCATCGGTCTCGATGGCCATGCCACGCCATGAGGCGAGGATGCGACCGTTGCGACCGCGAGCTAGAGGTGTGCCTTCGGGAAGTTCGTACAGTCCACTGACGACGCCGTGGGAAATGGCGGCAGCGCCATCGAGAGCGATCGCGCCTGTAACATTGCCGGCCGTCCACACCTGGTCGAGGACGCGGAGGCGTCGGCTGTCCGCCAGCGTCAGCGGGCGGATATCGGACGGCAGGTCTGGAATCATGAGCAAGACGGCCGAGGAGCTTAGATCGCGTTTGACGATGGCGGCGAGCCGTTGGCGGCCACCGCTGAGCACAATGGCGATGGTTGTCGCCTTCTCTGAGATGCATTCAGCCAGCGTCAGGGCCGCTCCGTCCTGACCGATGATCACCACGCTGCCTCCGGGCTCGTCGTTGGAAAAGCTTGAAATACCAGCAATTCCATTGGGGATTTCAAGGCATCGCAGAGGCATGGAGAGCAAAGCGGACAACGCCAGGACGCCCAGCAGCGGGCGGCCAGGCCGCATGATCAAAAATGCGAACAGGGCTATCATCGCATCGGATCCTAACGACATAACCTATGACTTGCACGCGACTTCCGTGCAGGCGGATACAATCAAAGCGCGCCTCGAAAAACTGCCCTCTTGACGATTGGGGAAGGCCGTTAACTTGTTCCTCCCACGCATGAGGGATGGTTGAGGCGAAAAGGCCGAGACCTGACGAGTGCGGGGTGGTTGACAAATCGAGATCTGTAACGCGAGTCGTAGCGTGGACGCTTCCACCCCCGTGGAAGTTGAAGCGCGCGCGGTTGATGTCCTCCGGGATGTCGATCGTGCATCGTGTCCTTCGGGACATGGATGCGAAATTTACAAGCTAGATCAACTTTTGAAGAGTTTGATCCTGGCTCAGAACGAACGCTGGCGGCAGGGTTTAGGCATGCAAGTCGCACGGGAAAGTCGCAAGATGAGTACAGTGGCGTAAGGGTGAGTAATAGATAGCTGACCTACCCATCGGACGCGGATAATTCCTCGAAAGGGGTTGTAATACGCGATGAGACCACGGGCATCACGGTGCTTGTGATCAAAGGCTGGGGATCCTTCGGGACCCAGCGGCCGGTGGAGGGGGCGATCTCTGATTAGGTAGTTGGCGGGGTAACGGCCCACCAAGCCGATGATCAGTAGCCGGGCTGAGAGGCTGTCCGGCCACACGGGCACTGAGACACTGGCCCGACTCCTACGGGAGGCTGCAGTCGCGAATTTTTCTCAATGGGCGCAAGCCTGAAGAAGCCATGCCGCGTGCGGGACGAAGGCCCTCTGGGTTGTAAACCGCTGTCAGGGAAGGGGAAATGGTAGGTATTAACAGTGCCTATTTTGACTGCTTTCCAAAGGAAGCCCCGGCAAAACATGTGCCAGCAGCCGCGGTAATACATGTGGGGCAAGCGTTGTTCGGAATTACTGGGCATAAAGGGTGCGTAGGCGGCGAGACACGTCCTGGGTGAAATCCTGCGGCCTAACCGTGGGTCTGCCTGGGATACGGTCTTGCTTGAGTGCGTGAGGGGTGACTGGAACGCGTGGTGTAGCGGTGAAATGCGTAGATATCACGCGGAAGGCCAACGGCGAAGGCAAGTCACTGGTACGCAACTGACGCTGAGTGCACGAAAGCGTGGGGAGCAAACAGGATTAGATACCCTGGTAGTCCACGCCGTAAACGATGGGCACTAGATCGCCGGAGCGCTATGCTTTGGCGGTCGCAGGCAATTCGCTAAGTGCCCCGCCTGGGGAGTATGGTCGCAAGGCTGAAACTCAAAGGAATTGACGGGGGCTCACACAAGCGGTGGAGGATGTGGTTTAATTCGAAGCAACGCGCAGAACCTTACCAGGTCTTGACATGCTGGGATTAATTATCCGAAAGGATGAGGATTGCCCGCAAGGGTGTAACCAGCACAGGTGCTGCATGGCTGTCGTCAGCTCGTGCCGTGAGGTGTCAGGTTAAGTCCTTTAACGAGCGAAACCCCTATGTCGAGTTGCCAGCGGGTAAAGCCGGGAACTCTCGACAGACTGCCGCGCAAGCTGGAGGAGGGAGGGGACGACGTCAAGTCATCATGGCCTTTATGACCTGGGCCACACACGTCCTACAATGGGTGGTACAACGGGAAGCAATACCGCAAGGTCTAGCCAATCCCTGAAAGCCACCCTCAGTTCGGATAGTGGGCTGCAATTCGCCCACTTGAAGCTGGAATCGCTAGTAATCGCGGATCAGCCACGCCGCGGTGAATATGTTCCTGAGCCTTGTACACACCGCCCGTCAAGCCACCCGAGTTGTTTTCACCCGAAGTCGTAGCTCCAACCGCAAGGGGGGGCGCGCCGAAGGTGGAAGCGGTAAGGGGGACTAAGTCGTAACAAGGTAGCCGTATCGGAAGGTGCGGCTGGATCACCTCCTTTCTAGGGATAATGCCAGTAGGCCGGTGAGATGCGTCACGAATGTGGCCATCGCTCTGTAGCATTCCGCTACAGACACCACCAAGCAGCGTGTTCCCCTCACAGGAGCCCGCTCCGGAAACGATCGAGCAATCGATACGTCCGCTGGGATCCATATCATAGCCGGCTCGCGCTGCAGATCTCGATCTGCCAACCAATCCATCCTTCGGGATGGCTTGACAGATCCTGAGATGATACTGGTGTCGACCAGCCCACGTGGGTCTCGACATCATGCGCTACGGAACCCATATGGGCTTGTAGCTCAGTTGGTTAGAGCACACGCCTGATAAGCGTGAGGTCTCAGGTTCGAATCCTGACAAGCCCACCAATTGCAGCTACGATGTCGAGGTTCCGCCCGGACGGGGGCATAGCTCAGTTGGTAGAGCACGACCTTTGCAAGGTCGGGGTCTGGGGTTCGAATCCCCATGCCTCCACCACCACAGCTCGTGCCTCGACTCGCGCAACAGTATCAGATCAGATCTCCTTTTTCACCCGGTTTACCGGGGATCGTTGACAATGCGAGAATCGTGGAGTTGGACACGAACGACAATTATCAAGCACCTAAGGTGATGGGTGGATGGTTAGGCTCTCAGAGGCGATGAAGGACGTGCCAAGCTGCGAAAAGCCAGGGCGAGCTGCACCGAAGCTACGACCCCTGGATGTCCGAATGGGGCAACCCAGCACGGTGAACCCGTGTTATCCCGCAAGGGAAGCCAACGTAGTGAATTGAAACATCTTAGTAACTACAGGAAAAGAAATCGACAGAGATTCCGCCAGTAGCGGCGAGCGACAACGGAAGAGGCCAAACCGAGGGGTTTACTCCTCGGGGTTGTAGGACCACATTTAAGATTCTAAGGATCGAGCTGAAGCACCTGGAAAGGTGCCCCGCAGCGGGTGATAGGCCCGTAGGCGTAGATCCGAAGACTGAGTGGTATCCTGAGTAGTGCATGGCTCGTGAAACTGTGCATGAATCCGGGGCGACCACGCTCCAAGCCTAAATACTCCTGAGAGACCGATAGTGAACGAGTAGCGTGAGCGAACACTGAAAAGCACCCCTGGCGGGGAGTGAAACAGATCCTGAAACCCATCACGTACAAGCAGTTGTGGACCGATGTCGCAAGACCGGTTTACAGCGTGCCTTTTGCATAATGACCCAGCGACTTACCGTTCATGGCAAGCTTAAGGGCGTGAGCCTGAAGGCGTAGCGAAAGCGAGTGTGAAGAGCGCGTCGAGTCATGAGCGGTAGACCCGAAACCCGGTGATCTAGCCATGTGCAGGTTGAAGTGGGGGTGAAACCCCATGGAGGACCGAACAGATAGACCTTGAGAAGTCTCCTGATGACATGTGGCTGGGAGCAAAAGACTAATCAAACCGGGAGATATCTGGTTCTCCTCGAAATATATTTAGGTATAGGCTTGGGAGTTTCCACGTGGGGGTAGAGCACTGAAAGGACTAGGGGCCTTACCGGGTTACCAAATCCTATCAAACTCCGAATACCATGTGGCGTATCCCAGGGCTCAGACAGCGGGCTAGAACGTCCGTTGTCAAAAGGGAAAGAACCCAGACCAACAGCTAAGGTCCCTAAAGCATGCCAAGTGGTAAAGGAAGTGTTTGTGCTGAGACAGCCGGGATGTTGGCTTAGAAGCAGCCATCATTTAAAGAGTGCGTAACAGCTCACCGGTCGATGCACGAACGCGCCGAAAATAACCGGGGCTCAAGCATGCTACCGAAGCTTTGGCTGCATCATCGTCTGCGGATGGTGGTGCGGGGTAGGGGAGCGTTGGTTGCGGGCTGAAGGTACACGGCAACGAGTACTGGACCGCACCCAAGAGATTATGCTGGGATGAGTAACGATCAACAGGGTGAGAATCCCTGTCGCCGTAAGTCTACGGTTTCCTCCGCCAGGCAAGTCCGCGGAGGGTTAGGCGGGAGCTAAGGCGAGGCCGACAGGCGTAGCTGATGCACAGCCGGTTCATATTCCGGCCCCCCCATATGAGTGCCCACGAAGGACGCAGATGATATCCGTGGTGGATCCTGAAGTTGGACCACGCGGGCGTACGGGCTACCTCCTTGAAAGAGGAGGTGCACCCCGGACGCCAGCCAAACGCCTTGAGCGATATAGGCACGGAGACAGGCTGCCGAGAAAAGCTCGTCGGGAGTTAACGCATATGGGGTCCGTACTCAAACCGACACAGGTGGACGAGGCGAGTAGCCTCAGGTGCTCGAGAGAACTCTGGTTAAGGAACTCGGCAAATTCACCCCGTAACTTCGGGAGAAGGGGTGCCGGCGCAAGCCGGCCGCAGTGAAGAGGCCCAACCGACTGTTTATTAAAAACACAGTTCTGTGCGAAGGCGCAAGCCGATGTATACGGAATGATGCCTGCCCGGTGCTGGAAGGTCAAAGGGAGGAGTCAGCGCAAGCGAAGCCCCGAACTCAAGCCCCAGTAAACGGCGGCCGTAACTATGACGGTCCTAAGGTAGCGAAATTCCTTGTCGGGTAAGTTCCGACCTGCATGAAAGGCATAACGAGTTGGGCACTGTCTCAACCAGAGACTCGGTGAAATTGCAATATCGGCGAAGATACCGATTACCCGCAGCAGGACGAAAAGACCCCGTGAACCTTAACTGCAGCCTGATGCTGTGTTTCTGTGATCCGTGCGTAGGATAGGTGGGAGACGTTGATCTGCCGGTTCTGGTCGGCAGGGAGTCATCAGTGAAATACCACTCTCGGATCATGGGAATTCTAACGTGTGGTGTGCAACCACGCAGACCCCGTCAGGCGGGCAGTTTGGCTGGGGCGGCTTCCTCCCAAAGTGTAACGGAGGAGCACCAAGGTCGGCTCAGTACGGTTGGCAATCGTACGCTGAGTGCAAGGGCACAAGCCGGCTTAACTGCGAGACCGATCAGTCGAGCAGATGCGAAAGCAGGTCCTAGTGATCCGGTGGTCCCTCGTGGACGGGCCATCGCTCAACAGATAAAAGGTACTCCGGGGATAACAGGCTGATCTGGCCCAAGAGTCCCTATCGACGGCCAGGTTTGGCACCTCGATGTCGGCTCATCGCATCCTGGGGCTGGAGAAGGTCCCAAGGGTATGGCTGTTCGCCATTTAAAGCGGTACGCGAGCTGGGTTTAAACCGTCGTGAGACAGGTTGGTTTCTATCCGCTGTGGGCGCAGGACAATTGACGGGACCTGGCATTAGTACGAGAGGATTATGTTGGACGTACCTCTGGTGTACCGGTTGTTCCGCTCGGAGCATTGCCGGGTAGCTACGTACGGACGGGATAAACGCTGAAAGCATCTAAGCGTGAAGCCCACCCGAAGATGAATTGTCCCTATGACTGTCCTGGAAGACCACCAGGTGATAGGCCGGAGGTGTACGCCCGTATATCTAAAGGGGCTGAGCTGACCGGTACTAATCGCAGCACTGGCTTGGTCGTCGTTCGTGTCCACTCCATGATTCCCGCGTTGCCAATGCGCGCAGGGCCCACGGGGGCAGCAGCTCATGACAATGTACCATTCCTGGTGGCCATATCGATGGGGTCACACCCGTTCCCATTCCGAACACGGACGTTAAGCCCATCTGAGCCGATGATACTCGCAAGGGGAAAGTAGGTCGCTGCCAGGATTTTTCAGGTCACACAGCCCAGCGCACAAGCGCTGGGCTGTGTGCGTTTCTCGTGGTGAACCATGAGGCCCGCAGAACCCAGCAGACTGTTGCCTCTGTTCCTTCGGTTCTCCAGGTCGGCCTTTCGTCACGCTCCCCCATAGCCAACCGCAGCGCACCCATAGGCTAACCGTTCGATGTCCGCCTCCCCCGATTGGCTTCGCGCCCTTGCCACTGCCGACGGCTCTGAATTGCCGCCGACGATGAGCATCCGTCCGGCCTTGGCCGGGCACCTTGCGAATGCCCGTGCGTTGTGGCTGAAGCGCCGCAGTTCGGTGCCGCAGCAGGCACCACAAATCGACACGGTGGGCAAAGATGCTCGCCGCTTGGCCGATGTGCTCGACCCGGTCAACGATGGCGAAAAGCCATACGCGCTGCTGGGTCGCATCGGCGCCGGTGGCATGGGCGTGGTGCATCTGGTGCGGCAGCGTTCGACCGGCCGTGAAGTCGCCATCAAGGCGGTCCATCCCGAGAAAGCCCAGCCTGCGTATCTAGAAGCCTTCCGTCAGGAATGCCTGACCACCGCCGCACTTGAACATCCACACATCGTACCGGTCTACGACGCCGGGCTCGATTTCATGGTGATGAAGCGTTTGGCCGGTCACAGCTTGGAACATCGGCTGCGCGACCAGTCGGTTCCGTTGACCGAACATGTCGAAGTGCTGATCAAGGTGTGCGACGCCGTGGCCTATGCTCACAGTCGCGGCGTGCTCCATCGCGACCTCAAGGGCGAGAACGTCTTCGTCGGATCGTACGGTGAAGTGTGGGTGATGGACTGGGGTCTGGCCGCAGCCTTCGGCCCATCCCCCGAAGGTCGTTGGCTGGCGCCGTCGATTCCCGATGCGCAGGGTCTGTGCGCCGGCACACCGATGTGCGTCGCCCCCGAAGTGGCCACCGGCGATCTCAGCCGGGTTGGCGAAACCATCGACCTGTTCCTGCTCGGTACGCTGCTCTACCGCATGCTCTGTGGGCATTACCCCTACGAGGCGAAAAGCAGCCAGGAGTCGCTGAAGATGGCGGCGCGTCGCGAGATGCTGCCGCTACTTGTGCGTGCGCCCGGTGCTCCGTTCCGCCTGGTCCAGGCGGCCGAGCGGGCTACTGCGTGGGACGCCGATGATCGCGGCAGCGTGACCGACTTCGCCACCGATCTGCGCACCTGGCTGCACACCTCCGGCGCCTCCGCCGAGGCGCATCAGTTGCTGGAACGCTCAGTCGCTCATCTCGCAGCCGGCGAACGCGAGAGCACCCCGGAAGGCCGCTACCGCTCGCTGGGTGCGGCCATTGCCGAGGCGCAACGTGCCTTAGGCATGTGCCCCGAATTGCGCGGAGCCCACGAGCTGGTCGCCCGCGCTCGCGCTTCGTTCGCTGCTGCCGCTGAAGCTGCAGGCGACCGTAATCTGGCTCGCATGGTCGCTTCGGGTTTTGCACCACCGAGTGAAGTCAGCGGCCCGCACACCCTGCTGCGACCCTGAGGTCAATAGGTCGTCGGCTGTTCGGGCATCAACTCCTGGGTTGGCAGCGCCCAGCTCTGCGTGGTCGAGGCGGGCGGTGCTACGGCATGGGTGAGCTGTGCGGGCGAAGGTGGGGATGGCAACCCGTCTTGGTGTGGAGCCACATGGGTCAACGCGCTGACGACGGCGCTGTCAAGCTCATCACCGAGGTGTACTGTCTGCAGTTCAAGCAGATCGCTATGCGCGTGCATGCTGCGCATCCGTTCGATGGCCAGCAGTCGCACGACGTTTCACGGCATGCCGCAGTTGCTGGTTGCTGCTGACCAGTGACCCAGGTGTTCAGGCGGCGCTCGGTGATCGGTGGGGTTACGATACGATAGCTGCCTGCTCCGCACTCGTCCCGTCAAGCGTCGGAGCGTCGAGCGCCCGAGGTCGATACTGGCGCAGAAGCCGGGGTCGGCTCGCCAGGCTGTCCGGCGTCATCATCAGGTAGAGCCAGAATAATGTGGCTGAATGGGCCGCTGAGGGCCTCGTAGGCGTCACGGACGCGGCGGAAGCCCTCGGGATCGCGGTCCGGGCGATGCTGTTTCAGCTGCCGGGCATAGGCCCGTTTGACCTGCGCGAGATCAGCTGCGTCGGTCGCTCAAGGCCCAGCACGTCCCTCGGCGTCAACCGCGCCGCGTCTCGAAGCAACGCCATACATTGTAGTGCTGCTCGGCACCCCCACGGGCTTTGTCGCAGCTCGGTTTCGTCGCAGGCTCATAAACCGTGACGGCATAATCATCCAGTTGAAGTGGGGACTACGCCTTTGCCGCCTTCGTGGAGAACGCTGGGCTCGCTGCCATCGCCTGGATGAACATGCCGCCGACCACGCTGCGGGCCTGGAATCCCTCCTGCTTGCCGCTGACCGTATCGTACCAGTCGGTCATCGGCACGCGGTCCGG
>Ga0335394_10009391_pt1 | contig 11023 bp, 8 predicted proteins | sample MAT03_FD_205741 | JGI IMG/M metagenome (GOLD analysis project Ga0335394, IMG submission 205741) | Freshwater microbial communities from Lake Fryxell liftoff mats and glacier meltwater in Antarctica - MAT-03 (spades assembly) (version 2) ... | reverse complement strand
TTGCGAAGTGCGATTGATCGACAATAGACTAATACCGCAAAAATAGCTAGGATGGGCCGGAGAGTCCATCCCACAAGAAAAAAAGATTTTTGTGGGATGGGTCGGAGAGCCTGTCCCCATTCTGTCACTGATTCAACTAGAACAGCAGGATTCCCCGACCATACCGCCTCGGTTGGTGGCGGGAGGAATGCGCGTGAGTGAGTGATTGCACCGCATATCGAATCGATAAGCGCAGCGTTCGACAGAGGTGCGGTGCACTCGCTGAACGAACAAGATTTGTTACGAAGTGGTTGCTTCTCTGATTCACGAGTTATACTTGTTCGAGAGTTTAGTGAAACCATGAACCAACTTATCACCGCAAAGTTAAAGCTGAATCTTACCGCCGAACAGAAGTTGGCGGTGCGCGATACTGCGCTGGCTTACCGTGATGCCTTGAACTACACTGCTATGGTCGCTTTCGACAGCAGCAAGTCTAGCAATGGTACTAAACTACAGAAACTCGTCTATAACCATCTGCGCTCTGAGTTCAGGCTAGGCGCACAGATGGCGTGTAACGTACCTAGACAAGTGGCAGCAACCTTTAAATCCTTGGCAACCAAGCTTAAGCAAAACAACGAAGCAATCAAAAAGGGACACACCAAGAAACGTTTCAAAGGGCTTGATAAAGCCCCTAAATACGCATCTCGGACTGTTACCTTAAATTATCAGCGAGACTACACGTTTAAATTTGACCAGCAAGTCAGCATTGGGACGTTGAATGGTCGCATTGTTGTGCATTACGAAGGTTGGAATAAGCACTTGGAGTCGATCCAAACCTGCTCCAACATCGGGGCAGCAAAGATAGTTTACCAGCGTTCTTCCAAGATTTACTATTTAATGGTGAGCCTTGAAATTGAATTGCTAGACATCAATCCAACAAATATTACCCGAATTTCTGGCATTGATGTTGGGATGAGATATTTAGCAGTAGAAACAGATTTAAACAATAAATCTGCATTCTACTCTGGGAAAGCATATCGACACAAAGCCAATCAATACCAGAAGGCTCGGAGGAGCCTACAGCGTAAAGACACCCGTTCTGCGAAGCGACGATTAATTGCTTTGTCAGGACGGGAGAGACGGTTTATCGCTGATGTGAACCACCAAATTAGTAAAAAAATTGCCAAGCCCAACAGCTTAATTGGACTAGAGAACTTGACCGGAATCCGTGATAGAACAAAATCCAAATCTGGCAATTCGGCAAGCAAGAAACAGCGCAGGGCTAATCGAAATAAAGCCAAATGGTCGTTTGCCGAATTACACGGCTACATTGACTACAAAGCTAATTTGGCAGGCAGCCTAGCAACTAAAGTTCTGGCACATTATACTTCCCAGAGTTGTCCCAAGTGTGGACATACCTCGAAGGCTAATCGACCGAATAAGGGGCTGATGTTTCGCTGTGAATGTTGTGGGCATGAATTACACGCTGATTTGATTGGGGCGCGAAATATTGCAATGAGAACGTTGCTTGTTCGGCAAGACTGGACGAGTACGGGGAGCTTGTCAGTATCCCCTGATGTGTCGCGCAATGAAACCAAAGCTGATATCCTACAAAGTTTTTCAGAATTGCGGTGGAGCGTAGATACAAGCCCTCATCATATCGGTACTCCGATTGATGACGGGTAATTGACAGCATAAACATCTTTGCCTCGCCCGATCGCAAATTTCATCGAATGAGACAAATCCTTGCTACACAGAGTAACAAAAATCAGTAAAGCCAAAGCAGCCAGAACAGCAGCCAAACCAAACATATTTCTGTAGCCGACTTGTTCAGCAACAAAGCCCAAAGTTGGGCCAGCCAGCGCAATTCCCAAATCAAATCCGCCAATACAAAGGGAAAACAATCTGCCCCTTTCTTGAGGTTCGCACCTGTCCGACATCAGCGTTACCATCATCGGCAAAACAGTACCACCGGCAGTACCTTCAACCAAAGCTGCGACTAAAAAAGCACCGCTGCTGTTAGCAAAATACAACAATAACATAGACACAGCATAACAGATTAAGCCACCAGAAATAAACAAGCCGCGGCCGTATTTGTCCGAAGCCCGTCCCGTGACTAAGCGCATACTAAAACTGGCGATTGCCGCTGTAGAATAAAATAATCCCGGATTCAAATCAACCTTGGTTTCTTGGATAAACAAAGGCATAAAAGTGCTCAAAGTTCCGAATATCAAACCAACCAGCAATAACACTAAAGCCGGAATCCGCACTCTAGGATTCCACAGCATTTCCCAGTATTTTTGATTATTTTTGTCTTCAGATAGCGAGTCAGACTCTGTTAAATCGACAAAATTTGGTTCGGCAATTTTGCAGGTAAAAAATACAGCCATTGCTGCGAAAGCCGCCGACATTGCAAACAAAGGAGTATAACCAAACCAAGCTTGCACAAATCCGCCCATAGCCGGGCCAAATGCCAAACCGGTAGGAGCTACCAAACTCATGTAACCGATTAATTCACCCCGCTTTTGGGGCGGAGAAAAATCTGTTACTAAAGCGCTGTAAGCGGTGGTAAAAGCGGCGATGCTAATGCCGTGAAAAGCACGAAGCACTAACAGTAAAGGGACAGATGTAGCGAAAATGTAACCTATAGGGGCGATCGCAGCTACTGACACTCCTATCAGTAAAACTTGTTTTCGCCCCGTGCGATCGGCTATTTTACCCAACCGCGGCCTCGACAGCAAAAGCCCGATCGCAAATGCACCCATCACAAAGCCAATTTGCTGTTTTGTACCGCCCACAAATTGAACGTACAACGGCACAGTTGGCAGTAGTGAAGCCAAACTCGACCAGAATAGCAAGCCTGCGGTGAATAAAGTCAGCAAGCTGCGTTTGCGTTGAGGTTCGATGTCCCTAAAAATATTCAAGATGCCAATTCCCTTTAAAACCTTCCGAGTCCACTCAAGCTAACGTCGAGTGTATCTATATCATTGTGTTACAATTCCTTAATATTTGCCACTTAAAAAGTTGATATTCGACTCACAGTCAACCGCGAACAGTCAACTGTCAACTGTCAACTGTCAGTCTCACCAATCAACCTCAGCCCTTTCCTCCACCACCCGCTGATAAACCCACTCCGTTTCCATCGCCAACTTCGGCCAACTAAATCGGCGTTCCAAATCTTCATAAGCATTGTCAACCAACCACCGCCCGTAACCCGGATTTTTCAAAACTTCCAAAATCCCCCAAGCCAAAGAATCCCGATTATTTGCCTGAGTAACAACACCTGTTTTAGTGTGCTGTACCACTTCGGCAAGTCCGCCCGCATCCGAAACTACCACCGGCACTCTTGCAGCAAAACTTTCTAAAGCTACAATGCCAAAAGGTTCGTAAAGACTGGGGAAAACTGCGCAGTCAGCAACCGTCTGAAATTTGTCGAGATGTTCCTCAAACATGAATCCCGTAAAATAACATTTATGCCAAATTCCTAAATTCCAAGCCAAAAGTTTGAGATGATCTGTATTACCGCCACCAACAATTACTATTTTGGCTTTCCCCCCCATTTCCCAAATAACTTTAGGTGCAGCATTCAGAAATACAGCAATGCCTTTTTCATAGCTAATTCTGCCTACATAATAAACTATTTTTTCGTCATCTGCTGCAAACTGGCGGCGAAAACCCATCGCATCAAATTCGTTTCTGCGGGGCTTTTTTTCCGACCTAATTCCGTTGTGAATTACCTCTATTTTGTTCCAGGGAGTCGATAGTACCCGTTCGGCTTCCCGCCGCATATAATCGCTGCACACAATTACCCGCCAAGCGTTGTAAGCGAGGTCGTTTTCCTTGGCGTTAATGTAGCGCTGTCCCTCATTGTGGAGGCCGTTGAAGCGCCCGTATTCGGTGGCGTGGATGGTGGCAATTAGCGGTACTTTAAAGGTATGCTTGAGGGCGATCGCCGCATCTCCCACTAACCAATCGTGAGCGTGGATGATATCAAAGGGGCCTTCCTCCAGCATCAGTTTTCCGCCTTGGTGGCCCATACTTTGGTTGAGGTTCGCCACCCAGTGAAAAAAGTCCCTGGCGTGTCCCACCACCACCCGATGCACGTGTATTCCTTCCACCACTTCGTACATCGGCGCGTGGCCGAACTCTACTGTAATTAAATGAATCGAGTGGCCCAGCTTCACTAATTCTGGATACAGTTCCGATACGTGGCGGGCGATACCGCCTACTATTCTGGGAGGAAACTCCCACGCCAATACCAAAATTTTCATTTTTCTCCCCTCCTAAGAATTTATATATCTTTATGTGTATTGTTGACTACTTTATTGTATAATGCACAGCCTAAAATGTTGATCGATCGCAAATTTATGCCCGAGGGCTGACACTTGGCTGCGACAAGGACGGAAATTTATGCAGAAACCGGGTTTTGGCAGGCAATTGCTCGATCGCCCGAAACTAAAATATTTGGGCTACACCGTCAGTTTCGGGCGATCGCACCTACCGACTTACCCTTGCTTCAAAATCGGCTCCAATTCACGGCGAAAACTAGCCCAAGCAGCCACCGATGCAGAGTCAGACACAGCACCCTTACGCATCAAAATCGCGCCGTCTTCAAAGCCAACAATGCCATACTCGCCCGATTTCGATAGTCGATCGATCTGCGGCACAATTTCCTGCAACTGTCCCCGTTCCCGGCGAAACGCAGCCTGATACTGCTGCAACTGCCACATATCGGCAATTACATATTCCATCTTCACCGCTTTCCCCGCATCATTACGCAGTTCAAACATCGGAAACCTGAGAATTTCGCGGCGGCTTGACAAAATCGGCACAATAGTATTCGTTGCAGCCACGCTAGCATCAGCAGGAATTTCAGCCAACAGCGGCCGGACTTGAGAAACGTGCTGCCACTGTCTGATCAGAGGAACCTGCACCCAAGGAGCGATCGCATCCGGCAAAATAAACGAAAAAGTTCGATTTGGGTTAGACGTGAAGGTAAAAAATAGCGACAAGCAGATGCAAACCCCCCAAAAGCGGCGAAACTTGGCAGACGAAGGGAAAGGAAACATGGCATTCGGAAAACGCAAGCTGGTTTTTTTGCCGCTTCTAATTTGATCTTCTTCCTGTTGGCGATCGGCCCACCACAGAATCGCCCCATAAAACAGCCCTGGAACCACAGTCATCGCATAGCGAATATTAATCGCCAGCACCGACTCTCCTTTCGCTAAAAATAGCTTTAGCAGCGGAAATCCAGCTATCATCCAAGAGGCGGGCGCTACGGCAGGAACTAAAGCCAACGGCAACCACTGCCCCAGCAGATACTTGATTTTACCAAAAAACGGCGTAAATAATTGTTCAATCAACCGCCCAGGATTGCTCGCCATTCCCCAAATAATTTCGAGAGTCGAAGCTTCATCACCATCAGCATATTGACCGAAGCGTTCCATCATAAACCGCTGGGAAATATCAGCAGAAAACAAAGGCATAATCAGATTTGTCAACAAAATCATGTAACCAAAACTGAGAATGCACACAGCCAAGCCAGTCAGAGGATAGCGCCGACTCAAAATCAAGTAAACTCCCACCCCAAATAACACAACTCCGCCATCTTCTCGTACAGCCAACATTAAAGTTGCGAGAATCCCAAACAGCGGCCAAGTGCGCTTCTCCATCGCCAGCAGCAAGCTAAAAATATAAAGCGGAGTTTGGCAAGAATCATGAAAATTGCCTAATGTCGGGCCAATTACCGCGTTCGCTGCGTAATAGCTGACCACAATTGTCGCCGACAGTCTTGGCTCTAGATAGTGTCTGGCGAGAGCATAGAGCACTAAACCAGCCACCGTAATTAAAGTCACCTGCAACACCGTCAAAGTGACAGGAGAGGGAAACAGTGAGTAAATTGGCAGCCACAGCATCAGCGATGGAGTGAAGTGCTGCCCCAACCGATGGTAAGATACGTCAGGAATCTGGTTTTGGTGAACCACGTTAGTGGACAAAGCCGAAGAGAGGGAACTCTCAAAAAAGTGACCCCGAGTGCCATTCCAAAAAACTTGATTAAAAATGCCTTGGTCATAAGTAGCGTAAAAGCTGTAGTAGCGGTGCAGTGTCAGCAACAGGCACAGCACAAAAAAGGCGATCGCCACTTTAACCACCACCTGTAGTGACTCATTTTTCTTCCAGTTCAAAAATGTCATTGGCCCGCCGTAATGAAATCATCGGACAATAGCATAAATCTAAAGTAAGTAGTGAACTACCCATCAGCAAGCGGAGTACCACTATGCTGGGAGATTCCAGTCTCAACGGGAATTGCATCCGACAATACCGAAGGCTTGCCACCACGACTTACATTCCCTCCACTGGCAGAAGCACTGGTTCCCAATGCCCAAATCCGCAAGGCTTCATCCCTAATGTTTTTTGCCGCATTGATATCTCTATCATTGCAACTTCCGCACTTAGGGCAATTCCAATGGCGAACGTTCAAAGGCATGGACGATACTTTCTGGAGGCAATTATTGCAAGTTTTAGAACTCGGAAAAAATCTGTCTGTCTCGATATATAGTTTTCCGATTTTTTCAGCTTTATACTTGAGCATTGTTCCAAACATTCCCCATCCAGCATCACTAATTGCTTTAGCTAGACAGTGATTTCGTACCATACCCTTGACGTTGAGATTTTCTACTGCAATAACTTGGTTTTCGTTGACTATCTTGCGGGATAGCTTGTGCAGAAAATCTTCGCGCACTCTCTTGATTTTAGAGTGAACTTTAGCCACTAATCTTCTAGCTTTATTTCTCCGATTACTCCCTTTTTCTTTACGACTGAGTTTTTGTTGTTTACGCTTCAGATTGCGACTGTGTTGTTTGAGGTGCTTAGGATTAGCATATTTACTGCCATCGCTAGTAACGCAAAAATCTATCAGCCCAACATCCAAGCCGATCGCCTTACCATTAGCTCTCCCTTCGGGTGTTTCTTGTCCATCATCAACTAAGACACAAGCATAGTAGTTTCCATCTGTATTCTTGGAGATAGTAACTGTTTTTATAGTACCTTCAATTCTCCGATGAATTCGACAATGGACTTCCCCAATGATGGGAAGTTTGATGCTGCTATCACCTAGTTTGACATTCTGAGGATAACTAATTGACTGTCTACCATGCTTCGATTTGAAGCTAGGATATCCAGCGCGTTTATCAAAGAAGTTTTTATATGCAGTGGAGAGGTTTAGAGCCACCACTTGTAGGCACTGAGAATAGGCATTAGACAACCAAGGATATTCCTTTTTGAGATGAGGGAGCAAGCCTTGGATAGCACCTCTAGTCAGCCCTTTTCCCGTATTTTGATAAGTTTCTTGGCACAGATTCAAGCTATAATTCCAGAACCATCGACAACAACCAAAAGCACCAGCAAAATATATCTGCTGCTCAGTTGTCGGATAGATTCGGAGTTTATAAGCTTGGTACATTATCGAAAACTTGGGTTAGTGATAACTATCATAGTACGATACTTGGGCGAAACCAAGGAATTTGCTAGTTTCCTCATACGCCGCCTCAAAGAGTGAGAGCTGCATGAAGAGTCAATTTGTTCGGCGCAATCGACGGGCTTCGTTCGGCTTTCATCCCGCCGAAGACACGGAGTAACGATGTAGCGGGAGAATTCCCGTCTGTCCAGTTAAAGTAGAAGTGAAATAACTCGGCTCGGCAATGGTCAATTATTTTCACCCGATCGAAAAAGGCAACAGCGTCCATCCGACATCCGGCACCAGCGATACCGACTGTTCTCCCGAACAGCCGGTCAATTCCGCACCCCTTTTACAGCTTTTGCTGTTCGTAGACAAGCGTTCCTCTTCCAGGGAACAGACCAGACACATCCGCAAGTACCTCAAGGATTTGAAGGCAGAGTGCGACTTTGAGCTTCAAGTCATCGACGTAGGAGAACAGCCGGATTTAGCCGAACACTTTAAACTTGTAGCGACTCCCTCGCTGGTCAAAATTCATCCTGAGCCGCGGCAAACTCTCGCCGGCAGCAATCTGATCGCCCAACTCGAACACTGGTGGCCTCGCTGGCAGCGTTCTGTAGAAGAATACGCCATTGAACAGCAGTCTGCGCCAGATATGGCTCCAGCTCTGGGAGACGACCCAAAACCCATTTATTCCGTTGCTTGCGCTACTGAGCTCGTGCAGCTTGCGGATGAAGTTTTTCGGCTCAAACAGGAAAAAGAGCACCTGCAAGAGCAGTTGCAGTTGAAAGACCGGATTATTGCGATGCTAGCTCACGACTTGCGCAATCCTTTGACGGCCGCATCTTTGGCTTTGGAGACTTTGGAGTCAAATCAGAAGGTGAAAGAGGGGCAAAAGTCGCGTTTGACACCGAGTCTGGCTGCTCATTTGATGAAACAAGCCCGTCGCCAAATCCGCATTGTCGATCGCATGATTACAGATATCCTGGAAGCAGCGCGGGGTACAAACGCTCAACTCCACATTCAACCCAAAAAAATCGAACTGGGGGCGATTTGTCAAGATGTAATCCTGCAATTTCAAGACAAATTTCAGGCCAAAAGTCTGAACTTAGAAATAGACATTCCCACAGATTTGCCCTTGATTTATGCCGATCCCGATCGCATCAAACAAGTCATCGTCAACCTGCTTGACAACGCCAGCAAGTACACGCCAGAGCAAGGAACTGTTAATCTTTCTATTCTCCACCGCACAGCTTACAAAGTTCAAGTCAGCATTTGCAACAGCGGCCCGGGAATTCCTGAAGAAGATTGCGCGAGCATTTTTGAAGACAGCTTTCGCTTACAGCGAGATAAATCAACAGACGGTTACGGCATTGGACTGTCTTTGTGTCAAGGCATCATCCGCGCCCACTACGGTCAAATTTGGGTAGACTCTGTACCCGATCGAGGTAGTTGTTTCCACTTTACTCTGCCTATTCAAAAATAGTTGGCAGTTGGCAGTTGACAGTTGACAGTAATGACAGTTGACAATTGTCTGTAACCGAATTTGACATCACAGTTCAACTCGATCGCAGTGCAGCGATAATCTGTTCGTTTGCCTTGGGAAAAGTAAATTGGTCAATTTCGTCGAGAGTCACCCAGCGAATTTCATCGCATTCGATCGTTTGCGGTTCCCCGCTGACGTGGCGGCAGTGGTGCACGTAGAGTCTCACTGTAAATTTAGTGTAGTCGTGGTCAATTGTAATCAGCCGATCGCCCACTTCGACGACAATCCCCAACTCCTCCATAATTTCCCGTTGTATGCAAGCTTCGACGGTTTCCCCAGGCTCTATTTTACCCCCGGGAAACTCCCAGAAACCGCCGTGCAGTCCGTGTTGTCGGCGCTTGTCAATCAAAATTTGTTGGCGATCGTTCCAGATCGCAGCCACGCCGATAACTTTGTGGGCTACAGGAGAAAGAGACATATTATATTAATAGGGAATTAGTCGTCGGTCATTAGTCATTGTTCATATTATATCCGGTCGATTACCATAACAAAATGGTTCGTAGTGCGGACTTCAGTCCGCTCCATTTTGCGGACTGAAGTCCGCACTACAAACCCGATCGATATCTGTTTTTCTATCGGACACGATATTTAAGAAGAATCTCAATAATTATTCAATTATTTAATCTCAAATCTCAAATCTAAAAATCTAAAATCCAAAATCTTAAGCCCCCATCTTGCGAGGGGGGCTTGACATTTGTACAACTTAAATGTTAAGAATCAACTAATCTTCCGAGCCATGTCTCTCACTGGCTTCTATGGACTTTTCAAAAGTCATTCGCTGTTCGGCATTTTTGAGAAAATAACCGCTAATCATAGCTGAGGCGAGCAATCTACCCAAATGTTCGCGACTGGTAGTGACTGTCACTCCGAAGTGTTCCGAAGGCAAATTACCCAAAAGTCCGACGATATTTCGCTCCATTACTTGAAATACTTCGTGAGAAGTCGGCTTAGACAACTGAGAAACAGTGTCGGGAGCCATTGACTGCACGTATTGCCATAATAGATTGGCATTTTCTCCGTCTTCTTCAAAGAATTCTGGGGATTTATTAGATGAATTACTCATGAGTACCTCCGTTTCAGAGACAGCTTATTATTTTAGACGCGGACGGTTAAGTTAAATAACCATTATCCGATCGCTGCTGATATTTATTACTAAGTAATTACTAATGTAGCAGGACAGTCGCAGCAACTAAGTGGGCACAACCGAATTAAAGGCGGCGGTTTTTACGATTTTAGATCAAAAATCCGGTTGCACTTCTGATGATAGGTCGGAGACTCAAGATGCCGTGTTCCTGCGCCTGATTAATTGTAGCAGGGACACGGCATCTTGAGTGTCGAAAGCTGTGAGTAACATTAATTCCGATGCGACCGCATTTGATATTAGATTAGGGATTGGCGATGATCGGGCGAGACCGATCGCGCAATCCCCAATTTACCTAGCTGGCTAGATAATCGTTAATATCTTGCTTGCGCTTGCGGAGTTTGGTCAAAGCTTCCCGTTCTATTTGCCGCACCCGTTCCCGACTGATGTTGAGTCGATCGCCTATTTTTGCCAAAGTTAAGGTTTGCCCGTCTTCTAAACCAAACCGCAAGGCGAGGACTTCTCGCTGTTGCTGAGTCAGTTCCGCCATCAGATGATCCAAATCCGTCCGCAAGGAAGCTTGCAGAGCAAAATCTTCCGGGGTAGTACCAGTATCTTCCAACAAATCGCCCAACTCTGTATCTTGATTGTCTCCGACGCGCAAGTCCAAGGAAAGCGGCAGGCGGGCACGATCGAGATATTCGCGAATTTGTTTGGGAGTCAAATCTAACTCTGACGCCAACTCAGCAGAAGTAGCCGCGCGGCCTAGCTGTTGAGCTAACAGGCGCTGAGCTTTTTTAATTTTGTTGAGTTTTTCGGTAATGTGGATCGGTAAGCGGATGGTGCGACCTTTTTCGGCGATCGCCCGAGTAATTGCCTGACGAATCCACCAATAAGCATAAGTTGAAAATCTGTAGCCCTTAGTCGGGTCAAATTTTTCGACTCCTCGCTGCATCCCGAT
>Ga0335394_10009383_pt1 | contig 11027 bp, 9 predicted proteins | sample MAT03_FD_205741 | JGI IMG/M metagenome (GOLD analysis project Ga0335394, IMG submission 205741) | Freshwater microbial communities from Lake Fryxell liftoff mats and glacier meltwater in Antarctica - MAT-03 (spades assembly) (version 2) ... | reverse complement strand
TGATTCACGGAACCGGTGACGATAAAGGCCGCCCCCATGGCGAACGCGGCCGCCGCTGAAGCCGGCGTGGCGATCCCCCCGCCGAGCCCGACGCGAAGCGAGGCTTTATATTCCCATTGAGCCTGGAGCCGATCGCGGAGTGCGAGAATTGTAGGCAATAACGTAATCGCCGGTCGATTGTCCGTGTGTCCACCGGAATCGGCTTCGACGGTCAGGTCCTGAGCAACCGGGACCGATTTGGCGAGTTCAGCTTGATCGCGTGTGAGATGCCCTTGTACCACCAACTCGGCGACAAGGCGATCCGGTGGGGGCGAGAGAAATTTGCTGGCCACTTCGACGCGAGAGACTTTTGCGACCACCTTGTTCGGCGTGACAACTTGGCCAGACGAATCGCGATGGATCCCGGTTAGCCGATAGCGGACGATGTGCGGCGTGAGATCGAGATAGGCGGATGCTTCAACGAGCCGAATCCCGTGCTTCAAGTAAAGGTCAACCGTCGCCGATTCGTGCCCTTGCTCATTCGGACTGTGAATCAGGTTGAATCCGAAGGGTCGATCGCCGAGGTTTTGCTTCAAGCGAACAATCGCGGCCTCGATACGACTGAGGGACAGTCCGGCCGAGCCGAAGAAGGCGAGCATGTCAGCCCGACTGATTGCTTCGACAACCTCGCAGGAGGCAATGCCGTTGGCCATCGCCCCGGTGACATATGGGTAGCGAATGCCAAGATCGCGGCAGAAACTTAGGTCACCCAACGCCGAGAGATTCATCGCCGGCAGCATGGCCAAGACGGGGTAGCCTTCTCCAGAGATCCAGGAAATTGTCCCGCCGTCGGCCCAAGCTGGCCCGGCCTCGGTTTGAACCAGGATAATCGCTTGATTCGATGTGCGAAGTGCGTTCTGTAGGACGGCTCGGTCGGAACTGGGAACGCGCCCTTCCGCCTGCCAGCGGCTGGTTGGAGCCGAGAACGTGTGAAGCGCATTGCTCGGCCCGCGACTGCCGGACATATTGGCTAACTACTCAAGGTGGAAATCGGAGGAGGCGGCCGAAGCTTACATCAAAAGCTTACGCCCGGCGACCCAGAACGGACAGCCTTTTTCCTTACCAGCACGAAACTTACGGCGGAATCACTACAGGGATTCGCATTCCAACCATTTCAACAATTCTTGCCCGACTCGAATGCCTTTTTCGATCTATGCTTGTGACAGGACGGAAGTTCTCGTGAACCTCGCTGATCGCGACACGAATCTGCCAAAGGAGCGACGTACATGGCTCAAGAACAAACAAACACAACGAACGCGGATCGCCGCATTGTACGCCGGCGTCCGCTCAAAAAGGGCGTGTCGCTCACGATCCGCAAAGGAACAATGGGGCTCGGTCCCAACCTGTCTCTCGGCGGCGTGGAACTCTCGGACGACGGGATTCAGATTCTCGTCAAAAAGGAAGTTAAAAAAGGTGACGAGATCGAAATTGGCCTGACAGGAATTGGCCGCAGCAAGCCGATGTTTCTAATCTCGGACGTTCGTTGGTGCCGGCCTGTTGAAGACACAGAGAATTTCCTGGTCGGAGCAAAGTTCCGACGCAGGCTGGCACATCAGGAAATGGGTTTGTTCGTTTAGGAGGGCTGCGAGTGAAAAGGGCTAGTCAATCTCCAGCGAGCCGATCCGCTGTGCTGATCGCGGCCGTCGGGCTTGTTTTTATGCTCGGTGCGGCTGCTTCGCCGATGCCGGACGCCCTGGGTGGCTGGCTCTTCGGCGGCGTGTTTCTGCTTGCAGCATTCGCGACGCATCGCCGCTCGTTGCGCAACTGTAGTACCCTCGCTCCGCCGGAGGCAGGCGAAAGCCTGGCTCAACGCGGATTGCTAATTCCGAACAAGCGTTCGAGCAGATGACTCGAACGCTAAACGAACACGTGCTTGGATTCCTACCGTCGGCTTGGCACTGATTTTTTTTCGAAAGTGATCAACGTTGCCTTATTGTTGGCGGTCGATTTGAACTCGGTCGGTGCCCGGTTTCCCGTTCTCTCCCCGTTACTTTCGACCACGGAATAGCACATGTCGATTCGCCCTTGCTTGACCTGAACCACACCTTGTGTCGTTTGCGCGTATCGATCAATCCACTCGACAGTCATCGGGCTTCTTGTGACATCAAAACTCAGTCGAACCGCATCTTCCGGAACTCCCGTTCGAGACATGACGTCCCCTTGGAACTGCGAGGACATTTGCGACAGGCGTTGCGAGCCGGCCAGCGAGCCGCTCTCGGTCAGGCTGGTGGCATTCCACTCACCTTGAATGGAGTCGAGCGTTTTACGCAACGACATCTCTCCCGTATCGGCAATGGCATTTGCCATAACTACAAGAAGAATTGCACTGGCTCGGAACATTGGTGATTCTCCCAGTGGGTCAAGAGTTTCTTTTCACAAGTTAGTCGTTCAAGCTGGTAAAGGCTTACCTTTTGTTTCTGGAGCGAACCAAATCAGGACCATGCCGATGAGATAAACGGCACTCATGGCCGTGCAAGCACCGGGGTAGCCGACTTTGAGGTTCGTCATCACAACGGGTAATTGCAAGACGCCGATGGCCGCCAGAATCCGCCCGAAGTTGAAGCCGAAGCCCTGCCCAGTGGCACGTACCTTTGTCGTAAATAATTCAGGCAGGTACAAGGGCAACCAGCCATAGAAAGCCGCAGTTATTGTTCCAGCAATAAACGCCATCACCAGGAGTTGAACTCCATAGGTCTCAGTCGTTTGAAAGAGACCAAAAATGGCGGCAATTGAGCCCACACACAAGATCATATAGGTGATTCGTCGGCCAAGCCAATCGCCCGACAAGGCGGCGAGCACGCAGCCAATGCAGGCACCACCGGCGGTACACATCTGGGTATAGGCCTTGGCAGTTGGCTTTCCGGCTGCCAATTCATTCGCCCAAGTCGGGGCCAGTTGAATGGAGCCCCAGGTTCCTAAAAGTGCCACGCCAGAAAGGGAAGCTGCCAGCATGAGTGTCCGAACAATCTTGCCAAGGCTTGCATCGCTCCTCCCTTCCGCGGCATTGCTGCGCTGGACATAGCGAACGATCGGGTAGAGGTAGCCGCCTGTGATGATGACTACCATCACGAGAGTGCCAGCCACCCGAACGAGCATGTGAATGTCGGGCACGGCCCAGAACGCGATTAAGCCGGCACCTGCCCCCGCACCGATCAGGACGCCGAGCAGATCGCGCGTTTGCCAGTGAGTTGTCGAGCCTTTTTGATTTTCGTGTTGCCACTTGCCGGACTCCGGAACGAAAAGCCGAATGAGAAAGGTGAGGAATGCAGGCATGGTTCCAAACAGCATCAAGATCCGCCAACCGGAATTGCCCGTCAGCCAGTTCACCGTCTCCTCGCCGATTCCAACTGTAAGCAATCCCGAATGAAGCGAAGACGCGATTGCTGTAAGCACCAGGCTCAATCCGGCAATCAGCAAATAGCCGGCATTCGCCGCCGCCCCGATGCCTGCCGCCAACCAAGCTCGCGATTTGTCGGGCCAAACTTCCATGACGAGTGCCACGCCGAGCGACCACTCGCCCCCCATGCCGAGCGAGGCGATAAATCGAAAGGCGGCAACCTGCCAGGCTTCCGTCGCTAAACCACAGGCACCGCTGAATATGGCATAGGTTAGAACGCTCAACGTCATGGCCCGCACACGGCCAATCCGATCGCCCAGCCAGCCGAAGAGCACGCCGCCCGTTGCCGCACCAACTAGAAATCCAGCCGTGATGATTGAAATCCAGCGGGTAACTTCGGTGCGGTCGGTCGTGCCGAGAAGTTCGCCCAGAGCCGGTCCAGCCACGAGTGGGAATAAACCCATCTCCAGGCCATCGAACATCCAGCCGAGGAGGGCCGCGACCAACGTCATCCAGCGCCCGCGAGAAGTTGAAGAAGGTATCATGCGTCCGTTCTGGTGGGGGGGAGGCGAAAGAAAGGATACCGGAGTTCGTGTCCAAGAGGAACAGGATTTCGGCATTGAATGATGAGTTGAGCCGGATTCCCTGGGAACGCCAATCTCCGATTGGACTCTGGCTCAGCGCCAATCGGAGATTGGCGTTCCCAGGGTACGCCTTATCATCACAACGTCGCAACTTCCATGACATGGTGACGACTGATGCCTTCTTCTCATTGGCTAGGCGTTGATCTCGGCGGGACGAAAATCCTCGCCGCGTTGTTCGACGACTCCTTTCGATTGGTCGCACGCTCGAAACAATCGACCACCTACGAAGAAGGCGGCCCGGCCGTCTTCGCCCGGATCGTGACGGCCGTCGATGCGGTGCTCGCTGAAGCCAAAATTTCGCCGGCGGACATTGGTGGAATGGGCCTGGCAGTCCCGGGTCAAATTGTGCCGCAATCGACCATCGTTCGTTATGCACCCAACTTGAATTGGCGGGATTTCGAGTTGGCGCCATTATTCCCCAAGCACTGGTCCTGGCCTGTGATCGTCGAGAATGACGTGCGCATGGGAACCTATGGGGAGTGGAAACGGGGGGCGGCCATCGGGGCGAAGCACGTCTTCGGAGTTTTCGCAGGGACGGGTGTCGGTGGTGGTTTGATCCTTAACGGACAGCTCTATCACGGCTTCAACGGCCATGCCGGCGAGATCGGCCACATCATCATCGGCTGGAAGAATGGTGTCGAACTCGAAGCGATCGCGGGCCGGCGAAACTTGATGAATCGTGCACGCGACATCATTGCGGATTCCCCCAAGGACGTTCGGAAAGAATGGAAAGGCGTCGACCCTGCCGCTTTCAAAAGCTCGGAGATTGCCGGGTATTTTGCACGCGGCGAACCAGTGATGACCCGTCTCGTCGACGAGGCCGCCAAGGCAATCGCCGCGGGTGTCGGCACCGTTGTGAATCTGCTCGGCCCCGAGATCGTTGTCATCGGCGGCGGGCTGACCAAGGCACTTGGCCCTGCGTTTCCCGAACGAATCTGGGAAATCACCCAGCGCTATGCCTTGCCACGAGCAACCGAAAATGTGCGCTGCGTGATGGCCGCTCTCGGGGATGACGCCGGCGTGACGGGGGCGGCGGCGTATGCGAAAGATCGGTTTTTGGGCTGAGTTCTCGTAGCCCACGGCCCGGAGCCATCGCCGTGCCACCGCGACAGAGGCCCACGGCTCGAAGCCATCGCCGTGGGCTAGGATGCTATCGCCCGTTGGGCTCGGAATTCGGAGGCTCGGAGCAAACGGCCCACGGCTCGAAGCCATCGCCGTGGGCTAGGATGCTATCGCCCGTTGGGCTCAGAAGCCCGAAGGGCGTTCGTTCGTAGCCCACGGCGATGGTTTCGAGCCGTGGTCGGCTGCTAGAATGCTATCGCCCGTTGGGCTCAGAAGCCCGAAGGGCGTTCGTTCGTAGCCCACGGCGATGGCTTCGAGCCGTGGGGACCGCGACCGTAGCCCACGGCGATGGTTTCGAGCCGTGGGCACCGAGGCAAAATGGGGACCATCACAGAGAGTACATCTATGAATCCGGACTGGCGTTCTCGCTATGAAATCATGGTCCAGGCTGCCGAAGCGGCGGGCAAACTCGCGCTCGGTTTCTTCGATCGCGATGTTGCCGTCGAATGGAAGCACGACCAAAGCCCCGTGACCGTGGCCGACAAGAATGCCGAGCGATTGTTGCGGGATTCGCTCTCGGCCGCATTTCCTGGCGATGGCTTTCTGGGTGAAGAGTTCGGCGACGCACCGAGCACGACCGGCTATCGCTGGATCATCGACCCCATCGACGGCACACGCTGCTTCATCCGCAATATTCCTCATTGGGCGACACTGGTCGGTCTGGAATTTAAGGGCGAAATGATCGCGGGTGTCTCTTACGCCCCGGCAGACAATCAACTCTTTCGCGCCCTGCGAGGCGAGGGAACTTTCAAGAACGACAAACGCGTCCGGGTCTCGGATGTTTCGGAGTTGAATCAATCCCTCGCCTGCTACTCCGGCGTTCAGTATTTTCAAAAGGCGGGAAGAGAAGAGACTTTTCTGAAAGTCATGCGTGGCGTGGATCGGGCCCGTGGCTTCGGCGACTATTACGGCTTCGTACTTGTGGCACAGGGATCTTGCGATCTGATGGTTGATTTTGGCGTCCACGAATGGGACATCGCCGGCCTAAAGGTGATCGTTGAAGAAGCGGGCGGACGATTCACCGATTGGGATGGCGGGGCGGATTTGCAACGCCCCGATTGTCTGGCTTCCAACGGACATGTTCACGAGGCAGCGATTGCGATCCTTAAATGAATCGGTTTAGTCGGGTGTTCTTCGATAGATGGTCTCGCCATCGAACTATTCATCTGGCACGTCGTAGATTGAGGGTAGTGCAGTAGTTAGTATTGGAGAGTGTTCATGGCCCGTCGATTCATTGCTGTCGGAGAGCCAGCCCCCTGGTTTACAGTTCGCAGCACTGTAAACCCCCGGTTTTGTTTTGACACAGTGGCTGGACGCTACGTTGTTCTCTGTTTTTTAGGCTCGGGCTCGGACCCGATCGGGGCTCGGATGCTTGCAAGCATCTGGAGACAGCGTCAGGTTTTCGACGATGTTAATGCGGTTTTTTTGGGTGTCAGCGCCGACCCAGCGGACGAGGTTGGCGATCGAATCATCAACGAGTTTCCTGATTTTCTCCTCTTCTGGGACATGGATTTCGCCGTTAGCGAGAAGTTCGGGGCGGCAAAAGAGAAGAGTGAAGCCGGAACACCATTTTCTCCAGTGACATATATTTTGGACCCCCGACTGCGGGTGCTCGCTGTCATGACGAATGAGGGAAGTCCCGAAACGCTCGGTAACCGGGTCGCGGATTTCATAGCTCGACAGCCCGCGGCCAGACCACCATCGCCGGCTAACGTGCAGGCCCCGATTTTGGTTGTTCCACGATTGTTCGAGCCAGCACTTTGTCGCGAATTGATCAAATATTATGAGGATCACGGGGGCGAAGACTCTGGCTTTATGCGGGAGGTGGACGGATTAACCGTGGGCGTAACGGATTATTCACACAAGCGGCGACGCGATCAGGAGCTTGAAGACGGTGAACTTCGAAACATGTGCATGCACCGAATCCACGACCGATTGGTACCTGAGATTCACAAGGCTTTCCAGTTTCGAGCCACGAGAATGGAACGCCATATCGTCGCTTGCTACGAAGCGGAAACCAGCGGTCATTTTCGTGCTCATCGCGACAATACAACCAAGGGGACTGCCCACCGTCGATTCGCTGTTTCTCTGATTCTGAACACAGGAGAATTCGAAGGAGGCTATCTTCGATTTCCGGAATTTGGGCAGCATCTCTACTCGGCCCCCACCGGTGGGGCCGTCGTCTTTTCTTGTTCCCTCCTTCACGAGGCCACGCCGGTTACAAGCGGAAAGCGTTACGTGTACTTGCCATTTCTATACGACGACGCGGCCGCGAAAATCCGCGAGGAGAATCTGAAGTACGTGGCTAAAGACATTTAGACTTCCATTCCTTCCTTGGTTCCCCAGAGTTCCTGGGCGATCATTCTTTGCTGGCTCTTTTTTGGCTGGAACTCGCGGAAGGTTCGCCTTAACCGTTGTGCTGATTTGGCTATCTTTCTGGCCTTCGTGGACGGTTCCGTGGAGCCGTTTCGCCTGAATGTACAGCAAGACTGGTCCGGTCGTCTCACCGACCGGGCTCTTCGAGAGCAGGAGAATCGAGTGGCGTTTCGATCTTGGAAGATGCGGGTAAGTTGGCCCTTGGTTTCTTTGCTCGCGACGTGGCCGTCGAATGGAAGCACGATGTAAGCCCCGTGGCCGCGGCCGACAAAAGTGCCGAGCGATTGTTCAGCGGCTCGCAGCTTCATCCGCTTACTCCGCTGCGTTGCGTGCGCGGCTTTGATGGAATTTTGTCGGGCGCGTCTGAGTTAGGTTTTACCGCTTCATTAGGGCCAGGACTTCCTCGGCCTTGAGCCAGCGGTTGAACACGTAGACTTCATCGACCGATCCTTTGAATCCGGATCGGCCGAATCTCCGCTCGTCTTCTTGGTTGTGCAACGATTTTGCTCCAGTCTACCGGGGCCATTCCATTTGCCATTTTCACACCGCCTGAGCGATATCTCTGCCCTTTCGACCAATCCGGAATCAAACCTCTCTCCGGACTTCGTGAGCCACACACACGTCGAAGATCCATTGAGCGAGCTCCGCTTCCAATTGTGACCGAGTCTTGCGGAACGGTCGCAAGGAAGCAGTCGCTTTGTAAGCGAGACCGAATCGCCAGCGAGGATGACGGATTGAATTACCAGGGCCGAAGTGCTATCGAGGATGGCTTTCTCCTCGCTCGCGCTTCGGTCTCGGCGTATAGGCTGGCTCGCGCTTCCGGCTATTTCCAGGCTTGACTCAAAGTCTGTCTAGCCAAGATTGGCAATCTTCGCTAATCTATCCCTCTTGCAGAAAGTGCAACCGGAGCATTAGTAGCCATGTACGCGATTTTCGAAGACGGTTCCCGCCAATACCGAGTGAGCGTTGGCGATACCCTTCAAATTGATCATCGGGAAGTCGCCGTTGGCTCTTCCCTGGAATTAACCAAAGTCCTGTTGTACTCGAATGGGACCAATGTTCTAATCGGTCAGCCGGTCATCGCCGGTGCCCGAGTGGTGGCCGAGGTCACGGGCCATCCCACAACGAAGACTATCACTCAGTACTTCCGTCGCCGAAAGAATTATCGCCGCCTGAAGGGGCATCGCCAACCTTATATTGAGGTTCGCATTAAGAGTATCCTCAATGTGGGTGAGTAATTTCGGAAAGTAACCCGCACACTCCGTGTCGGGTAATCGGCGCAGGGAATGTGCCGGAGCTATTTCGGCTTGCGTTCCGAGCAAGGAGGCTCGATTATGGCTATCCATCCGCCTGCGTTCCGTCGTTTGCTCGTTCTTGCCGGCGCTGGGGCGGCGTTTGCTGCCTTCTCGCAAGCACAAGAACCAAAACCGCTTCCTCCATCGGTCCTGGCTCCAACTCCAATCGGGCCGGGGGCGAAAAAGATCATTCCAGCATCCGGCGTCGTTGCTCCAGCCGAACCAGCGGGACGTGTTCCGCCCACCCCTAAAAAGCCGGCTCCATTTGATCGCTTCCGGAACTACGACCAGCTTCCTGATCTGACCCGGGAACTGGTCTTCGCGACCAAAGGTGGCATGGAGTGGCTTAGCCGGGATGGAATTCATCAGGCGAACGGGCGGTTTATACCCGGCCTTAGCCCGGCTCTTGGCAAGGTGACAGAAGACGATCACTTCATGCGACAGGCTCTCGGAGCTTTCGCCCTTGCACGCGCGGCCCGATTGACTGGCGAAGAAAAATACGACATTCGCGCATCTCAAACAATCTTGTCGCTGTTAGCGGAAGCTCCCAAAGATGGTGGTAGCCCCGCTTCGAGAAAGCCTGGCCTGCCTTCCGTGGTTTGCAATCGAGTCGGAGGTGCCGCTTACTTGGCTCTTGCGATTTATGAACTGCCGGATGCCGCCCCGGAAATGCTCCAATGCGGCGAAGAGTTGTGTCAATACCTGCGTTCGCGACAACAGGCGGACGGCTCGATCTCGTTCAGCGAAGCGGGTGAGACGCCGGAGGCCGAAGGTGTGACGCTGTATCCCGGGCCCGCGTTGGTGGCAATCGCGATGAGCAATCGCCATGCACCGGCGGAGTGGAAGAAGCAGGCTCTCGTGAAGGCGCTGAAATTTTACCGCGAGCAGTTCGCGGCATCGCCAAGTCCCATGACGGTCGGCTGGATGTGCCCGGCTTTCGTGGAAATGCATTTGCAATCCCGCGATCCGGCCGCGGCCGAGTTCGTATTCGAAATGTGCGACTGGCTTGCCAAGTTGCAACACGACAATTCCGACCGCCAGCGAGCGACCTGGCGTGGCGGTTTTCCACAGGTGGCTGGGGGCAAAATTTTATCGGCGGCACCCACGATCGAAACGGCGTATTATGCAATGGCATTTGCCGATGCCTGTCGAATGATCCGCACGATGGAGAAACCGGATCCCGCCCGCTACGACCGCTATCGGGCGACGTTGACCCGCTCGCTGCAATTTCTGACGACATTGCAATACGGCGAAGAAAACACGGGCCATTTCGCGGCCCATTTTCGGACGGCGTTGGTTGGAGCGTTCCATCCTTCGACGACGGACGGAAATTTGCGAGTCGATCACACCGCCGTCGCCGTCGCGGCTTTTTGCCAGTATTTGATCGCCGGCGCGGATCGATGATTCCATCACGGACGGAGGAACAAGATGGCCCTCGCTTTGCAAGGGGCGGGACGTTCGTATAACGAAAGGATGCCGGCTGGACCGGTCCTTCCGGCCCTCAGCCCGGTTTGGACCGGCACGGGCATTTTAGATTCGAGTGACGAATTGCGACCGTCTCCACGACCCCCCTGCCGACGACTCATGGGCGTTCGCGTCTCCGGGACCGGCAGCTATGTGCCCGACGCGGTTGTCTCCAACGATCATCTACACCAGCGCCTCGGCTTCGACTCTGAATGGATCGTCAAGCGGACTGGCATCCTCGAACGGCGTCACGCACTTCCCCATCAGGCAACCAGCGACCTTGCAGTTGAAGCGTCTTTGCGCGCGATGGATGCCGCAGGGGTTTCCGCCGAAGACATCGATCTGATCGTTCTGGGCACTTTCACGCCGGATATGTCGTTCCCTTCAACCGCCTGCATTGTTCAAGACACCTTGAAGATCGTCGCACCCGCGATCGAAGTCGAAGCGGCGTGTGCCGGCTTCATGCATGCTTTGATCACTGCTGCCGCCTACATCGTCGCTGGGGTTAGTGAAACGGCCCTCGTCATCGGGGCCGATTGTAATTCGCGCGTGTTGAATCCGAACGACATCAAAACCTATCCGCTCTTCGGCGATGGTGCGGGGGCCGTGATTCTCACCAAGGGTCGGCCCGATCAAGGGTTGGTTAGCTACAGCATGGGATCCGATGGGTTTGGAGGCGGAATTCTTTGCCGCCCGTCCGGAGGCAGCCGCAATCCCCCGAAGGTCGAGGATCTCGAACAGGGATTGCAG
>Ga0335394_10009382_pt1 | contig 11027 bp, 8 predicted proteins | sample MAT03_FD_205741 | JGI IMG/M metagenome (GOLD analysis project Ga0335394, IMG submission 205741) | Freshwater microbial communities from Lake Fryxell liftoff mats and glacier meltwater in Antarctica - MAT-03 (spades assembly) (version 2) ... | reverse complement strand
TACTCTATTAAAAGGAGATACGAAAAATTCCTTTGCTCCGCGATAAATAACGTTGCCATTTTTGCGCTCGCCGTTAAACAAAACGTAAGGATGGCGCTGATGGTAGGTATTATTGATCTCTACTACGTGCCCTAAAATTTCGCCGGAAGCATCGTAGCAGTAATAAAAATTAACTGGATTAAATACGTAATTAAAAAACCGTGCGCCGGTAACTAACTCAACACACTTAATTGCTTCGCAATTTACCCCGGTCTTACGCAATAGTGAAAATAGCCGCTCTTTTATCGTTCCACTCTGCTCAAAAAGATAATCCTTATCCCAAACAGATACGGGTCTAAGTTTATTGTATCCGAATAGGCCCAAAAGTTTTTGAGAGCTTAAAGATTCTAAGTCGTCTAAATCGAGTCGGTACATGTAAACTGGATATTGAAAGGTATGCTCAACTGGCGAACGCCTGCTGTGCAGCACCTTTCCGGTCATGATCATTGCAGCAGATTTCAATTTTTCTTAACCGCTAAATCGCTAGAAAATCCGCAGCCTAATAGCGCTGCTACCGCAACGCCAGATTTTACTGCATCTTCATGAAAACCGTAACCGTGATAGCTACCAGCATAAAATGTGCGATCATGCCCCTGCAAACCGACTAACCGCTTGCGCCCTTGTAACGCAGCTTTTGAATACATCGGGTGTTCGTAATTAAAGCGCGCAATTTCACCGGCCAATGGCGTGCGCGGATTTAACGTAACAAAAAATCTATCCTTAACGGTTAAACCTTGCAGATTATTCATGTCGTAAGTGACTGAGACTGGCGCATTCTCGTTAGAGCTACCGTTGCGTGCTGATTCTTTGCGGTAATTCCAGCTGCCCCATGCCTTTTTATTTTTAGGCATTATTGATTCGTCTTGATGCAAGACCGCTAGATTTTTTTGATACTGCCAGCTTGAAAAAATATCTTTCTCATCTGCGCGCGCGTTGGCTTCACCTAAAACTTTAAGCACCTGATCAGCGTGTGTTGCGATTACGACATAATCAAATTCACCGTACGATTTTCCGGCATGGCCAGTGCTTCCAGCACTACCATTACTTTGTGGGCCCGATAACAAAACGGTATCGGCAGTTCGCACTATCGAAGTAACAGCGGAATTAAGCACAATATCGCCCGGGAAACTGGCGCAAAAGGCATCGATATAGCGCTGACTTGCTCCTACTACTGTTTGCCAACGCGGTTGGCGATAAAATCGCAAAAAACCGTGATTGCGATAAAATTCCAGAAATGTGCCTACTGGAAAATCAAGAATTCCTGCTTGCGAACTAGACCAAACCGCTGCGGCAATAGGGAGTAGATAATCGCTAACGATAGCACCGGAAAAACGGTGGCGTACAAGCCATTGCCCTAACGTTTCATCGTCTGATAATCCGCGCGCTAAATCGACGCTTGCAACACGCCAAAAGCGAACGATCTCAAAAATCATTTTCAAAAATTTTGGCGCAAACAGATTATTCCGTTGCGCAAAAACGGTATCGAGTGAACGACTGCAATACTCAAGCCCAGAATCGCTATCAGCGACACTGACCGACATATCAGTGTAGCGCCAAGGCACACCTAGTTCCGCTAAAAATTTATGAAACGTCGGATATGTCACGTCGTTACAAACAATAAATCCGGTATCAATATCGATAGTCTTAGTATTCGCAATAGTCGGCGAGTCACTTTCAGCAGAGCTAGATTCTTTTAAAGCGCAAGTAACGGTGTTCGTGTGACCACCCAGCTTGTCAGCAGCTTCAAAAATTGTGACTCGATGCTGTTTTTTTATTAAGTGTGCGGCACTTAAACCCGCTACACCTGAGCCAACGACTGCAACGTTATAAATCGGCATGATTAACCTTTAGCGTTTACAGAATAAATAATGAGCTACGCCCCACTCAGTTCCCTTTCTATAATGAAAGAGCTCGGCACAGGAGAGGAAAAATATCCACCAACGATAAAACCATCGTCGCGCTTGCGTGCCGTAGGCCTCTTGCAGAATCGGCATCACGAGTTCTTCATTGCGCCACAACTCTTGCGCCCACAGGTCAGCGGTTCTTCCGTAATGCCTGCCTGGCACCCACCAATGTGCGCTCACTTCTAATTGCTGATTAAATCTTCGGAATAAATTTTCACTTGGCATCGTGCCGCCAGTAAAAAAATAGCGCCCCATCCAATTAGTAGTTCCGAGAGTTTCGTAAAGGTAGCTATAATGTCGATGACAAAAAATATGCGTAAACAGTTTGCCATCAGGCTTTAACCACGAGGCGATGCGCTGGAACAAAAGCTGGTAATTACGCAGATGTTCAAACATTTCAACTGATACAACCCTGTCAAAAGCACAAGTGTTAGCTGTGAATGAATTTATATCAGCAGTAATCACCGAAAGATTGCGATCAATACCACGTTCTTTTGCAAGCTTAAGAATAGTCTCGCGTTGCGGGCCAGAATTAGAAACAGCTGTGATTTTAGAATTTGGATAACGCGCAGCTATCCATAAAGTTAGTGAACCCCAGCCACAACCAAGCTCCAAAATATCTTGCCCGTCTATTAGCTGAGCGCGCTCGCCATAAAGCTCAAGCATGTGTGCTTCACCCTGCGATAATGTTTCATCCCCTTTGGGGAAAAACCCGGCGCTGTATTTACGATTGTCCCCTAGCACCTGCGCAAAAAAAGCTGGTGGCAATTCGTAATGCTGTTCGTTTGCGGCGCCTGTTTCAATCGCTATCGGATTTCCACTAAGCAGGCTTACAAGCTCAGCCTCTACAGAACTTGAGCGTTCATGACGCACCTGTTCTTCAACCAATCTTTCAGCGCACACCGTGCGAATGCCGGCTCTTACCAAAAATTCCGGTAATAGCCCACGCTCCATTAACTCAATAACAAACTGCATATCTATTAAGAATGCTTACCCGTCTTTGGAGGAAGAGGAAAGAATGCAGAGGTTGTGCGCTGATATTCTCGATACGCGTCCCCTCGCGACCGCAAACTTTGCGCCTCGGTGGGTGGAATTCCGGTAACAAAAAGAAAAAGATAAAGCAGTAATGTTGGAGCCACCAGCGCCAGCCACCAAAGGGAACCAGCCAGTGGTATATAACTCATCCACATGACCCAATCGAAAAAATAATTTGGGTGACGCGAGTATTTCCACAGCCCAACTTTACAAACCTGGCCCTTGTTCGCGGAGTTTGCCCTAAATTTAGCCAACTGCCGATCAGCTAAAGATTCACCTATAAGACCCACAAAAAATACAGCTAGCGCCAAAAGCGCGAGCGGCAGGGAATTTGAGCCAGCCGTTAGTGCCGCATAAGGGACGGTTAAAAAAACGATAGCTATAAAACCTTGCGCTACGAAAAAAATCTTGGTGTTACGTGCAACGTTGGCGCCCCAACCCGCTTTAAGCTCGCGGTAGCGCCCGTCTTCTTCAGGTTTAAGCAGGCGATCGGTGTATAAATGATGAATTATCCTCAATCCCCATGCAGAGATCATCAATAGCGCCAAGACCGCATGCAGAGAGAAATAACTATCAGCAGATGAGAATTTTAGTGCGGCGTACCACCACGTACACCCTAGAATTGAGGCAGCCCACCCGATATCAACCCCATCTAGCTTGCCGCGGCGGCGCGCATCACGGGCAATCAACAACATGATCGTTGAAATGATACCAATTGCCCCTAAGACTGAATAACCAAGATGATCTGTCATTTTGGCAGGCTAGCATTAGGTTGCAAAAAAGCAGAGGCCGATTGCGGAAGAAGTGAGGTAACTAGCTAAGATTATTTACTCTCTTAAGTTTTCATAGCCCTGCTGGTTAGGGTAGTATTTAAGGCAAAACGGGGGCTAGCGGCATAGTTAAGCTAGCATTGTGCTCTGGTGAATTAAGAGTACGGTCAAATTCGCAGGTATATGAAGGAATAAAAATGAGTTCATTTAAATCAAAACCGCTAAATTACAGCAAAAAGCTTAGCTACCTATTTATTGGGCTATTCAGTTTAATGGGTACTTTAGCCCCGGCCGTTATTACTCAAGCTGAAGTAAGAGGCATCGCTAAAGGCATTCGCTTCGATTTCGTAACATTTTACGAATCCCCGGGTTTTAGGGGCGCTAGTTTTACGGTGGAGAGTGCTGGAGAGATTAGCAGTCTTAGTGCGCGCCAACTCGATTTTTACTCAGGCCTAACTGGCTTTTCCTCCAGGCAACGTGTTTCATGGGATAATGTCATCTCATCAATTGCTTTTAACGGCGCTTTTAAAGTTACGCTTTTTTCCGAGAGAAATTTCGCAGGCACGCAAGTTTCATACACAACTTCGCAGCGTAATCTTGCCGCAAAAAACCGCATCGTTATCGATAATCAGACATCTTCATTGAAATGGGAGCCTTTACTAGAAGGCCAAGGTCAACCAAGAGTCATTTTTTATGATCGCCAAAATTTTGAGGGAAATTCATTCTTCCTATATCCCGGTGACACAATCGGCAAGTTATCCACTAAGCGCCGTGATTCGCGCCGTAAAGATTGGGACGATGAAATCCGCTCTGTGCGGGTAGTAGGCTCAGAGGTACGAGTAATTTTATATGCTGACAAAGAATACGATAATAAACGTGTTACTATCCGTTCAGATGCGAGCTCGTTATTACCGATCGGATTTTCAGCTGTAGCCTCCTCCGTGCGTGTGCTCTCATCAGGTATTAACTCCGGGCGTAACTAAAGAGTTACCTTTGCGATTAGCTAGCTCAGCACCGAACTCAAGCATGCGCGCGTCAAAGTGATGCACTAACGAGCGCAAATTTGCGCGCATTTCAACTAATCTCATTAAGACATCAGATTTATTGTGCGCGGAAACAACGCCGTTACGCACCGATTCTTCAAGCGCTATCCGCAGATGCTCAAACAGCTTTAGGCCCTCTGAGGAAATCTCTCTCACGACTAACGAAGGTCCAAACCCATCGGCGCGTGCAGTTGAATGCTCCTCTAAAAATAATCCCGCGCGATTTAATAGCCCTTCAAGCCGTGAAGTGTCTATTTGTGGGCCGCTTTGTTTTGTGAAGCCTATCGGAATTGCCTGCCCCGAGGCGGATTTTACAATGTCACCTAACTCTCTGTGAGCGTTATCCAAAAAATCTCGTACGACATGATCTGCACGCATGATTGCACCTTGTGAAGTATTTATAATGTTTATTCGAACACCCTCCCCTTTGACGGGATAGTTAGTAACGGAACTAGCGGGACGTCGCCCAATTTGAGAGTTATGCAGAGCTGAGATGTTAGGCTGCTGCAGTTTGTTAGCAGCGGTTTTAGGTAAATTAAACGAGCTATCAACGGAGCGCATTTGCTCCTGAGAGACATAAACCATAAAAAATCCTTTCAGAGTAAAAAGAGCTTATAAAACCGTCGCAACGCGCCTAATAGAAAAATCGAGCAAGCAACCTGAAAGGAAAACCTGCGCGATTGCGACTTAAGTAGTGAGATGCAGGGGGCTTTGAAAACGCCGCCATGAACAAAATGAGCATTCGAGTTGAAAAGAAAAGCACTTGATTCGCCTATCAAACTTATGATTGCGATGTGACTGCTGGTTTCGCCTTGCATACGGCGCGTGGCGATGCATTAATACCGCACTGTGATTATTGGAACTTCAATCTCTTCATCAATTGGAACTGCCGGGCCTGCTGGGTCGATGGTACGTGATCCGCAGTTTGCAGCACTTTGCGACGAGGTAATAAAAATTAGGGATAGCGCGCAAAATCCCAGCAATGATGAGCACATTAAACGACATCGTGAACGCGGAAAACTTTTGGCGCGTGAACGAGTAGCGCAGCTTGCCGATGCTGATAGTCCGATCTTAGAAATCGCAACGCTTGCTGGTTTAAATATTTACGGCGATGACGTGCGAGCCGGCGCTGGTATTATTACCGTAATCGCTAAAGTGCAGGGCCGCTTTAGTGTTATCGTTGCTAACGACGCAACGGTTAAAGGCGGCAGTTATTTTCCGTTAACCGTTAAAAAACATCTGCGCGCACAAGAAATAGCGCTAGAGAATCACTTGCCTTGTTTTTATTTAGTCGATTCCGGTGGCGCTTTCTTACCGCTGCAAAGTGAAGTGTTTCCTGACAGGGAACATTTTGGACGAATATTTTATAACCAAGCAAGGCTCTCAAGTTTAGGTATCCCGCAAATTGCACTAGTGATGGGCTCTTGCACAGCCGGCGGCGCATACGTGCCTGCGATGTGTGATGAAACAATTATTGTGCGCGAGCAAGGTACTATTTTCCTAGGCGGTCCACCTTTAGTAAAGGCTGCAACGGGCGAAGAAGTAACCGCAGAGGATCTAGGCGGTGCTGTGGTGCACACCGAAAAAAGCGGAGTGGCTGACCATATAGCAAAAGACGATTACGATGCGATTGCGATTGCGAGAGATATTGCTCGTTTTTTGCCAAACCCTGCGAGTAGCAATAGCTCTTATTTAAAAGAGCAATCTTTGTCGCCGAGTTTTAAGATCGAAGAGTTACGCAATATTCTTTCAAGCTCGCCCAGAAAACCATTTGAGATGCGCGAGCTAATTGGGCGTATCGTTGACCGTAGCGAAATGCACGAGTTCAAATCTAATTACGGACAGACCTTAATTTGCGGTATGGCGCACATAGACGGTTGGCCAGTGGGCATCGTAGCAAATGATGGAATCCTGTTCGCCGAAAGCGCGCGTAAGGGTGCCCATTTTATTGAGCTGTGTGATCAGCGCCGCATTCCCTTAGTGTTTCTGCAAAATATCTCTGGCTTTATGGTTGGTAAGCAATATGAGCACGGAGGAATAGCGCGCGATGGAGCAAAACTTGTAACAGCAGTTTCATGCGCACGAGTTCCTAAGATTACCATAATCGTAGGTGGCTCTTTCGGTGCGGGTAACTACGGAATGGCTGGACGCGCCTACCAGCCACGATTTTTATTTATGTGGCCAACAGCGCGAATATCAGTGATGGGGCCTGAGCAAGCGGCCTCTGTACTAACACAAATTAAAACTGATTCTTATCAAGTGCGCGGCAAACCATGGAGCGCAAAGGAACAGTCAGATTACAGGGATGAAATCACCGCGCGCTACAGTAGCGAAGCGCATGCCACGTATGCCACGGCACGGCTGTGGGATGACGGTATTATTGCGCCAGAAGAAACACGCACCGTTTTGAGCACGTGTTTAGATATCTGTTCAACAGCCCCGCTTGCTGAAACGCGCTATGGCGTTTTCAGAATGTAAGTAACATGGAAAATAATCAAACCACCCGCCAAATAAAAAAATTGCTCGTAGCTAATCGCGGCGAAATTGCGGTGCGTATCTTTAAAACGTGCCGTAAACTTGGGATTAAAACAGTAGCCATCGCTTCAGCCGCTGACCGCTATGCCCTGCACACTCGTGGTGCAGATCAGAGCTATATCCTTGCAGAATCCGAAGCGAGTAAAACTTACCTAGATATCGCAAAAGTAATTGAAATCTTACAGCGTAGTGGCGCTGATGCGGTGCATCCTGGCTACGGTTTTCTCTCTGAAAATAGCAAATTTGCAGCAGCAGTCGAAGCAGCAGGCGCTATATTTTTAGGCCCCACAGCGGCGCAAATGACGCAGTTAGGAGATAAAGAGCAGGCAAAAATTAGGGCGCAAGCGTTAAATATTCCTGTTTTAGAAAGTGAACGAATCGAGAATTTTGCGCTGCCAACTCTGGTATTTCCTTTAATGATCAAAGCGCGTGCAGGCGGCGGTGGCCGTGGCATGCGGATTGTAAATGAGTCTTCTGAATTCAGCGCCGCTGTGCAGTCCGCATCGCGCGAGGCGCTAGCATTTTTTAATGACGGCACTTTATTTGTTGAGCGCTTTATCGCGCGCGCCAGACACGTAGAGGTGCAGCTATTTGGTGATGGTAGCGGGGCTGTTTCAGTTATCGGTGATCGGGATTGCACGGTGCAACGCCGTCATCAAAAAGTACTTGAAGAGGCCCCTGCCTTAGAGCTTTCCGCTGAGTTGCGAGCAAATATGCATCGTGATGCGCAAAATCTATTAGCTAGTGTTGCGTATCGCGGAGCAGCAACCGCTGAATTTTTAGTTTGCGGTGCAGAATATTTCTTTTTGGAAGTTAACACCCGCCTGCAAGTTGAGCACCCAGTTACAGAGGCTGTAACTGGGCTTGATTTAGTTTTATTGCAGATAAAAATCGGCGAAGGCGCAAAACTAGCTCAGTTATTGCCGCAAGAAATTCAATCTTTTGGACACGCAATTGAGCTGCGTATCTGCGCTGAAAAACCTGCGCAAAACTTCACACCAGCCACCGGCAAGATAGCGTGGGTAAGGAAATTCGAGAGCAATAACGCGCGCTTTGATTGCGGCTTTGGAGAGCTTGATACAGTTTCACATTTTTACGATTCGTTAATTGGTAAGATAATCGTCCATGCGCCAACACGCGCCGCGGCGTTGGCTAAGTGCGAGCAAATCCTTGCTACCGCAATCGTCTTGGGAATCGATACTAATCAGCGGTTTTTAAATGAAATCATAACGCATCCCGATTTCATTGCTGGCACTCATTTTACCCGCTGGGTTGAAACAATAGCTATTAGTGCGGATCCAAGCTTTGCGCTTGCGATAAAAAAACTGCAACTTAATCAAACGCTGAATGCTGCTTTAAATCCAAATGCTTTAACTCGAATCGGGTTCTCAAATCCGCAAATAGTTTTGCAAGAGCTTAGCTCACAAGAGAGCGGAAAGATTACCGGATCTGTGCCCGAAACGATCCGCACCGCAGGTGGTGATTTTATATTTTATGACGGCAAAGGGTTTCAGGTCATTGTAACAACGCCTGAGTTACGTGGTAGCGGAAAGTCTAGCTCGCTGGCAGGATCGCTGGCAGGATCATCGCTGCAGGGGGGCCCTGCTGTTTTAAGCTCTGTGATAGCGCCGCTGCCGGGTAAAATCTTAGAAATTTTGACTGTGGCAGGCCGCCCTGTGAAGGCGGGAGAGGTACTGATGACTTTTGAATCTATGAAGATGGAGCACAGCATAAAAGCTCATATTTCTGGGGAATTATTGCGAATGTGCGTAGCGCCGCTGCAAGTGGTAGAGGCTGGAGCAGTAGTGGCTGAGATAAAGCCCTTGGTTAATAATAATTAGGCAGAGCAGGCTCAATTACCTGTCTAATATCTAGCTAATATCTAGTTAAGATTTTGTGTGTTGAAGGGAAGCGGCATGAATTCAGTTTATCGAGAAGACGAGGTTCAGGAAGATGAGAACCCAGAGGAAAACAGAGCGGAAAACGCAGGCAAGAATACTGTGAATAAAAATTCGACGGATGAAAACATAGAACACGCCGAACACACCATCCCAGAGGAGCAATCGCCTAACGATGGGTTAGAAGTTTCTGCTAGCGCCCCTTCCGATACAATTTCGCCCGCTGCTGCCGCCTCATTATCAGCCCCCTCACTGCACCACACACCGCTTATGATTCAATCAGAGATTGAGTCGCTGGGTCGCGAGATCTTTGAAGCCATAGGAAAGAAGAGCCCAGCACTTTATCAAAAATCTTTCTGGTCGCAGGTATTAATGCGCTGGACGATGCGCATGCCGGCCCTGAAAGCGGATCTTTTTAGGCTAGTCGATGTTCTTCCAAGCCTAAAAGCAAATGAATCCATTACGCAGCATTTCTTAGAATATACAGCGCCGTACGTTGCAAAACTTCCGCGTGTGATGCGCTGGGCGTTTAGCCCTCAGCCGCAGTCTTACCGCGGTTCTATAGCGGCATTTTTTGTAAAACGTTCAGTGCGCGAAATGGCGCAGCAGTTTATCGCTGGGATTAATCCAGCAGCGGCACTTAAGCCGCTGCGCCGCTTGCGCAAAACTGGGCTTGCTTACACAGTTGATCTTTTAGGTGAATATACCCTTTCCGAACCTGAGGCGCTTGATTACTTAAGCCGCTACAAAGAAGCGTTTACGGTATTAGGGCAAGAGGCACGCTCTAACAAACGGTTCGCTAAACCATTAATTGCTGGGCACGTCGGTGAGCAACGGCCAGTCTGCGTTTCAGTCAAGTTGTCGGCCCTTTACTCGCAGACAAACCAACTTAATTTTGAGCGTAGCGTTGCTGTGCTTTCTGAGCGCTTAAATATTTTAGTTGAACACGCTGTTGCAGCTAATGCGCAGCTATACGTTGATGCTGAAGACTCAGGCACTAATCCGATCATCTATGCAGCGTTCGAACGTGTTTTTGGCTCGGGCCCGTTTAAAGATTACGCTTATCCGGGCTTAGTGATTCAAGCCTACGCCAAGGGTGCAGTCGAACTAACAGATAGGATGCTTCAATTCGCCAAGGCACGCGGCTCGCCAATCGCTATCAGGCTGGTTAAGGGCGCTTACTGGGATTCGGAAACGATTACTAGCGCGCTAAATGACTGGCCATCACCGCTATTAAATAAAAAAGAGAGTAGTGATGCGCAGTTTGAATATCTAAGTAGAAAACTGCTTGATAATCATGCCTATTGCCTGCCGGCATTTGCGTCGCATAACGTGCGGTCTTTGTGCCAGGCAGTTTGTTACGCTGACTCGATCGGTTTGAAAAAAACCGACTACGAACTACAAATGCTTTTCGGCATGGCCGAACCGATTGCGCGTGCCTTTGCTGATCGCGGTTATCTAGTTAGGTTATACGTGCCGCTGGGAGATCTTTTTGTAGGTATGGGTTACCTAGTGCGCAGATTGCTTGAAAATACTTCGAATGAATCTTTTTTAAAGCATACTTTTTTTGATAAGACCGGGGTTGATGCCTTACTGCGAGAGCCCTGCTATCAAGACTAAAGATTTAGGCAAGACTAAAGATTTAGGCAAGACTAAAGATTTAGGCAATATTAAATAGAAATTGAACTGTACTGAGAGATTTTTTTATGTTCACAAACGAGCCTCTTTTAGACTTTACCGTTGCAGCAAATCGGCAATCACTTAGCGATGCAATTGGTGCATTAAACTCAGATTTACAGCGCA
>Ga0335394_10009375_pt1 | contig 11029 bp, 10 predicted proteins | sample MAT03_FD_205741 | JGI IMG/M metagenome (GOLD analysis project Ga0335394, IMG submission 205741) | Freshwater microbial communities from Lake Fryxell liftoff mats and glacier meltwater in Antarctica - MAT-03 (spades assembly) (version 2) ... | reverse complement strand
GCTGCTGTTCTAGTAGGTGTTTAATCATTTCTCGCGCACAGAGGTAGGCACCGCGCAAATTCACTGCGATCACGCGATCGAACTCATCGGTTTGCACTTCATGAGATGCTCTTTCAGTCTGAATTCCGGCATTGTTAATTAAAATATCTAGATTGCCGAATTTGTCTACAGTGGCGTTCATCATTTGCACGATGTCCTCTTCTTTAGAGACATCCCCTTGAATGAGCAGCGTTTCAACCCCGCATTCTGTTGCCTGTTCGCAGGCTTTTTGTAGTGCTAATTCTTCCGTGTCTGCGGCATCTTCTACACTTTTGCGGTAGTTGATGGCGATATTGCAGCCTTCTTGAGCCAGACGAACTGCAATCGACTGTCCAATTCCAGAACTCGCCCCCGTAATCAATGCAGTTTTTCCAGCTAATCCTTTCATAGGTGTTTCTCACTTTTAAATCAATTCTCTTCAGCATCAATGGCAAATGTGACGTGATGACGACAGGCTCGAAGTTCAATCTGATGAGTGTTTAATCTGTTCCCCCCGCATCTCATCCACATCAAGCAAACTAATTAACACACCTGCAATGGGAATCGAAAGAAACAGTCCGACCAATCCAGCGAGTCGCGCCCCCACCAACAGTGCAAAGAACATAATCACAGGATTCATGTTGATAGAGCCTTGCATGATTCGGGGCATGAGTAGGTTTTCTTCAACCTGTTGCAGCAAGATACAGCCCACCAGCACCTTTAAACTCAGCAAAATCCCTTGTGGCAAAATGATCAGGCTAACCAGGCTAATGCCAATAGTTGCACCGATACCGGGGATTAAGTCGAATATGCCTGCGATCGCAGCCATCACCAGAGCGTAGGGAATATTCAGCAAAATGAATACTAAAAATGTTGATGTTCCAAAGAAAATAGATAATAGCAACCTCCCCCAAAAGAAACCCAGAAGATTTTTCTGAATTGCCACTGTCAGGTTTTGCCGCAAATGGGGCGCAAACAGCTTCATCAAAAGGTTCCATAGCCGCCGACCATCCAACAGCATAAAGAAGCCGACTACCGCAATCAGAATCAAATCTAGCAAGCTGAACAGAGCACTTTGAATTGTAGCAAAACCCATGCCAATGATACCGAGTGCCTGTTCGCGCACTTGGGCTTCAAAAGTGCTGAAATCAACGGTAATATTTCGACTTTGCAGAAAGGACTGGAGCTTTTCCAATAGCGCAATCGCCGACTCTAAAAACTTGGGAGCTTGCTCCAATAGCTGTTGCGCTTGAGAAATGGCAGCCAATCCTAGCGTTGCCATTAGCGCACCCAGAATCAGCAGGGTGAGCAAAAACATTAGAAAAACAGCTAACCAACGAGGGATGAAACGGGATACAAAGGAAACTGGATAATTGAGCAGGAAGGCGAAGATTGCTGCGAAAATAAAAATAACTAGAACTGTTTCAAAATAAGCCAATACTTGAACAATCGCCCAGGCAAGCGCAAAGAGTAGCAAGTAGCGAATGAGGCGAGCGTTGCTCAGTTGGTTCCACATTTTATTAGTGTTGACTTTTGGATTATCCATTACCGATGGTAAACCTTTACCGCTTTCCTCACTCGCTGTATTTGTTGAAACTAGAATAGGTGCTCACTTCTTGGCGATCGAAGAAGCCAACAGCAAAAACGCGATCACCAAACAGCGTTGAGACTAGGTTGGCGACAAATCAATATGGCATCAATAGCGAAAAATGGCTGCGATTGGCTGGTCTTCAGGGACGTTTCCTGGCTCTACGGCGTAAACCGTGCCGCCATTGGTCAGCGTATGCAGGGCTGCCAGAGCCAGCAAATCTTCGTCACCTGCTCTAGGTTGGGCGTGAATCTGAACAGCGTTTGCAGTCGGATCAAAGATGCCCCAAACTTGCTCACCTACAGGGACAAATAATGTTTCAACGCGCTGAAAATAAGCGGCGGATACCACTTGCTCAATGGTACTGGCAGTTTTTTCGGTGCCTTGTAGTTCCTGGTAGCGGGCAATTGTCGATTCTTTTGCCAGTTCAAAATAAGGCTGCACAATTTTCCATGCCTGGGACTGCAACTCCTCGGTCTTTAACATTTCTGGATTGCCGGTGATGCCATCAGTCAATACGTGAGAATAGGTACTTGCCTGTTGATAAATGGGCAACAAATAATCAACCCCTGCCAGGATTAACGGAGCTTGCTCAGTTTTCAGCAGTGACTCTAATCCGTCGTTTATTTTACGGAAGTAACGCAGCAGATTCTCTTTGTGGTCATCCTCACCTGCCCCTTGTCCATGAAACATGGCGGTGCGATCGCCACTGCCACCCTGTGAAGTACCCGTATGAAACTGAAGGCTCTTTTCAGGATCATCGTACTGTAATGCTTCACCAATACTGGTTGGTACATCTGCTAGCTCTACTTCGCTGACGCTGTAGCGAGTTCCCTGGAATAGCCGAACTTGATTCTGGCTAAGTGCGAGAATGTAAAATTGTCCATCTCCAGACAGCAGTTGCAGCAATGGTTTGAGGTGGAAGCGATCGGTGACAACCGCTAATTTTGGAAAAGCGATCGGCAAGCAGTAGTAGCGGCATTGATTGGGAGATAGAAAAATTGCTAGTCCGTCGCTTTGGTGTTGCCAGAAGTCATAGGTATCTAGCTTGTGAGCCGGTTGAAGCAGATCTCTAGCATCCTGTCCTCGCAGTCCCAGCGATCGCAATTGTTCTTCTGCTTGCCGAATCAAATTCTTAAACCGGATTGGGTTTTGCTGAGTTTCGGCTCCCAATCGTTCCATCAGTGTGTAGATCGAAATACAGGTTGAGTTTGATTCGGTTGCTAAGGTTGTTAGTTCACCAATGGCTAATAAATTCATTAGCTGTCTCCATTCAATCTTTTTATCATGCTTCTATCAGTTGTTGAATGCCACTATTGCTGTCTGTCTAGTGCGTCTTAGCCTCTTTATTTAGCGACCTTTGCTAAATAAAGAGGTTAACAGCTTTTTCTGATGCACGCATCTTCCAAGGCTAGCGACACATCAAGTGAGCACAATCTTACTACAGCAAGTTAGCGGGAGGATTCTCAGGCACAACCCAGTAGTAGACCGTTTTACCATCGACCTCTACCACCTGTTCAGGTTTCCAATCACCCATATCGAAAGCATGGGAGACAATGCGCGTACCTGGTTTTAATTCGCGCAGTAGTTTGGGGCGTAGTTTTACATTCAGCTCTGGCAGTAAGTAAAGCGTGACGACAGTTGCCTCACTGAAGTTTGCTTGGAACAGATCTTGCTGGCGAAACTGGACACGATCGCTCACTCCCGCCTTTTGTGCGTTCTCATTAGCTTTTTGAACGCGCTGTGGATCGATATCAATACCAGTACCTCGTGCGCCTCGCTGTTGAGCCGCTGCAATCACAATGCGACCATCGCCGCTGCCCAAATCATAAACTACATCATTCGCTTTCACGTCTGCTAGCCGCAGCATTTCATTCACCACTGCTGTAGGTGTGGGGACATAGACGACATCAGGACTACGAGTTGGAGCTTGTGCTTCGGGGTTAGAAACTGCTTGCGCTTGGTCGGATGATGGATAGGGTTGAATTGTGTAGGTTTGTTCTTCTGAGGTTGCTTCAAAGTTGCGAGCTTGGGTACATCCAGCAATCCCAATACTGACAATCCCAACGCCAGCAATCAGCGATCGCACAATCGATTTAAGTTGCATGATTCAGAGTCTCCTTCAAAAATGTTTGGTTACGCATTACGACGGACAAAGGGAATACCTAGTAGAACAACGATGACACCCGCAACCGCGCCAATGCCGGTGTAGACCAAGCTGGAATACAGCAAATAGCCACAAATGGCGCAGAACAGGATGGGAACGATCGGGTAAAACGGCACCCGAAACGGACGGAGTCGAGTGGGTTCTTGAATTCGCAGGACAATCAGCGATAGCGTGCTGAGCAAAAAGAAAAACCAGAAAATCGGAGCCGTGTAGTCCACCATTGTTTCAAACCCTTTACGGGTGAAGGTTCCTAGCCCGACCAACGTCAGCGCGATCGCTCCTTGCAGCAGATAGGCGGTAATGGGTGAACTGGGTTGGGGATACCAGTGTCCTAACCAGCGGAACGACGACACATCCTGTCCTAGAGCAAAGCTGGTGCGTGCGCCCGTAAAGATGGTGGCGTTAATCGACCCCAGCGTGGCAAGCACGACCAGGAAACTCACAAACATGGCTCCCGGTTCACCTAGCCTCTGCCGTAGCAAAGCCGCTGCAACTGCTTGCGAGCCTGCCATACCCGCTACCCCCAATCCCTGCAAGTATGCCAGGTTAATCAGCAGGTAAAGCCCGGTGATGATGCCAATGCTCCACAGGAGCGATCGCACGATATTCCGTTGAGGGTGATGGATTTCAGCGGAAATGTAAGCGGCTTCATTCCACCCGCCGTAGGACAGCAGGACGAAAACCAGGGCTAAGCCCCAGGAGGGCGTAGAGGCAGATGGGGTAGCCCCGTGCTTTGAGCGTCTGTCTCTGCTTCCGTTTCCGTGAGGAGGGCGTAGAGGCAGATGGGGTAGCAGATGGGGTAACAGAGGCTATGGGAACAGTGGGGGAAAAGCCAAGTCCAGAGAGAATGACCAGCAGTAAGCCCAGAATCAGCGTGACTGCCAACCAGTTCTGGAGTCGTTTGCTCTGCCGTAGTCCAATGATGTTAAGCATTGTGAGCAGGACGATAGCCACTGCCGCATAGATGGAAGTGGAGTAGCCACCCAGTGAGAATAGTTGGGAGACATAATCGCCAAACACAAATGCTAATAGCGCGATCAAGCCGATTTGAATGACCGTCATGCGTGCCCAGGCAAATAAAACAGCGATCGGTTGTCCAAAGGCTTGTTTTAGGTAATAGTAGTTGCCGCCGACATGGGGGTAAGCAGTAGCAAGTTCGGCGTAGCAGAGTGCCCCCAAAAGAGACACAACACCGCCAATCAGCCAAAGCCAAATTACCCCGCCAACTGTCCCAGTGTTGGCGGCCACCAGTGCAGGCGTTTCAAAGATGCCTGCGCCGATGACCAGTCCGACAATCAGGGCGATCGCATCTACCATCGTTAGGGAAGGTTTTGGAACCGCAGTTTGAGGTCTGTCAGGTTTTAGCAGTGCGGAGCTTTCTAATCTATTCACGGTTCTACCTTTTCAAGCGTTAGAAGTTGTAACCAACGCCTAGTCGCGATCTAACTTCAAAGACTTGTTTGAAGTGATATGTATTCATTGCCAAAAATTGATTAGAGATAAAGTGAACAACTGATGTCTTATTTCTAGAATCAACACCAAATGTGACTGAGAAGTGACAATTTCGATGTTTCTCCAACTAATTTCTGAAAGCAACCTCTAATACTTTGATTCTTGTCATGCAATTCCGTCACACCAACAGTCTTCAGTGTTAAGGCAGAATGCGAATCAATGTGAATTTGATTATTGACTATAGAATTCAGATTAAATTAATGCTGAATGCGACGCAAAGATGACAGGTGCTTTTTATGGCAGGGGTAATTCAATTTGAAACAGGGAACCCTTCCCGACCTGGCTACTCACCGTTAACCGTCCACCATGAGCTTCGACAATTTGCTGAGCGATCGCCAATCCCAGTCCAGATCCGCCCTTCTTTCGTGTTCGTTCCTGATCAACTCGATAAAACCGCTCAAAAATATGTGGTAAGTCTGGCTCTGGAATGCCAATTCCAGTATCTTCTACTTGAATTAAAATCCGGTGATACTGACTGACCAGGCGTAACCACACGGTTCCTTTAGGCAAGGTGTATTTGCAGGCATTGGTCATCAAGTTAGTGATGGCTTGCCGAAACAAGTCAGGATTACCCTGAATCATTATAATTTCTTCCGGTAACTCTAAATGAATGTTTAACTGATGAGCATTAGATTGTATTGATGGAGATAGGAGTGTCTCTTTTAATAAATCGTTCAAGTTAGTAGATTGAATCGAGTTTGAGTCTAATTGCCCTGCTTGCCGTGCCAAAAACAGTAGATCAGTCACCAACCGACTCATCGATTTAGCAGTTTCAGCAATCTTTTCCAGGCGCATATGCTTAGTTTTTCCATTGTCAACTGGACTGACTAATCCTACTTGAGCATTACTCAAGATTGTGGCAAGCGGTGCCCTTAATTCATGGGAGGCATCAGAAGCAAACCGTTGCAGTTGGCTGTAGGCGTTCCGAATTGGTTGCATCGCTATTCCACCTAACACCCAACCCGCCAGACTGATCGCGCCTAAGGTTAGAGGCACTGCGATCGTCATTATGCTCAGCAGTTCTTTCAGTGCAGTCTGGGCATCGGTCAACGGGATAGCAATCTGAAGGTAGCCGATCGTGCGTCCGTTATAGTCAACAGGGAGCGTTAACTGCCGCAGCCATTCAGGGTGAGCCTGAAGCGTTTCAAAGGCCGCGATCGCCTGAACCTGATCCGATGGTTGCACTCCATAAAACTGGCGCAACCTTCCAGTAGATGAATACCAACGGGCATAAACCAAGTTGCTATCAGAGGGTGGAGAGTACCTTCCCAGAATCGGCACACTGCTGAGGTCAAAGTGTTCTTTTCCCTGTCGCCACTCATAGTTAACATTCGCCGCCATGAATCTGGCTTTTGTATAGAGTAGACGGTCGTTTTCCTCTAGTCGATCAACCGCCCTCTGATAATAAATTACACCCGCAAACAGCATTAAAATGCTGCCCATCGACAGCGCAAACCAGTGAGCGAGACTACGGCGACTACGATTGAACATCTGGATTTAAACGGTAGCCCATGCCATAAACGGTCTCTAACCAATTAGGCACTCCTACAGACTGCAATCGCTGCCGCAGCCGACGCACTAGGGCTGTAATGGCATTACTTTCTGGTTCACTGCCCCACTCCCACAAGGCTTGTTCAATCTTGTCACGCGAGAGCACCTGACGGGGATGGCGCATCAAATATTCCAATAATTGAAATTCGCGGGTAGACAGTTGCAAGTTCTGCTCACCCCATTCAATGGTTAGGGTTGACAGATACAGGGTCAAGCCTTCAACCTGTAGAATATCCCCTTTCCACAAGGGCGATCGTCGCCCCAGTGCCCGCACCCGCGCCAGCAGTTCAAAAACATCCGCAGGTTTAACCAGATAATCATCGGCTCCCGCATCTAAGCCACTGATCTTGTCAGGAGTTGCATCTTTTGCCGTCAACATTAATACGGGAGAGGTTTTTCCCAGACAACGATATTGTTGACATAACTTTAACCCACTGACCTGAGGCAGTAGCCAATCCAGAATTAACAAGTCATACTCTCGCTTAGACAAAATCCACTGGGCGATCGCCCCATCTTCTACACCGTCAACAATATGTCCTGCCTCTGAAAGAGCAGCCTGAAGCGGTTCTAGTTGGTCGGCATCGTCTTCTACCAGTAGAATTCGCATTGGTCTAAGTTCCTATCATCACACGATGCATCGTAGAGAAGCGAGTCCAGAAAAGCGTCCGTCAGAGGTGAGATTTTAAGCGGTGCAGTTACCTACTAAGATGCACATATCTGTTTTTGCTATCAGCGATCTGATTGCTTCAAAATCCCAATGGTTTTCCCTCGATTGTTACGGCTCCTTCATCACGCTGGCTGGGAATTCTGGTTGCCTCTTCCCGTGGTTGCCGCACTCTTTTGGGGTGTGGGAAACCTGATTACGTCTCAAGTCTTAAGCCGCCCTCATGATTCTGTCAACAAACTTCAGGCAGATACTCAGCTAGAGATGAAGTTGTCAGTCACCATCCTGGCAATCAATGCCGAAATCGATCGCAGTCGGGGTATGACCACTGTCTTCATCAAAACCGCCAACTCAACCTTGAAAACTCAGAAATATGAGTTTCCAGTCACCCAAGCCAGTCAGGTAGAAGCCGCGATCGCTCAGACATTAGACCTGCCCGTTGCAACGGTTCGCAAGCTGATTAGCTACCGTATCAAAGACTGAACCACGAGACGGCGAACCTCCTAGACCGGGCGAGGAAAGTGGGCAATGATGATGGAAACATCGGGATGCTGACGGGCGATCGCCTCTGGCTCGACTCCCAGCGTCGGCATATTGAGGCGTTCGGGGTGCGCGTTGTGCGTAATGACGAGCAGGTCATCGCGCTCTAAAAGCTGGGCAACCTGATTGACAAAGTTTCCCCGGATCTGTTCCACCGGCACGTCTTCACCCAGTCCCGGAATGGCATTCGCCGCGTTTGCCAGACGGGGATTAGAAAGAATCTGCAAAACCTGTAGCGAGGCTTTGAGTTCGATCGCGAGGGTGCGCGTGAGAAACAAAGTTTGCTGGAAACTGGCAGAGCTGGCTTCTGTATCGGCGATCGCCAAAAAGACCCGCTGCGTGGACGAAATGGGTTGCGTAAAGCGGGTAATGAGCATGGGGACGAGCGTGCGACGCGCCACATTATCAATCACGCTGCCAAAGAAATTATCCCGATAGGTTGAGTAGCCCTTCCAGCCGCAGATCAGCAGGTTGGCGTTGCGTTCTTGCGCCGTTCGCAAAATGCCTTTGTCAATGGAGTCATCCACCCGACCGATCGACTCCACATCGGTCACTGCGGCATGGGCGATCGTCTCAGCGGCTGCCAGCAGGCGCTCTTGTTGCTGTTTTGCCTCGGCAGTTACGGGCGCATAGGCATCGGACAACACATGGAGCGGTAGCAAGGTGCCATCCGTACTTTTTGCCAAAATCAACGCCAGTTGCAGCAGGTTGTCTTCGGTGCTGGGGTTTGCGACGGGCACCAAAATACGATAGTGCGGCGATCCGGTGGAGGAAGCGCTGCTTTGGGCTGGCGCTGCTTTGGGGCTGCTGTTTTTCATGCCCTGCCCCCAGCGTGCTGTAATCCAGGGCGAGGCAATGCAGGTGACTAAGATCATGGCGATCGTGCCGTTGACGGTCAGTTGATCGACCAGCTTGATGTTGTAGGCAACCGTGATGGCTGCCAGCGTCGAAGCTGCCTGAGCAACGGATAGCCCAAACATCACCATCATGTTGGCAAAATCAAAGCGAAACAGTTTGCTGGCACCCCAGGCAGGCAAAAACTTTGCCACGATCGATACCCCAATCATGACCGCAGACACCAACAGCGATCGTGGCTCCTGAAACAAAATCAGCGGATTGACCAGCATTCCGACTGAAATCAAGAAAAACGGTACAAACAGCGTATTGCCAATAAACTGAATCCGATTCATTAACGGACTCAGTTGCGGGATTAGTTGAGTAATCGAGATTCCCGCCAAAAACGCACCAATAATTGGTTCAATCTCGATCAACTTGGCAAAGTAAGACACCACAAAGAGCGTGGCAACCACGAAGGTAAATTCGGCTCCTTCGTCATGCCCAAAGCGCCGAAAAAACCAGCGTCCCAGCCTGGGCACTCCCCACAAGGTGGCAAAGGTATACAACCCCAGGGAGGGCAGCAAGAAGAGCCAGAAACTGAGCGTGAGATTGCCCTGATGCGCTTTCACCACGACTGCCAGCACCAGCAATGCCAAGACATTGGTAATCAGGGTGCCGCCCAGCGTAACTGTGACCGATTGCGATCGCATAATGCCCAGTTTGCTAGCGATTGGCAACGCCAGCAGCGTATGCGAGGCAAAACAGGATGCCACCAAAACGGCTGATAGAAACGAGTAACCCAACAGGCTCATGGCGACAATCCCCAGCACCATCGGCACCGCAAAGGTCGCCAAGCCAAAAATCACCGCTTTCTTAGCGTTCAATTTCAAGTCGTCCAGGCTGGTTTCTAACCCTGCCATAAACATGAGAAAGAGCAGTCCCACCGTACCCAACAGCACGATCGTGGTATCTCGCTCCAAGAACCCAAAGCCGTTGGGTCCCACAATCACGCCTGCCAAAATCAAGCCAACAATGCCCGGTAGCCGAAACCGCTCAAACAGCAGCGGTGCCACCAGCATGATTGCCATGATGACCAAAAAAATTGCCACCGGATCGGTGACGGGCGCGTCTGGCAGAAACGGCGCAAAGAGCGATCGCAGCGATGGAGAACTGACCGCTAAAAAATTCCACAGGTAAAGCATCATGACTCGTTTGGGTTATAGCCGTCATTATGATCGAAAAGCTACTGCACCATTCGCGAGTGGGCAATGCATAGAGTACCACTAATAAAATGCTTGAGTTTAGTCCCCGTCATGAGAATGACTAGAAACTGTGTCTCCTCTCAGTTCAACAGGCTCCGTTCGAGTTTGAATCCAGGCAAACAGAGCGGCAGTGCCTAACAGAATCAGCGTCACGCCTACCACGAGTTGCACCATAATGCTGTAACGCATCAACCCTCCTTCTTGTGCCAGATCAAGACTGTGCCCGATCAAAATTATGCCAGATCAAAGTGTTCCATATGGACGTTCGTAACGGGAACCTGTAGCTCAAACAGAGCACGTTCAACCGCATCCATCATCACTGGCGCGGCGCAGACGAAGTAATGACGACTGCCTCGATGCCGAGGAATATGCTTTTCCAATACTGTTTGATCGACATAGCCCGTTTCGCCTTCCCAGTCATCGTGAGCTTTCCGCAACACATACACAATGGCTAAATCGAGCGCTTCTTTCAAGGACTCCAACTCCTCCCGATAGGTTATGTCCTCCCAGGAGGAAGCTGCGTAAATGAGTAGAAAAGGGCGATCGTCGTTTCGCTCTGCTGCTGTTAATAAAATACTGAAAATGGGTGTAATCCCAACACCACCTGCAATCAGCACAAACCCAGCGCTGTCCCAGTAGCGTTCTGTCGTAAAGACACCGTAGGGACCATCCAGATAAGCTCTTGTTCCCGGTTGAACCTCTTTGATACGACTGGTAAAATCTCCAATCGCTTTGATGCCAAACTCAAGCCGATCGGCACGAGCGCCACTGGATGACATTGAAAAGGGATGTTCCCGCATACTCAACGGGGTAATGTTCAGGGTCAACCAGGCAAACTGACCTGGCTGAAACGTAAAGCCCTCATGTCCCAACGGACGTAGCGCCAGTGT
>Ga0335394_10009370_pt1 | contig 11031 bp, 8 predicted proteins | sample MAT03_FD_205741 | JGI IMG/M metagenome (GOLD analysis project Ga0335394, IMG submission 205741) | Freshwater microbial communities from Lake Fryxell liftoff mats and glacier meltwater in Antarctica - MAT-03 (spades assembly) (version 2) ... | reverse complement strand
GTTGCAGTAGCGCCGGCAGTTGAAGAAGCGCCGGTTGCAGTAGCGCCGGCAGTTGAAGAAGCGCCGGTTGCAGTAGCGCCGGCAGTTGAAGAAGCGCCGGTTGCAGTAGCGCCGGCAGTTGAAGAAGCGCCGGTTGCCGAAGCGCCGGCAGTTGAAGAAGCGCCGGTTGCCGAAGTGCTGGCAGTTGAAGAAGCGCCGGTTGCCGAAGTGGAAGAAGTAAAAGAACCCAAAGCGGCTTCCAAAAAAGCGCCGAAACTCGACGACCTGAAAATCGTGGAAGGAATTGGTCCGAAAATTGAACAATTGCTGAAAGAAGGTGGCATCAATACCTGGGAAGAATTAGCCAAGGCATCAACCGATCGTTTGCACGAAATCCTGGAAGCCGCTGGCTCCCGCTACCAGATTCACGACCCCAGCACCTGGCCGGCACAAGCCCGCTTTGCCGCCGACGGCAAATGGGAGGAACTGAAGGAATACCAGGAAATGCTGATGGGCGGTCGCGATGTGACAGAATAAGACCAATTGACACCGTTCCTAAGAAACATTGCTATTGGAAATTTGAATTTCAGTTCCTTATTTTTGCCCAACTTAAAGGTTCGACCAAAGAAGTTTTTGTTTTCATAGCTTAATTTTTAGTTGTTTCCCCGGCTGTAATGAGTCGGGGTTTTTTTTTGCCCTTCACCTTCTTTTTTCCTCATGGACTTTCCATTTGTCCCCTACGAAGCACAGCGTATGTCGCCGGATGAAACCGCAGTACTGGCGCTTGCATATTTACATTTCATGCAGCAGCGGCGCAGCGTACGCGATTTTTCCGACCAAGCTGTGCCGCGAACGGTTATAGAAAACCTGGTTATGACCGCCGCGTCGGCTCCTTCCGGGGCCCATAAGCAGCCCTGGACCTTTTGCATCGTGGGCGATCCGGTTATTAAATGCCAAATCCGGGAAGCGGCTGAAAAGGAAGAATTCGACAGCTACAACGGGCGCATGAGCCCGGAATGGCTCGAAGACCTGGCGCCGCTTGGCACCGATTGGCGCAAACCATTCCTGGAAACAGCGCCCTGGCTGATCGTGGTTTTTCGAAAATCGTACGAAATACAGCCGGATGGCAGGCAACGCAAAAATTATTACGTACAGGAAAGTGTAGGCATCGCCTGCGGTTTTTTATTGGCTGCAATTCACCACGCCGGATTGGTCACGCTGACCCACACGCCGTCGCCGATGAATTTTTTACAAAAAATCCTCCATCGTCCGGAAAACGAAAAGGCGTTTTTATTGCTGCCGGTCGGCTATCCTGCGCCGGATGCGAGGGTGCCCGATTTACGGCGCAAAAAAGCGGAGGAAGTGCTAATCTGGTATTGACACCGTTCCTTAGAGGTGAGGGCCGGTATAATCCCATTGATGGGTATGTTTTGGTTCCGGGCACTGCATGATGTACTCGCGCAATTCGCTCAATTTCGCAGTCGCCAAAGCCATGCTGTAGTCAGCCGCGCCATAATACAACCGCACCTCATCTCCTTCCACAACCCAGCCGCAGGGGAAAACCACATCGTCTACGTCTCCTTCCCGCTCGTAATGGGCGCGCGGGCCCATGATCCATTCGTCGCTGCGCCGGATCAGGCGGGTAGGGTCTTCCAAATCGAGCAGGGCTAGCCCGAGCCGGTAAATCACGCCGCCGCCGGTTCTCCGGACGCCATGATACAAAATCAGCCAACCCTCGGGAATCAGCAAGGGTGGCGGCGACAAGCCGATTTTATTTGCATCCCACCAACCGCCGTCGCGGGCCCGTACCACGATCCGGTGCTCACCCCAATGCAGGAGATCGGGTGAAAAAGACATCCAGATATGCGCGGTATTGGCCGAGGGGCGATGCAACATACACCAGCGGCCGTTGATGCGGGTCGGAAACATCGCCGCATCCTTGTCTTCCGGCGGCATGGCCGGCCCCAGACGTTCAAAATGGACGAAGTCTTTCGTTTTGGCTAAGGAAACGAGCGGACCGCCGCGGGAAAAGGCAGTATACGTAATCAAATACTCCTTTAATTCTTCGACATAAGTGATCCGGGGGTCTTCGATGCCCCATATTTCTTCCGGGTAATTTTCCGGATCAGGCGGCATGGTGGGTTTTTCGTCCACTTTCCAATTGTTCACCCCGTTTTTGCTACGCGCTACCGTCAGATGCGAAAAACCCCGCAGGTCTTCGGCCCGCACCAAGAGCAGTGTTTCTCCTTTGAAAAGGGTGGCTCCGGCGTTGAAAACCGAATTGACCGGATAGGGCCAGTCGTCTACCGTAAGAATCGGATTTTTTTCATGCCGTTGAAAGAGTTCGGAATAAATGCTATTTTTTTTCATAATATTAAGGTGGTATCCGCCGCGTTGCGGCAATCCTGAATGGTTGCAAAAAGAAGGAATTAAAATTCATGCGGCACGACAAGCCCGGCTTAAGGCTCGCATATTACCCGTGCATCATCTCAGGGGTTTCGGCGACCGGAGCATACGCATTGAACAATTGTTCTGCGCCGTACATCTCGGCCATAGCCAAGAGAAAGGAAATCGTCGATTCGGCGCCTTGATTTTGATTGAGGCGATCTACGTGCAATCCATCGCAGCAAGCGCCGGTTTTCGGGTCATAAAGCGCCATCCCGATGTCGTTACTGCCCAGGAACCATTGGAAGGCCATACGCGCTTTATTGAGCCAGTAAATTTCTTCGGTAATACGGTACGCTTCCAGACAGGCTGAAATGGTGGCCTGGGCTTCGAGCGGCTGCTGGTCGAATTTCGACCGGGCGCCTCCGCGGGTGTACCATCCTTCGGAACCGATGGGGCGAAAATGCCCCGCTTCGGCTGTTTGCTCCTCCACCAGCCAGCGCAGGGAGCGCAAGCCGATGCTCATTACTTTATCGTTGGAGGTGTAGCGGGCGGAGCGCAACAGCGCGTGCGGCAATTTGGCATTGTCGTACGTCAGGCTGTTTTCGAACCACTGCCAATCGTCGGAAGCGACTTGTTCGAATAAATTGACCAACTGCTGGGTAAGGGTCTCGTGGATATTTTCCGCAATACGGTCGCCGCTAAAACGCCGCAGGTATTCATGGATGCCCATCAGGGTAAAAGCCCAGGTACGGGGCGAGCTGGATTCCAGCAGCTGGGGCAGTGCCTGTTCGAACAATTGAGCAGCCCAAATGCGGAGTTCCCGGCTATTTGACCGGCCCACACAGGCGCCTAAGGCCCAAATGGTTCTACCCTGGCTATCCTCAGAACCTACTTCTTCCAGCCAACGCCGGTCGAAACTCATAAAGTTGCGAAAACGTTTGGTTTCGGGGTTGAAAGCGTAGGTTAAAAAAGCTGCGTAGGTTTTGGCAAGCGCCGGCAATTGGTCGTTTTCTACCCCAATATCTTCCATAAAAATGGTTAACAGCAAGGCGCGGGCATTATCATCGATGCAATACCCGTCTTCAAAACGGGGGATCGAAAAGCGGGCGTGCTGAAACATCCCGGTTGAATCGGTCATTCGCTGGAGATGATCCAGGCGGATATCAGGTAATTCTTTTCTTTGTCGGCCCCGGTTTTTGGCAGCAAAGGAAAGGGCAAATTTGGCAGAAAACCCGTCTCTCGCTTTTTCGAAAGACTCCATATAGTGCTGGGCGACTTTGCTCCACACCATTTCGCGCCCCATCATATAGGCGCGTTTGCGCATGGCGTGACGGCGTGCCTTGTCTTGTAAAAGCAGTATAATCTCCTTTGCCATGGCTTCCGGATCGCCGAAGGGTACCAGAACGCCCCGGTCTTCGCCCAGCAGTTCTTCTGCATGCCAATAAGGCGTCGACACCACCGCTTTCCCACAGCCAAAGGCATAAGACAGCGCACCGGAGGTAATTTGCTGGCGGTTGGTATAAGGGGTGATGTAAATATCGGCCGCTCCGATAAATTCCTTCAGTTCTTCCAGTTCGACGAAACGGTTGTAGAACATAACGTTCTTTTTGATACCGAGGTCGATCGCCATTTGCTCCAGCTGCTTCCGGTACGCTTCTCCGTTTTGCCGGAGAATTGCCGGGTGCGTGGCGCCCAACACGATGTACAGCAAATCCGGAAATTCGGCCACTACCTGCGGCAGCATTTTCAACACGTTTTCAATACCCTTGTTGGGGGAGAGCAACCCGAAGGTAAGCAACACGTACTTGCCTTCTGCCCCAAACTGATCTTTGTAAAAATTGGGATCGACGAAGGGCATATCAGGTACGCCGTGCGGGATCAGGTCGATCTGCGCCTCCGGTACGCCGTAAATATTTTGTAGAAAACCCTTGCCTCGTTCACTCATTGTGACCAATCGGGCCGATAAAGCGATGATTTGCTTCATAATACGCCTTTGCTCCACATCGGGTTCTTCCAGGATGGTATGCAGGGTAGTCACCACCGGCATGCGCAATTTTTGCAACAAAGTGAGGATATGACTACCCGACGTGCCGCCGTAAATACCAAACTCGTGCTGCAGGGACACTACGTCGGTATTGTTGAAATTTAGAAAATTAGCGGCTCTTTTATAAGCCAACAGGTCTTGCTCCGGGATTTCAAACCGCACTTCCTCCGGGTAACAGTAGCCTTCCTCCTTATCGTTCAGGGTGACAACACAGCAGTCGGTTTGATGGTATTCTTCGGCCACTGCTGTTCGCAGGTCGTGCGTAAACGTCGCAATGCCGCATTGCCTAGGGAAATAATCTGCTACAAAAGCCACCTGTTTGAAACGGTCTGTTTTTTCCATGAATAATTTTTTAATGTTCCCGGATATTTTGTCCGACTTATAGGCAAGATTTCGCATGTTTGTTTAAGGATAAAGTACAACAGGGCCATGTACGGGCCTGACAACAGTGAAGTGCTATAAGTGGGTAAAAAAATATGCCAGATTTTGCGGCCTGTGTTATTTCAATACGCGGGGTAAGCAAGAGACCATATCGGGGGGGAGATTCGTAAGGAAGAAAGAATTTCTACCTTCGCTGCGGGCAAAAAAATGAGGCAGTGCCACCACAGCACTACCTCAGCCCTAACCAAATAAAACCAAATTTTCTTTACGTGTCGGATTAATAACCATACAAAGGTAATATACTTTGTGTAAAACCTACAAGAACAAGTTCGTTTTTTTTCAAAAAAAATTTACAAATAATATTCTGGAAACCGGATTGCCTCATTTAAATAGAAAAATGGCCAAATTGTCGATTTTTAGAACAGAAAAAATTGCGAAATCATATTCTGAATTTCCCAGGAAGTTGCCTTCTATTTTGAAACATAATTTTATTTGCAACCAAACATGACAAATATACCAAGCAAATCCGCCTTTTTCAGGTTCGCCCTTTTTTTTCTTATTGTACTTTTTACACCTCTTTGCAGGCTGTCTGCACAAACACCTGCAGGCAGTGAGGACGCCGCATTTATCCGGACTATTTACACGAGGGCTTTGACGGATGGTCGCTGCTATTCATGGCTGGAGCATCTGACGCAGCAGGTGGGGCACCGGCTCAGCGGCAGCCCCGGTGCGGCTAAAGCGGTAGAATGGACAAAATCCATGCTCGACACCCTGGGCCTGGACTCCGTTTGGCTGCAACCGGTTATGGTACCACATTGGGTGCGTGGCGACGCCGAGGACATCCGCGTGACGGGCTCCAAACAACAAGGATCCTTCTCTTTAAATGCCCTGGCCCTTGGCGGTTCGGTCGGCACGCCCCGGGCGGGCATCCGGGCCGAAGTGGTGGAGGTGAAAAGTTGGGATGTGCTCGATCAGTTGGGAGAAGCCGGCCTCCGGGGCAAAATCGTCTTCTATAACCGCCCGATGGACGCCACCAAAATACGCACCTTCGAGGCGTATGGCGGTGCTGTCGACCAACGCGTGCAAGGCGCTTCCAGGGCCGCTAAATACGGCGCAGTGGGCGTGTTGGTGCGCTCCATGAGTCTGCGTATCGATGATTTGCCGCATACAGGTACCCTGCGCTATGATTCGGCCTTTACGCTTATCCCTGCGGTAGCCATCAGCACCCGCGCGGCAGAAAAATTGAGCGCGCTGCTCCAGGCCGAAGGCAAGGCGACTGTTTCCATGAAACTAAATTGCCGTATGTTACCCGATGTACCGTCCTACAACGTGATTGGGGAAATCCGCGGCGCCGAACGGCCCCATGAATTTCTCTTGGTTGGCGGGCATCTCGATAGTTGGGATGTCGGCCAGGGCGCGCATGACGACGGCGCCGGTGTCATGCAGAGCATGGATGTGTTGCGTATCCTGAAGCGCGCCGGTTACCGCCCGCGTCGCAGCGTTCGTTGTGTGCTGTTCATGAACGAAGAGAATGGCTCGCGTGGCGGCCTGGAATACGCGAGGGAAGCGCAGCGTAAAAACGAGTTTCACCTTTGCGCCATAGAAAGCGATGCGGGCGGGTATACCCCGCGCGGCTTTACTTTCGAGGGCGACCAGGAGGTTTTTGCCGCATTTTTTGAAAAAGTAATGGGGCACGAAACGCTGCTCGAACCTTACGGACTTCGGTTTTCCAAAGGCGGTTCCGGCGCCGATATTGGGCCGCTGCGTGGTATGAAAGGTTTGCTGAGCGGATATTCGCCTGACTCTCAACGCTATTTTGATATTCACCACACGGCAGGCGACGTATTTAGCGAGGTAAACAAACGCGAATTGGAACTGGGCGCGGCGAGTATGGCGGCCTTGGTGTACCTGCTGGACAAATACGGCTTATAAAACATAAAGGGGGAGCCCGTTGCCGTTCTCCCCCGTATGGGTTTTTCTGCGCCCAGGTTTCTCCCCCAAGTTTCCGGAGCGCGCTTTTGTGGTTATTAATCGATTCCGTTAAAATCTGTTGCAAAAGTGCGGGGTCTTTGCGCAGGTAGGAAGCGCAAAATTACCCGTATTCGTTTCCAGGTATTTTTACCTGCCCGGCGTTTTATGCTCGGCCGCTTATATCGTATTGTTTTTCCGAAACGGGGAGTTGTGGAGGTGCTCCCGGATGAGGGATACACAAAAAAACAGGCACATGTACAAGGCAAGCGTCGCTACTACGAACAACCAATCCGACCAATCCTGAAAAATAAGGAAATCATAAATGCCGTGTAACAAGACGGACAAACCGAACCCCTGCCATAGCAAGCGCCGGCGCCGGGCCGGGTTGAATTTGGCTAAGCCTGTGTAATAACCCTGTACGATGGCGAACACCAGGTGCGCCGGTACGGCCGTAAAAGTCCGCAACAGCATCGTATCTATCCCGAAACGGTCGGCATACGCCAGATTTTCCATGGCTGCGAACCCCATGCCGATCAGTACGGCGTATACGATACCATCTAAAGGTTCATTGAAAAAACGGCGGGGAAATACGCCGCCCCGGAGCGCACCGTATTTCAGGAATTCTTCGGGGAGGGCTACAACGATAAAGGACAGCCAGAATGTTTCAAAAAAACCCTTCGGGTCATGGGTGCCAATATGCGTCAAGGTCCATTTTTCAAACTGAATGGCCGGAATGGTCAGTAGGGCGCCAATCGCAAAACACAAAGCCAACGGCACAAACGGTTCACGTTCGTACTTGTCGACCCGAAATATGAAATAACTGATCAACAATCCGGGCAATATGGCGAGTATCGGGAGGAGCAGGTTCAATATGATGGCAAATGTAGGGATTAGAAAGAAGGGTTTAGCCCGTTTAGAAAGTTTAGAAAGAAGGGTTTAGCCCGTTTAGAAAGTTTAGAAAGAAGGGTTTAGCCCGTTTAGAAAGTTTAGAAAGAAGGGTTTAGCCCGTTTAGAAAGTTTATAGTTCTTTGAGCAACTAACTGCGTTTGAATTCCGTGGTCCCTAAGTTGGGTGTTTCAACGGTAGCGTGGCCTTTAGGCCGCCGGTAAAAGGCCATTTATGGCCGTTGAATTCAATAAATACGGCCATAAACGGCCTTTTACCGGCGGCGTAAACGCCGCGCTACCGGCACTAGATTGGTGGGTATTAACGCAATTTGTTGATCAAAGTACTATAGAGGGTTTAGAAAGAAGGGTTTTAGCCGGTTTAGAAAGTTTAGAGGGTTTAGAGCAGCGCTGCCCTAAACCCTCTAAACCTTTTTTTCTAAACCCTCTAAACCTTTTTTTTCTAAACCCTCTAAACCTTTTTTTTTCATCTATTTCAACACAAAATCCCCATAATTCATCCGGGCTTTCACGACGCCCCTGGCATTGGCATCGCCCACATACCCTTCCACAGATTCGCGGGTAGCCGATTCATCATGGCGGCGGATGGTTGCGCCGACTGGATAACTCAGGCCGGTATAGGCGCCTTGCGCGTCGAAACGGAATGTCGAACCGCGCTCGGTATTGACCTGCACGTCGGTATATTTGGCTTTGATGGTGGCCGTTGTGAAGTTACGTGCCAGGTTCTCGATTTTGAGGCTGCCGTAAGAAAGGTCTACGTCCAGCACCTCGGCGATGCCGGTAATTTTGGCATCCGTATACTGGGCCGTTACATGCATGGCCGTCGCGTTTTTCAGTTTAAGGGATGAATATTTGGTCTGTAAGCGCAAGTCTCCGAGGTTGCCAAAGGTGAAATTGTCGTATTTCGAGGTAATCCGGACCGCGACGGCAAGTTCTACGGCGAACTCGGAATATTTGGTATCCATCTGCACCTCGTTGGCTTCTCCGATCGTCAAAGCGCCGTAGCTGACCTGGCCGTACAGGTTATTTACTTTAACCAGATTGGCTTTTCCGTTGCTGATGTTGATGTCGGCGTCAGCATTGATGGTTTCCGTGCGCAAGTCTCCGTATTTGATCTCGGCGGTGAGTTTAGCGTTGAGTGCGCCCAGATATGAATTGCCGTATTTGTTTTTGAGATCGAGCTGATTGCCGGCGGGCATCCAGACCTCATAGTTGATCTTGAAATCCTGGCAGGAGGATTCGCCGGGCCACCAGCCATTCCCCTGTTCGATCATGGTTTCGGCTTTGATGTAACCGGCAGTACTGGCAAAATTGACCTTGATACGGTCGAACATGCGGTCGGCGCTGCGCTGGTCGTCGGCATTGACGACAATAGTAATGTCGATTTTGACCGATTTATTCGCCCAGGTATTCACGGTCACCTTGCCGTATTTATTGTAAAGGGCAGTCATGCCATTATCAATGGTCCCGAATTCGCGGTTGATGGTTTTGGTAAATTCGCGCGTCGGGCCTTCTGCAAAGGCGCTGCCCACTATGCTCAGGCAGAAGGCGAGCAGCAGGAGTGCACTCCTTACAGACATGGCGGAGGATCTAAATGTTGTTAATTTCATGTTTTTTCCTGTTATTATTGGATTCAGATTTTGATTCTTCCAGATGGTCCAGTACCCGTTTTAGGATAGAGACTTTGGCTTTGTAATTTGCAATCATGGCGCGCACCACCTGTTCCCGGTTTCCCGGAGGAATACCGGCTAATTCTTTTTGCAATTCGGCCATAATGTCATCCAATTGAACCATATCTTCCTGCACTTCTGCGGGTTGGCTACCGGTGTAGGAAGCCAGTTTTACCTGTTTTCCGGCAATGTCGCGTTGGTAATACTGTTCCAGTTCGGCATATTCGGTCGAAACCTCGCTCATTTTCATGCCATTTTCTGCGTTTGCGGTGCTGCGGGCATAAAACAGGCCCAGGCCGACGCCGGCAAGCAAGAGGGTAATGGAGGCGGCGATTCGCACTATGGAATGCTGCCAGGGCAGTTGGCGTATTTTTGCGGACGACTTTGGGGCCGGTATGGATTGTTCGATGCCGCTCCAAACGCGCAGATCGGGCACTGCATGGTCTAAATCCGCGCGGTTGGACCGGATAAATTGCTCGAGCGGATCGCAATCGGCGGTCGACGGCAGGTGCTCCGGAGTAACCGTTTCTTCCCCTGTGGATTTGGCGCCGGCAGCATTCAGGTATTGCTCAATGCCTTCCCAGATACATTCGGACGGCACTTCCGCATCGAGGAGAACCCGATTCGACGCCACGAATTGTTCCAGCACATCACCGTTATGCAGCCGCCCGAGCGTATGTTCCAGACTTTTCCAGCCATGCGCATCCGGAACCGCCTCGTCTATGGCGTTCCGGTGCTCCTGAATGAATTGTTTTATGTTGTCGTTCATTGTTATTTTTAATTTTTGATTTGGAGTTGCATTTTCTAAACCCCCTAAACCTTTCTAAACCCTCTAAACCATCAACCAAGTATATCCCTCAATTTCGCTTTAGCCCGGCTATACTGCGACTTCGAGGTGGCTTCGGTGACGCCGAGGATTTGGGAAATTTCCTCGTGATCATATCCTTCCACCGCGTACAGACTGAACACCACCCGGTAACCGTCGGGCAATCCGTTGATCGCCTGGTTGATCCGCTCGATGCTGTAGGGCGAATCGCGTGGCGCCTCCTGTTCTTCGGCGCGGTCGTTTTGGGTGGTTAATTCCTGAAAAGCGAGGCGCCGGCTTTTTAGAAAATTAATACACTTGTTGATCGCGATGCGTTTTATCCAGGCCCCCACGCTGCTTTCATAGCGGAAGGAATCGAGTTTTGTAAAAACTTCGACAAATACGCTTTGCAGCAGGTCTTCCGCGTCATGGGGATTTTGGACCATACGCAACGTAGTATTGTACATGGCCCTCGAGTAAAGCCGGTACAATTCAAATTGCGCATCGCGTCGTCCTTCCCTACAGCGTTCGATCAGGTCGCGGTGCGTTTGTGTGGCGTCCATTTCGTGATTTGATTGTAATGACAAACGTTTATATCTTGGGTTGCACGAATTTTAACATTTCCTTGTCAGATTTCGGTCAGGAAAACAAGGCGCTTCGCCTACCCGTCGGACGGCGAAAAGCCGTCGGACGGGGTGCCCTGGTTTATTTATCCGTCCAATGGCAAAAAGAAGATGGGTAACGCACTTGTGTACAAACCGTAGGGCTTTTTGCCGTCCGGCGGATAAGCGAAGATCGAAATTATTTTACCGGCTGGATGGCGAAAAGCCGTCGGACCGGAGGCAAACTTAAATTTTTCTGCGATACGGTTTAAATTTTCCCTTTTTT
>Ga0335394_10009366_pt1 | contig 11033 bp, 9 predicted proteins | sample MAT03_FD_205741 | JGI IMG/M metagenome (GOLD analysis project Ga0335394, IMG submission 205741) | Freshwater microbial communities from Lake Fryxell liftoff mats and glacier meltwater in Antarctica - MAT-03 (spades assembly) (version 2) ... | reverse complement strand
GCTCGGCGGGCTCGTGGGGCTCGACCTGCCCCGGTGAGGTGTTGCCGCGCACCGAGCGCTGCGACTCGCTCGACGACAACTGCAACGGGACGGTCGACGAGCCCTTCCGGGTGACCAATCCCTTCCTGAGCAACGGGGCGGACGGCGCGTTCAACCCGACGAGCAACACAACGCTCGCGGCGCGCACCTACCACTTCACGACGATCAACATCCCGTCGGGCGTGACGGTCCGGACCAACGGGACGGGCGTGCTCGAGCTTCGCGCGACGGGCGCGGTCACCATCGCTGGTACGGTGGACGTGTCCGGCGGCAACGGCGGCAACAGCGGCAACGGCGCTTCGGCGTGCCGTACGGGCGGCGGCTCGGGCGGCGCCACGGGCGCCACGACGTCGGGCACGGTGGGCAACGCCTCATGCGGTACGGCGGGCCCCGGCGGCCAGGGCGGAGCGGGTCAGAACGGCGGGCTGCAGAGCTCGTGCAGTGCGCCTGGCGGCATCTTCGGCGGCGGCGTGGCGGGCGGCATCTGCAACGGCGGCGCAGGCGGCGGCGGGTACGCTGGTGGCTCGGGCGGTGGCGGCTGGAGCGTGATCGGCGGCTCCGGCGGCAGCGCGGGCGGCTCGTCGGGCGGCGCGACGGTGGGCAGTCAGGCGCGCGGCAACGGCGGCGTGGCGCCGGGCGTGTACGCAGGGAGCCCAGGCCAGAACGGCTTCGGGCACTCGTACATCGGCGGCGGCGCCGGCGGCGGCTCGATCGGCGCGGTGGCGGCCGCGGACCTCGCCGTGGCCTCGACCTTCTACCCCGGCTCAGGCGGCGGCGGCGGCGGCGGCCAGTGCAACTCCTGCGGCTGGAACGGCGGCGGCGGCGGCGGCGGCGGCGGCGGCGCGCTGCGCATCGCGACGAGCGGGACGCTCTCGATGACGGGCGTGCTGCGCGCGAACGGCGGCAACGGCGGCGTCGAGGTGGCGAGCACGGGCTCCGGCGGCGGCGGCGGCGGCTCGGGCGGCGTCATCCACCTGTACACGGCGTCGACGCTCAACGTGACGGGGACGGTGCAGGCGCTCGGCGGCGGCGGCGGCTCGTCGGTGTACGGCGGCGGTAACGACAGCGGCGGCGCCGGCGGCCTCGGCCGCATCAAGATCAGCGCGCCGACGAGCTCGTGCACGCTGGGCGGCGGCATCAACCCGCCGCCGCAGAGCGGGTGCACCCCGTCGGGCGCGATCGCGGGTCGCGCCTTCGTCGAGACGGTGTCCAGCCTCGGCACGTCGTGCACGGTGGGCGTCGGCCCCTGCGCGCGCACCGGCACGCTCGTATGCAACTCGTCGCAGAACGGCACCGTGTGCTCGGCGACGCCGGGGTGCTGACGACGGAGACCTGCGACGGCATCGTCGACGACCGCTTCTGCCGCATCAGCGGGAGCTGCTACACCAACGGTCAGCTCACCCCCCCTGTGTCAGGGTAGTTGTCACCCGGAGCGAGAGCCGGGCGACGGATCGCGCGCAGAGCGCGGCGAAGGCGAAGGCGAAGGTCGCGCGCCGGGCGATGCGCATCACCCGGTGACATGAAGACCGGCGCTCTGGTCGGGGTACACACCATGACTGCGCCGCTCGTACACACACCGCCCGGTCTGTGTACGCTCGTTAGTTCAGTACCGCCCCGTTCGGGTGTAGATTCCGTCGCCTCATGGCGCGCGTCCGACCCGGCGATCCCTCCCTCGCGGTGGCCTACCTCCGGGTGTCCACCGAGGAGCAGCACCTCGGCCCCGAGGCCCAGCGCATGACCATCACCCGCTGGGCCGAACTCGCGAAGGTCACGGTGCTCTCCTGGCGCACTGACGCCGGGGTCAGCGGCGCAGCCGACGTGGCCGACCGCCCCTCGCTCGGCGCGGCCCTCGACGACCTGGTCGCTCACAAGGCCGGCGTCCTCGTCGTCGCCCGCCGCGACCGCCTCGCCCGCGACGTGGTGATCGCCGCGACCATCGAGCGGACCGCTGCTCGCTGCGGCGCGAAGGTCCTCTCGGCCGACGGCGTGGGCAACGGCGACGCACCGGCCGACCAGTTCATGCGGACCATCCTCGACGGGGCCGCGGCCTACGAGCGCGCCCTCATCCGCGCCCGCACCCGCGCCGCCCTCAAGGCCCGACGCGCGCAGAACAAGCGGGCCGGCGCCGTCCCCTGGGGCTACGACGCCGACGCCGAAGGGACCCTCCGCGACAACGCCGTCGAGCGCGGCGTGGTCGAGCGCGTCGTCGCCCTCCGCGCGGGCGGCAGCTCGCTCCGCGGGATCGTCAAGGCCCTCGCGGATGACGGCGCTCGCTCCCGTGTGGGCGCCTCTCTGCAACTCACGCAGGTGGCCCGTATCCTCCAGGCGCAGAAGAAGACCGGCTGAGCGAGAGCGCCGGGCGGTGACCTCCCCGAGGGTGCCGCACTACGGTACTGTCGTACTCTGTTACTCTGTCCATCACGAGCGCCCGAGGCCGAGCGACCGACATCGGGGGGTGGACGCCCCCGCGCGCGGGCGATCCATGGCTGGGGAGAGTGTACTCGTTGAAACCTTGGCGCGGTGGGTGCTACGCCTCACCCCGAGGTGTCGCGATGTTTGGCATGGGCGCTCCCGAGCTTCTGATCATTCTCGTCATCGTCGTGCTGCTCTTCGGCGCGGCGAAGATCCCCGAGCTCGGTCGCAGCATCGGGTCGGGCCTGAGCAACTTCAAGCGGGGCCTGAAGGACGGCGACGAGGTCGACCGCGCGAAGAACGAGCGCGACGACCACCCGATCAAGGTCGAGCCCCGGCGCCCGACCCGCGACGACAAGCCCGAAGGGCAGGCGTAGGAAGTACAAGGAAACCAACGCCCCGCCGCCGTCAAGCCCCCGCTGCACCGCTCCGTCCGCTGGGTCGCATCAGCAATGCTCGGTCAACTCTCGCGATACGGAGGCCGTGCGGCTGTTATGGCGTGTCAGCGGGGCGTCAGGCGGTAGGCGGTCGCGACGTCGACGACGGCCGGGAAGTCGTGCGCGACCGTCGCGGCGTTGTCGCGGGCCTCGTTCTGGACGCCGATCGTCGCGCTGTCGCCGTGAGCGCGAGCGTGTAGGGCCCAGCGCCGCCCCCGCATCCGTCCACAATGACCGCATACGCGCCCGGCTCGAGCAGGGTCTGGATCCGTGACCGGACGGTTCCGCCAGTCCCGCCGTCGCAGGCGATCTCGGTCGCGCCGTCGTTGCACACGCGCCGCACCGACAGCGTGGTGTTGAAGGTGGTGCGCTCGCCCTCGGTGTCGAGGTTCACCACCGAGCGCGAGGTGACGTTGAGGGTGTAGACGTCCTCGGGGCCCGAGGCGAGGGGCTCACACGACGCCCCCGATACGCCGCTCATTCCCGCGGTCGTCCCGTCGATGGAGAAGAGCGGCCCCGGTGCGGTGATGGTGCGCCTCGGCGGCGGGCACAGATCGAGGATCGACGTCTCGACGGCGACGTCCGCAGGGCGTTCGGCGGGAGCGTCCGCGGCGACGTCGCGCACCACATCGACCCGGCTGTCAGTCAGCGCATCGATCGAAGCGTCAGGTGGAACATCCGTCACCATGTCCGCGCGAGCGTCCATGGCGACCTCCACGGGCGCGTCCACAACGTCCGCGGACGCTTCAGTAGCGCCGTCCGTCGGGGGCGGTGTCAAGAACTCCTGACTTGAGAACCGCGTACCCCTTGATTTCAGCGGTACCCGCATCGGTCGGTTCGTTATCCAGATGATGCCATTTTTCGGAAAACGCCCCCCGCAGTCGAACGGGTGTGATTCCCGTTGCGACGTCGTGGCGCCGCCCCGGCGTGGGTCGCCTCCATCCCCCGCCTGATCACCCGCCTCACCCCGAAACTGCACCCGATGACATCACGCCGAAATCCCGTGGGTCAGGAGTTCGGGTGTTCGGGCTCAGCGCGGGTGCGCTCAACCTCGGCTGGGGGGGGCTTCAATGGCCTTTCTCGCCACCACGGTGTCCGACAACCAGGGGATCTACTTCGGCTTCGCGGCCCTGAACGTCGTGGTCGGCGCCACGGACGTCGCGCTCACGCTCTACCGCTCCACGCGACCGCCACGCGCGGCGCAGGCGTCGAGGGTCTTCCTCGTTCCTGTCGGCGGAGTCGACGCGCGAGGGCAACCCTTCGCGGGCGTGGGGTTGCGCGCGCTGAGCTTCTGACGGCGCGTCCGCGCACGGCGCCAGCGTGTCTTGGCGGCTCGAGCGCCCGCAGGCGGCGCGCGGAGCCCCTCCACCTGCGCACCGCCGCGGTCGAGGACGTGGGCCCCGGGGAGCGCGATGTCGCTCGTCGGCGTCCTCCTGCGCACGACGCTGCGCGTGCGGGTGTCGGCGCCGCGGTAGCATCGCGTCATGAAGTCGTTCCGCAAGGAGCTGTGGTTCGAAACCCGGCAGCGCATGGAGTTCATCAACATCACGGCGGAGGTGGAGAAGTGCCTCGCCGAGAGCGGCGTCCGCGAGGGGATGTGCCTCGTCAACGCGATGCACATCACCGCCAGCGTCTTCATCAACGACGACGAGCGCGGCCTCCACGCCGACTACGCCCGCTGGCTGGAGGCCCTCGCGCCGCACGAGCCGACGAGCGCGTACCGCCACAACCTCACCGGCGAGGACAACGGCGACGCCCACCTCAAGCGCCAGGTGATGGGCCGCGAGGTCGTCGTGGCGGTGACCGAGGGGGCGCTCGATTTCGGGCCGTGGGAGCAGATCTTCTACGGCGAGTTCGACGGGCGGAGGAAGAAGCGCGTGCTGGTGAAGATCATCGGGGAGTGAGGCGCCACGACGCCCCGCGGGAGGGCTCCCGTACGGCCGTCAGCGATGGACGACGGACCGTCGCGCGGGAGCACGCACGCCCGCGTGCTCCGCAGGGCAAGCGCATCAAAACTGCTTTGATTCCAGGCTCGGCTCCGCAAGGCCGAAGCCACCCTCGCGGGGTCGACCAGACCGATCAGCCGTGAGCAGCGAGGAAGTAGATGGTGACGCCAAACAAGCTCAGCATCGCCACCGTCTCCAGCCCGTTGACCTTGCCGTCGTCTTTGATCGCCTTCCAGAGGATGAGCATCGACGGGAAGCTGAGGAGGAGGACGCTCGTCGTCTCGAGGTCGATGGGCAAGACGCCGCCGCTCGGGGTGAGCGGCACGACGCCGGTGGCGCCAAAGCACGCCAGGAGGAGCATCGACACCGGCAGCACGACGAACGGGACCTGGCTCACCTGCCCCGAGGCGTTGGCGAGCGCGACGTCGTAGAGGCCCCGCCGGTGTGCGGTGAAGACCATCGCAAACGCCCCGGCGGAGGCAAACACGCTCAGCACCAGCGCTCCGACCATCTCCGACCAGCCAGCCGCTCTCAGTCCTGCGACGAGCACGTCCGCGAAGTCACCGACCGCATGCCCGCCGAGCACAGACGCGCCGAGGCCGACGAGCAGGTAGCCAGCGATGACCGGGACGCTCGGTGTCGACGGATCGACGGTGGGTGCGTCGGCAGCAGTCGCCGCGTCGGTGGCCCCGTTCTTGGGCTCCGACATCGCGGCGTCGCCTGAGAAGCGGCGGATAAGCGCGAGGGTGGCCACGACCTGCACCGCGAGCAGCGCGACGCCGAGCACACATAGATCCGCGATCCCGAGCGACTCGCCCGCGTGCGCGCCGGTCTTGAAGACGTTGACGAGCACCATGACCGAGCCGGTGGCGAAGAAGACCCCCGCCGCGCACGCAAACAAGTCGGTGGTGATCTTCACCAGTGGCTCAGGGAGCGCGGAGTGCCCGCTCTCATCGCGGGGCAAGAGGGCGCAGTAGAGGCCGAAGGAGGCGGCGCCGACGTGAAGCGTGAGGGTCGTGACGACGAAGCCGAGCCGCGGCTCAGTGGCGAGCACGAAGCCAAGCATCACGAGCTCAGGCACGTTGCTGGCCAGCCCGGCGAGCGTCCCGGCGACGAAATCGTTGAGCTTGGCGCGCTTCGCGAGGCCGTCGACGGCCTTGATCAAGGAGCCGCAGGATCCGAACACGACGAGAAGTCCACCGACACCGAGCAGACCTGCCGACACTCCCGCTGGGCCGATGTGGGCCGCATGAAGCACCATCCCCGCTGCGATCAGCACCGATCCTGCGACGAGCTGCTTGATCCATCCGTTGCCGCCTCCACCTCCAGCCATGTGCACACCTCCGTTTGAGCGATTATACACCGAGGCTCACCTGGAACTGACTGCTCAATCCGCGGTGAGCGGGAGGCCACCTCGACGGCTCGGCCCACACGATCGGTGGGTTAAGGAAACCAACGCCCCTGGACCGTCCAGACCTTGCCGAACGTGGTCAGGCATAAGACCCCTGACAGGCCGGATGGATAAGCAGAATTCCGTGGATTTCGACGCTCCAGAGGCGGGGTCCAGGGATCTTATGCCTGACCACGGGCGTCGCGCGCGGAGGGCCACGTCGAGCCCCAGCCGAAAGGCGTCGCCGAAGGACCTCGCCGCCTCGAGCGCGTTGCTCTTGCCCGAACCGTTGAGCCCGGCGAGCACGACGAGGGAAGCGATCCTCGCGCGGCAGGATGGAGACGTCGTCGCCGAGACTGCGGTGGTTGGAGAGGTGGATGGCGCGCAGCATGGGGAGTTAGCTCGGGGCGAACGGGAGGGTCCCTGTCGATGGGTGGCGAAGCTCTCCGGAGGCGCCGCGCTGACGGCGTATCTCCATGGACCCCGCCGGATGAGGCGATCAAGGGCGGGGTGCCGTCCCCGGAGTCAGCCTCACAAAACTACTTAAAAATAGGGGAATCGCGTCCGCTTCTGGCGCCAGAAGCGGGCGGGTTCACCGACCGCGCCGCGCGCCGACCGCGAGCGCCGGGGGCAGCTCTCCCAGCACCAGACGCACGAGCTCCGCCTGACGTGTGGTGGACGTCTTGTCGAACACGCGGCGAGGTGCGTCCGCATCGTTTCGCGCGCGCAGCCGAAGGCTTCCGCCGCCTCGGTGAGGGACTGGGCCCTCCGCGATGGCGAGGGTGAGCCGCGTCTCGGCGGTGGTCAGGTCGAAGAGGCGCTTCAACACCTCCTCCGCGCGCGGCCCCTGCGCGTCGACATCGCGGATGAGCACGGCGATAGGGCCTCGCCCGCTCGCGCCGAAGCCCGGTACCCCCGAGACGAACACCAGCAGCGGGCGGCGGCCGTTCGCGCGGGCCACGACCAGCACACGCGCGGTCGACGCCTCATCGCGCGACGCGTCGGCGAGCGCGCGCTGAAAGGTCTCGTCGGCGCCAGCGCGGACGCCGCGGACCCTGCCCTCATCGAGCCGCAGGCCGTCGCCGCGCGCGAGCAGCGCCCGCGCGGCGGGGTTGCTCCGCACGACCACGCCGGACAGGTCCAGCGACATGGCGGCGAGGTCGAGGAGGTCGAGCAGCGCCCGGTCGACGGAGGCGTCGCAGCCGCGCGTACAACCGAACCGCGCGCCTCAGCGGAGGGAGGAGCGAGCGCAGGCGATCGACCGCGTCGTCGGGCCAGGCGACGCGAGCACGCCGCGCGAGCACATGAACCGCCGCCACGAGCGCCAGGGCGGAGGCCACCGCCGCGCTCAGGCCGCGGACGCTCCCGTCGTCGGCGAGCCAGGTGCGGGCGAGCGTCGTCCGCGCGAGGTCCCGCGGCGCCCTCGCCGTCGATGAAGGTCAGCGCCACCAGCGCGTCCGCGCCGTCCCCGGCGACGTGGCGCGACGCGGGCGGCCTCCGCGAGCCGCGCGGTGCCCGATGGGTCAGCGCGCGGGAGAGGGCCTCCGCGAGGTCGTCCTCAGCGTCCTCGAAGTCGCCGAGGGCGCGGCGGATGGCGCCCCGGTTCTCCAGGCACACAGCGACGCTTCGGTAGTTGCCGAGGGCGCGCGCCCGCTCCAGCGCGAGGTCGAGGAGGTCGAGGGCCTCGCCGAAGCGGCCGAGGAGCGCCAGCGTCGCGGCCCGGTTCACCAGGGTGATCGCCTCGCGCAGCCACCCACACGTCGTCGGTGCGCGCGACCTCCAAGGGTTGAGGAAACCAACGCCCCTGGACCGTCCAGACCTTGCCGACCCATCCCCCTCCGATGGTTCGCGTAGCGGAATGTCTGGTCAACTCGCACGGCACAGGTCGCAGCACGACTGTGGCGGCACCAGGCCGAACGGGATGGGACACCTCGTGATGGCGGCGCGTCCGGGACGACGGTGACGTCGGGCGCCCCGGCGTCGGCGACGATGCTGCCACCCCGGCAGACGCTCGCGACGCCGCGTCCGCCGACGGCGCAGGCTCCGCCGCACGCGCCCACACGCCCCGCAGTGGAGGGCGCTCGTCGCCAGGGGGACGCACGCCCGGTCGCAGCGAGCGCGGAGGCGGACGCTGGTCGAGCCGCGCGCCATGCCGTCAGCGGCAGACGCCCATCGCGCAGCCCGTGGCCGCCATCGGGCACATGCGGTTGCAGCCGCCGCAGTGGCCGGGGTCGGTCTGGGTGTTCACGCAGAACATGCCCATGCCCACGGGCGGGGAACAGGCGGTCTGGCCCGGCGGACACATCCCGCAGAGGCCGGTCATGCAGACCTGCCCCGTCGTGCACGCACGCCCGCACATGCCGCAGTTCATCGTGTCGAAGCGCGTGTCGACGCAGGCCGAGCCGCAGCGCGTCTGGCCTGTGCCGCAGGCCGTCATCGCCCCGCAGCGCCCCCCGCCGCACACCTGACCGCTCGGGCAGACCATGCCGCACACGCCGCAGTGGTTGGTGTCGCGCTGCGTGTCGGTGCACACGCCGTTGCACACGGTGAAGCCCGTCATGCACCCGGTCATCGCCCCGCAGCGGCCCGCGGTGCACACCTGCCCCGTGGGGCAGCGGTTGCCGCACGCGCCGCAGTGGCCCGCGTCGCGCTGCGTGTCGACGCACACGCCGCTGCACGAGGTGAAGCCGCTCATGCACGAGCCGGCCGCCGTGCACGAGCCCGCGGTGCACACCTGCCCCGCGGCGCACGCCCGCCCGCACATGCCGCAGTGGTTGGTGTCGCGGGCCGTGTCGACGCAGGCGCCGCCGGGGCACATCGTGAAGCCCGGCATGCAGCCGGTCACCGCCGCGCACGACCCGCTCGAGCACATCTGGCCCGAGGGGCACACGCGCCCGCAGGCGCCGCAGTTGTTCGCGTCGCGCTGGACGTCCGTGCACACGCCGCCGCAGAGCGCCCAGCCCGTCATGCAGCCGCTCGCCGAGCAGACGCCGACGGAGCACGCGCGGCCCGCGGGGCACACCATCCCGCAGCCGCCGCAGTGGTTGGTGTCGCGCTGGACGTCCGTGCACACGCCGCTGCAGCGCACGAAGCCCGTCAGGCACGCGCCCGCGTCCTCCGCGGCCACGCCGCAGGTGCCGCCGGTGCACGCCTGGCCCGAAGGGCACACGCGGCCGCAGCCGCCGCAGTTGCGCGCGTCGCGCACGGTGTCGGTGCACACGCCGCCGCAGGGGGCGAAGCCCGGCGTGCACATCGCGCCCGCGTCCCTCGGCGGCGTCACGCACACGCCGCTCGTGCAGGAGGCGCCCATCGGGCAGGTGTTGCCGCAGCCGCCGCAGTGGTTGACGTGGGTCGTGATGTCGACGCACACGTCGGCGCAGCGGATGCGGCCCGTGGGGCAGGCCATGACGTCGGCGCCCGCGTCCATCGGCGGGGGCGCGACGCACATCCCCTCGCCGCAGAGCTGGCCCACGGGGCACGAGCGCCCGCAGGCGCCGCAGTTGTTGGGGCTGCCCTGGACATCGACGCAGACCATCCCGCAGGCGCGCAGGGGCGTCGGGCAGGCGACGCCCGCGTCCATCGCGGCGACGCAGGTGCCCGCCATGCACGCCTGCCCGGCGGCGCACGCGCGGCCGCAGGAGCCGCAGTTGGTGCCGTCGACCTGGGTGTCGACGCAGAAGTCGACGCAGCGCGCCCGGCCGGAGGGGCACACGATCTCCACGTCGCCGTCGCCCGCGTCCGGCGGGGGCGGGCCCCCCACGCAGGAGCCTCCCTCGCAGGTCTGGCCCGTGCCGCAGGAGCGGCCGCAGCCGCCGCAGTTGCGCACGTCGCTGGTGAAGCCCACGCAGGCCCCGGCGCAGAGGATCTGCCCCGCGCCGCACGTCAGCATCATGTCCGGCGGGGGCGCCGTCATGTCGGGCGGGGGCACCACCGTGTCCATGGGAGGCTCCACCACGTCGGGCGGAGGCGTCGTGTCGGGAGGCGGAGGGCCGCCGTCGCCCATGGCGTCACAGCCGCCCATCACGCAGACGCGCCCCGCGGGGCAGGCGCGGCCGCAGCCGCCGCAGTGCTCGGCGCTCGTCCGCGTGTCGACGCACCGGAGCGAGCACTCGGCCTGCCCGGCAGGGCACGGGCCCCCGCGGTCGTCGACGACGGCGTTCTCGCCGCTGACGACGTCGTTGGTGTTGGTGTTGGGGCGATCGACCTCACCGCACGCGGTGAGAAGGGACAGAAGGAGGGCGAAGCTCAACGGACGCTGCATGGGGCCGTAGTCTACGCGGTCTTCGCGGGCCTTGACCGCGCCGCTGGGAAGGCATGAGGTTCGGCGCGACGGTTTTTGTGTGACGTCCACTCCCCCCTCGACGCGGTCTTCCCGCGCGGCGCCGACCTCGGCGGCGCGTGCAGGTCACCTCTGTGGAGGCCGACGCGCGGCGGGTCTGGGTCCGCGCCGTCCCCGAGGGGACGGCGCGGAGGACCCCGGGGCGGTGCGCGGCGGCCTGCGCTTCCGCTTCCTCCTCCCCAACAACGACCGCAACGGCCAGAGCATCATGGCGAGCCGGGACCCGCGTGATGAAGCGCGGGAACGCGGGGTGGAGCGTGGGCTCGCCGCCCGACAGGACGAGGTGGGTGAGGTTGGGCGCCGCGATGCGCTCGATCTCCGCGAGGATGTCGGCCTCGTAGAAGGGGTGCAGATCCAATGGAGGGGCGGCGTGGGTGTGTTTCCCATCCTGCTCTGCGGCCCGCACCTGCGCCCCAGGGTGAGCCTCTGAGCTCCTGCCAGGTGGGACGGTGGTCTGCGCGAAGGTGCCG
>Ga0335394_10009364_pt1 | contig 11034 bp, 10 predicted proteins | sample MAT03_FD_205741 | JGI IMG/M metagenome (GOLD analysis project Ga0335394, IMG submission 205741) | Freshwater microbial communities from Lake Fryxell liftoff mats and glacier meltwater in Antarctica - MAT-03 (spades assembly) (version 2) ... | reverse complement strand
CTGGTACAGGAAATACGTTTCAACGTGTTGATCTGTCAGTGCCTTTCAACGCACTTTGTGTATCAGGCAGGGATTCGGAAATCCGCTAGGTGCCTTGCCCTCTGTGACGGTTCATGACTTACAATGCCCGAATAGAGTCTACCGATGGGCGGTTAACTATTTTCCGCCAGCTCATCTTCTTCAGGCATTTCTTGCATTTGCGCTACGTCCTCTTCCTCTTCGGGCAGCTCTTGCATCTGGACCGCTTCATCCTCTTCTACTTCCTGACGTTGCAGCCGCATGGTCTGGACTTCATCTTCGGGCAACGCTTGCCGCTGAAGCGTTGAGTCTGGACCTCCTCTTCGGGCAATTCTTGTCGCTGCGCCGGAGGAACGGACGCACCAGTGGCCACCATCTTAGCGACTGAGTCAGCCTCTTGTTCAAATTGAGCGCCTGGTGCGTTGACCGTCGTGATGTCCAGGTTTTTGAGCATAGATCAGTTGCGGATGGTGAGCCTTTCAGCATACCAACTTGTCATCAGTCTTTTACTCTGCAAACCAGTCCCAAATTTCTCCAGCAGTATTTTGGATTGACTTGCCCGCCCCCTTGATACCGCCTTTGCCGCTGGCTCCTGTCCAGATAAAGTCGCCCATTTCTTGAAAGCTTGCGCCAAGTCCACCAGGGCGATTGGCCATTTCTCCCCAATCTTCCCCGATTTTATCCCCAAGCTTGGGCAACGCTCCGAGGTCGCCGCTATGCGCCTTGTCACTAATGTGATTCATTTCTGTGTCATCACCAGTGACGGCACTCCCTACAGCGTTTGCAATCATGGAATACCCTTGCGTAACCGGCCCTGTTTCTCCCTTTAGATTTTTGTCATTTAATCCAATAAAAGGATCAGTGCTACCCTCTGCAATAGATTTTCCTCCTGCCTGTACCAAATTGTAGATGCCCATGAAACCTTCCGAGATCCCCTGTTTTGCAAGTTCAGTGGGACTGGCTGCCTTTGAAAGCAAATCAACATATTCGCCAGCGTCATTTAAACCGAATTCTGAGCTAGATTTCTCACCCGTAACCGTACCTAGAAACTTTAAAGCACTACCCATTAGTCCCGCGTCTCCACTTAGTCGGTCGCTTCCTGTTACGGTTTTGAGTGCTTGCTTCGGACCTGCCATCTGCAGAAGTCCAGAAGTTAGAGCACTGGTCAAACCGCCGCCGACTGACTCGTAGACGCTTTCGCCTCTTCCTCCTCGACTCAGTGCTTCACCGATCGCTCCATATCCAACTCCGATCCCAGGGGTATCGTCCATGATGCTATTTTCACCCTGACTCAGAATACTACTAGCTAGACCAATTGTGCTGCTCGCACTCGAAAGAGTATCTTGCATTTGTTTTTCTTCGTCTTCTTGACGCTGAATTGAGGTTACTGTAGTCCCAACAATTGTGCTGGCAATTGCATCAGCTTCTTGCTCAAATTGATCGCCCGGTGCATTGACACGCATTGTGCTACCGCCGCCCACCGCGCCGACTGACTGCTGCATCACATGAGTCAACTCGTGGGCAAGCAATTCTTGTCCGCTACCGCTCTGCGGGCTGTAGGCACCGCCGCGGAAGAAGATGTCCTGGCCTGTGGTGAAGGCTTTGGCGTTGAGTTGTTTGCTCAGTTGATGCGCCTCGCCATCCGTATGCACGCGCACCCCGCTAAAATCAGCACCCATCGATTCACTCATTTGCGCTTGTACCGCGCTGTCTAGCGGCTGACCGCCGATACGAGCACCGTTGATACGGCTGGCGGTTTCGTCGTCCAAGTCAAAGGCACCGTCGCCGCTACGCTGGGCGAGAAGGCGTTGGACAGCACGGTTGCCAATGTGGTTTTGTAGCTCGAGCAAGTTACTCGCTGAGCTTTTCTCAGGCGGTAGATGATGTGTGCTTTGTGGTTTAGCCCGCATAGGTTGGCTTTGATTTTGAGAAAGATATTGCTTTGTCATAGATGTACTCCACTGAGCAAAAGGTAATCCTTATCTCCGTCGTTTCCGTGGTCGGGCAGCCATATCTTCGAGTTCTTTAAACCTTCCCGTGATCTCATCGCCACGCGCCCATCCATCACGCTCTTCAGGTAGCGCTCGATACTCCTCGTACCGGTTTTCAGTGTCACCTAACACCTGTTCACGGTGTTGGGCACCACTACCGTAAACACTCTCGTACCATTGCTCTACCTGATAGGTTTGTTCATTAGATTCTAAGATGGGGTTTAATGTAGCCATTCCTGCCACATCGTCCGGAATTCGGTTAAGTGGACCTTTGGGTCGTTGTAGACCTGCCTGCAAACGCGCCATTTCGTACCACTGGCGTAGATGTTCTCCTTCATGTCCTACGGTGTCAGCAACATCGGCGCGTCCTGCTGGCGTGCTGGTATTCATTGCAGATGTATTTAAATCTAACTCCCAATCTTTAGAGTCTCCCTCACCAAGATTTTTACTATCTTTTACCTTGCCAAGTCCAACAGGAGGAACACCTTGTTTTGCAAGTCTACGGTTCTGGGCTTTGACCAGTAACTGTAGACGCAATTGAGGATCCATACTACTATTCATAATCCCATACGCTTCATCTGCATATTCATCATTCTCTTGGCGTTGGACAAGCAAATGCTGTACCGCTCGATTACCAATGGAGTTTTGAAGTGTTACAATTGTTGATTGTTTCGACAGGCTATCAGCTGCTACAGATTTCGGCGCTCGATTTTTTGCTAATTCCTGATTTATAGATTGTTTTGCCATGGAATACGCCCCTTACTGTAACCAGGACGGCAGCAACTCTGCTAACTGCCAACCCAGGGTTTGCGTGTATGCAGGTTTAGATTTATCTAACACTCCAATGCTGCGCAACATTTCTGTTCGTTCCTGGTCATCTAATACGGCGAGTTCCGCACCTACGCCGCTGATGCTATAGTCGCCATGCTGACCTTCAGGACGGCTAATCCCTCTCAAACGATCAATCCCATCACTTGCTCCTGTCGCATTCATCAATCCACCGGCTGCCTTATCCATTATCTTACCTAAAGCGTATCCTCCTGCCCCTGCACCAGCAACAGCAGCAGCAGGGGCTAGTGCTGTTGCACCTCCCGATATCGCTGCCGCCGCACCTGTTGCCCCTAAGGTGTTTAAGCCTGCGCCAGTAAAGGCCGCTGTACCGACTGAGGAGGAGAATAACCCAAGAGCGCTTTCTGTTCCCGTCTCGATCCTTTCAAAATCTGAAGGAACGGGTTTACCCGTGGCTGGAAAAATTGCTTTTTCAAGATTCATAGCATTGCTATATACTCCCAAAGGAGCGAGAACAGCGCTGGCTCTGCTCATGTCCATGGGAAGACGACTACCAACGATTGAGCCGGACTGACCAAATACTCCTGGCAACTTGGATGCTGGCAAGGACAGAGCATCCTCCATCTTCAATGCCGCATTCCATCCTCTCACTCCTCCTAATCTCGTAAGAGTGTTGCTAAAGTTTGGCATATTGATCGTATTTAGATTCACAGCCTGGAATAGTCCTGTCGCGCCGCTTACAGCGTTATTAGTGACGGTCTTATAGATTGGGTTATCATCGAGAGCACGCCAGTTGCTCTGCGCTGATGGCGGTGTCGCTCGCTCGGCTAAGCTCGGCTGCGGATTGGAAATTGGGATGGAAGGAGATGTTTGGTCGAATCCGCTCGATGTATCAACAGTTGGCGCATATGACATGTTTGGTTCTGAGGCAGGTGTAAAAGTGTCATCTTCGGACCAACAGATCTCAGGATTGTCAGGGTCGCACACCACCTGACGCTGAATCACGTTGTTGTTGGCTGTTGCGCCAATAAGCCGTTGCACCGAATTGTTGCCATGCGAATGAGCGATTTGCGCCACCAGCTCTGTTCGCTGCATAGAGGGCATACGATTGCTATGCAGCTGAGATAGGCGACTCACAATGCTATGATTATCAAGTTGACTGGGAATCTGTCTAAGCGCTGGTTGATTGCTCTGCTGGCTCAACTTCGCTTTCTGTTGCTTCACGCCATCAGCCGGACGTTGTAAATTAACGTTGTGTTGTCGCATAATCAGGCCCCCGTGAAGATATTCCTACGCCAGATTCATATCCACTATCAGATGCAAACTCGCCATCCCCTACCCAGCGCCCCATCTTCTGCAACTCACGCTTCGCCCCGTGTAACAGATGCGCCATCCCCACCACCTGCCCATTGTCCGCGGCCAGATAGGCCGCACTGACAATAATGTTGCGAATGTTGCCGCCTGCCAATTCAAAGCGGCGGGCGAGGATGGTAAAGTCTACGGCTGCATCCCTGGGCAGGGTGCTTGGGAAAAGCGTCTTCCAGATGTGCAGCCGATCTTCCATGCGCGGGAAGGGAAAATCTACGACAAAGTGAATGCGCCGGGTAAAGGCCTCATCCAGGTTGGCGCGTAGGTTGGTCGCCAGGATGGTCACGCCCTCATAGGATTCCATGCGCTGTAGCAAGTAGCTCACCTCGACATTGGCGTAGCGGTCATGCGCATCCTTTACTTCGGACCGTTTACCAAAGATCGCGTCGGCCTCGTCAAAAAAAAGGATGGCGTTGCTGCTGGCTGCCTCGGTAAAGATCCGCTCCAGATTCTTCTCCGTCTCCCCGATATATTTACTCACCACCGCCGCGAGATCAATCTTATATAGATCCAACCGCAAAGCGTGGGCGAGCACCTCCGCCGCCATCGTCTTGCCTGTTCCTGGCGGCCCGGCAAAGAGTACAGCCACGCCTGCACTAGCCGCCAACTTTTTACCCACACCCCATTCTTCTAACACCTTGGGCCGCTGCCGTATCGTGGCGACCAATTCGCGCAAGATCAGCGCCTGATCAGTGGGCAGTACAATGTCATCCCAGTTGTAGCGTGGTTCAATCTTGCGCGCCAGCGTGCTCAAACGCGGGTTCGAGTAGCTGCGCGCCGCACTAAAAAGATCGTCCACCTGTAGTGTCCGCCCCACCTGCCACGCGCGGTCATGGGCTGCTGCCACTGCATCACGGATCTGTCCGCTGGTTAGGGCAAATTGACCAGCTAAATCAGCGAGCCGCTCGGCTTCTAACTGATCGGCACTTGCAGAAGGGTCAGTCACGTTTTGTACAAAGTTCCGCCACAACGCCAGCCGTTGTTGATAACTCGGCAGGCCAAACTCTTGCGTAACGATGGTTCGCTGCCGGATAATACCACCCGCTTGCCACTGCTTCTGCCCTGCCATAATCACCGGGCCTGGGTGGTCACATACGGCCGCCAGCACATCGGGTGCGACCCGCTTATCCTCATCCAAACAGGCATCCCATCCATTGAACAAAGCCACCGCGCCAGTCAACCGCGCATCGCGCAGGGCAAACTGCACAGCCTGTCGCGGCAGACAATTCTCACCGATCACCCGATCCACGTGAACAATCAACAAGGGCAACTCCACCTCTGCCGCTAAACAACGCGCCGCCGCATCTTGTGCCGTCTGATCAACCCCATAAAAAACAAGGAGCGGGGTCTCACCCCACGATGGGTTGGGCCGGGCTGTATTCGTTGCTTTCCGAATTCGCTGTCGTGTTCCCCCTGCCAACAGGCGATCCGTTTCACAATCCCCGGCTGCGTCAAACTCGCCTGCCCCTTTAACGCTGCCTGCGGCTGATACTGCCCTCGCAGCCACGCTGCGACTGTTTCATCCACCTGTAACGTTTGGTTGATCCAATGTGCATTAGCCGGCGGCGCCTCGACGATGTACTCCAGTAATTCATTTTTAAAGAGCGGGGCATCCATGTGCAGATAGGGTGCCAGTGCGAATTGCGCCATACCCGGCTCGCCTAGCAGATCCAATACCAGCCGCACCGATGGCCGGCGGCGGGTCACGTTGTCTTGCAAGTAGCCGTAGATGCGCTCGTAGCGCGTATCAAAGGCTGGGGCCAAGCAGAGCAGCAGAATGTCCAGCGCCGTGCGGTCCAGGCCGAAAGCCCCCGCAATCTGGTGTAGGCAGGGGGTCTGATCCTGCTCGATCATTTGTGTGACCAGATATTCCGCGTGTTGCGTCGCCTGGGCTAATGCCTGGGCAAAGAGAGCTTCCTCTGCGGGCGGCAGTTCGATCAACTGGCCCCAACTGACGCCGAAAGGACGATCCAGCAGTTGCCCTACTTCCACTTGCGTCACATACAGGCCCCGGTAATCATCGTTCGGATCTTGCCCGGCCAGTACCCACCGCCGCACCTCGCGCCGGATCAGCACGTCGATGCGGGCAAACTCGGCTTGCAAATGGGCTAAATTGAAGGTAACCTCCTTAGATGACACAGGGTGACTCCGTTTTTGTTCGACCCATTACTGATTGAGCAAAACCAGCGGCGCAGAGTACGTATAGGCTGCGGCCATACCGGACGTCAGCGCCGTACCATCAATTACCAGTGCGTTGTAATCCTCTGCCACTTCACCGGCGCCGATCTTGGAAGTTATGCGTGCAATGGCAATTAGTTGGCTGCCAGCCGGCCCTTCGATCACGACGCTACCGCCAAAGCCGCTACCAGCAGGATTTCCTTCCGGCGTTCCAAATTCCAATAGGGAAGCGCTGTTGCCGCTTGCGTCGATCGCTTTCGAGTTTGCCTTTGCGTTCGGTGCAATGGTGGCAATGGTGTGTGTACCCACCACAGTGCCATTTGTGTCCAAATACTTTACCTGCACATTGCTCACATCTGTAGCACCAATGTTCTGAATCGCAATAAAGGCGCGTTGGCGCGCGCCAGTGTTGTAATTGGCATCACTGGTGTAGCGAATATAGGGTAAGGCAAGTTTGCTTGCCCCCGCTGTTTCCGCCATGAAAGCGGTAAAGTAACCCAGTCCACTCACTTTGGCAATCGCGATAATATCCGTCGCACTACTCGTGATCGTGGCGGCGCCACTAAAGCCGGTCGGCATACCGCTGGCAGCACAGCCGCTAAAACTCACCTTAGCCCCGGGCTGGGCTGTCTTGGTTTCGTTCGTGCCATTGCTGTAATGGACGGTGACTTCCGTAGCTGTACTCAAATTTGTATTCTGCACTGCATAAGCGGTCGTTTGTCCACCAAAGGCATTGCAAAGCGCCGTGGCCACGTAGAGTGTCTTCGCCGCTTGGCTAATCGCTTCCACTGCACGTGCGCCTACATCATTAGTTTGGAGTTCGAGTGTTGTCGCTACGATATTGGCCGGCGTCGTCGTGTCGTTCTCGACCCCCGTTACCACCGCAGAGCCATTAAACCCATCGGCCAGTCCAGGCAGTGTGCCAGCATCATAGTAGGCCATGCCGCCGGGGGGCAGATTGTCTTTCTGAATTTCGATTGGTGCCGCCGCTGGATCATCAGCGTTATAGAATTTCAGGGTAAGATCAGCATTCGTTGTATGCACATTTTGCACCGCCAGTTTCGTCATGGCATTGAACTTGTTTTTCAAGACAGTGGCGACATAGATCGGCGAACTGCCGCTGGGAAAGACAATCGACAGCGGCCGATTTTTGACTGTGGTCGATTGCGGGATTTGAACTTGAATAATAGCCAGCGGCTGGTTGGATTGCATAACGGCCGAACCAATAAATGCGGATGGTAAAGCTTCTGACCCTAACAGCGCGCCCATGAAAATTGAACTGCCAGCCCCAGCAGGTAATGTGCGTGATACGGTTGTAACACGGTTCCCAGAGGCTTGCGAGTAAAAGGAAAAAGAGACAGTTGCTGTACCTGATCCGATATTTTGATAAGTGAACGATGTAATAAAAGGCGTTTGATTGGCCGGGTTCTCGGCCATAGCAACACCCGATAAAACAAACAGCAACATGCAACCAAGTAGAACAGCGTTTTTGATTCTTTGCATGGCATAATCCTTTCAAGTCTTCAACGGGCAATAGATCGACCTATGATCTTGATTGCTGAGTTTCAATCTGAGTGTGGATTGCGGTCAATTGGCTTTCTTTGGACCATTTGCCTTGTAACTGGCGGTCAGCATCCGGCAACATCGCCCGGATCAACCCGCCCACTGCCGCCCACTCGCGGAAGTAGTGCTCGTCGCCGTTGGCCACGTTCTTCACCTGGCCGCGCCATTCGGCTTGGCCATTGCCCAATTCTTCCAGCCAAAGCTGCACGGTAAACAGGTGGGCCTGCGACGGTCTGGACGGCTTTTCCATGCCAATGCACCTTTCCAGCCGCAAGCTGGTACTCAAATGGCGCGTGGGTAGCTTTGGGCGCGCAACAATGCGGCTGCATAGAGCAGGCCAGCAAGGGGTGACTGGCTGTTTTAAATTTTGTTGTAATGCGAATGCGATGGAAACCGCGAATTATTTTCAGCGATGCGGCAGGTTGCCGATGTCGACGTCGGGTCCGAAAATAAACCACGAACGACAGGGAGAAATTTCAACCGTCGCGGGATGCGGCTAAAATTCCGTATATTGATTCAAACAAAGGTAGGGCTGGGTAGTTTATGCGTATGGAACATTAGCATACCATACCAGGCGCTTCAATCGCGCTTCATATTTTTGCCAAATTGACAAAAAATACGTGATTTTATGGCCAAATCGATCCACAAACTTACAATTAAATTACGTTATTTCTGTGAATAGCCGCCACACAGACTGAAACTCGACTTCGGTATATTGATCACGAAAAAAAGGATACAGGTTTCTTACTTGGTGTTGTAGGCTTGCCAACTCTGCTTCACCTTGATAAAGCCGACATAAATTTGCCAATGCACACAATTCTAGGAATTTTGCGTTCTGGTGCCGGGCAACTGCGATTGCTTTACGAAAAGATGTTTCAATTTCCACCTTTGGCCGATCCTGTTGCCACAACAGTTTGCCATGTAGACAGTGTAATTCTGCTTCCCAGGCCGTCTCACCGGTGGCGGTGAGGATGATGAAGCTGCGTTCGAGCAAACGTAATGCGTCGTCGCGCGCACCTTGTGCCGCCAATAAGGTGGCTAAACGGGCCAGAAAGTGAGTTGCACCGGTGAAAAGGCGCGGGTTGTCATTGTGCAGCCAGGTTGCGGCCAGGCGTTGTAATTCTTGCCGGGCATCGCTGGGCAAAGACGGCTTTGTGGGTGGGTTGGCGGATATGTCCACTAGAACAGTGACGGGTGGGTCAACAATGCGCTGGTGGATGGCTTCGGTCGCCGCGCTAGGCGCAACTTGTAACGCCCGTTGTAACATCTCTTTACAGGTTGTATAGACACGCAAGGCGCTGGCCGGCTCCCCGTTCAATAGATGGAGTTCCATAAGCTGGCGATAGGCAGCTTCACTCAGCGGATTTTCTTGCAACAACCGTTGTGCATAATGAATGGCGGTTGTGTAATCCGCCTGTGTTTGACGCAACACAATCAGCTCTGAAAGCGCGGCTAAAAACTGGTTGCGCAGGCGGTGGCGCGCCGCCAATACCCAGTCATCGTGTAGATGCGGCAGTAGATCGCCGGTGTAGAGCTTTACCGCCTGCTCTAGCGCTGCTATCATCCCCGCCTGCTCCTGCCGATGTTTGGCCTGTTCTGCCTGCTGGAGGGCAAGCTCAAATTCGGCAACATCCAGGCTAAAGGCGGCATCTGTGCGCCATTGCAAGATTTCCTCATCATCGTAGAGAAAATCCCGGCTGGCGGGGAATTTTTTGCGCAGGGCGGTTAATTTATTGCGCAGATTGCTGGGTGCCTGGCCTTCGGTGCGTGCTGGCCAGTCTCTTCTGGCCAGCCGCCGCCGCGGATGGGCGCGATCGCGGTGCAGCAGTAAATAGGCCAATAATGCTTGTAGGCGTGCCCCTTTGATCGTGGTGAGTGGGGTTTCATCATATATAAGTTGAAAATGACCGAACAGACGAATTTGGAGGATTGGCATAAACAGCCTTTCGTCATCGAAATCAAAGCGTCATCATGGCACGTAGTTTTATTCTAGTCGAACATGACTCCTAAACGTGGTTGTATTTACTCCTAAAAATAGGAGTGTAGTGTGAATGATTTTTTGCGGTCAAGTTACGGGATTTGGCCGATTGACAGCGATTGGGTAGAAGCCTATACTAGATTGCAAGCCAGCAATTGTAAGGTTTAAACGGGTGTGAGGATGTTTTGAATCTTTCGTGCGCGATCAGTACTTCATGCCTAACGGCATGGTTTGGGTAAAACAGGGAGCTTAACAATTTCGATTGAGATTAGTATACTAGCCTACGAACTGTCAATGTGCAAATTTATGGGTTTAAAAATTTGTTGGGCATGGCCAGGTGATTGCGCCCGTCGTAACGGCGATGTATAATAAAGCCAGCAAAATAGATGGAGAGATAGCGCAATTAGAGAGGCGCCGCCCAGTTTTGAGCGCGGCGCTTTGTTTTATGAAGCTGGCATGGCTCCATCTGCTTTTGTGTTCAAACTGGGCTGGGTTTAGAGATGGCGATGACGCATGATTAGATCCGAATTGGCCGAGAAATCATTAGAACTTTCCTGGCAGCAAAGGCTGTCGACGGCAAGCTGGTTCGGCTGGTCCATGGCGCTGGCGTCGACCTTTGCTAGCAGTATTGTCACCCCGCTGGTGCGCGGTGCGGTGGTCGGCGGTATGGATCCGATCAGCCTACTGTTGATGCGGCTGCTGATCGCCACGCTCTTGTTAGTCGGGACGATGGCGGTGCTGGAGCCGGCACGTTTGAAAATTGACCGGCGTGGACTGTGGCTGGTCACAGTTATTGGCCTGATCGCCGGCATTGAGATCTGCTGTTTCTTCTGGTCGTTGGCCTTTGTCGACGCGTCGATGACGGCGATGATTAAGTCGACGCAGCCGCTGGTGGTGTTACTGATGCTGGGGATGGGCGGCGAGCGCCTGACGCGCAGCCACTGGCTACGGCTGGCGTTGGCGATGGGCGGTGTCTACTTGCTGATCGGTGGACCCGGTGGTCATGTGGCGCCCTTTGGGCTCTGGCTGTTGTCGATCTCGCTGATCCTCTACGCGCTGCAACTGGTGTTGACCCAATGGTGGCTGCAAACGTATAACACACGCACCGTTACCTTCTATGTGACGATGATCATGACGCTGGTGATCATG
>Ga0335394_10009361_pt1 | contig 11035 bp, 4 predicted proteins | sample MAT03_FD_205741 | JGI IMG/M metagenome (GOLD analysis project Ga0335394, IMG submission 205741) | Freshwater microbial communities from Lake Fryxell liftoff mats and glacier meltwater in Antarctica - MAT-03 (spades assembly) (version 2) ... | reverse complement strand
CACGACGCGCCGACCCCAGCACCGCCAACACGAAGACGAGCAGGAGCGGAGGACCAGCCCAGAGCCAGAACTCCAGCGCTCCCACCGCCCCGAACACCCCACCGATAGCTCCGTTCTTCCAGCGCCGATGGTGCTCCAGCGCCGCATGAAATCGATCGATTGGATGCGCGAAGAGCCCACTGCTCCAGAGGAGCCCGAGCACGATGAGCGCTGCTCCGAGGATGATCAGCAAGTCGAGCGTCGCGCCGAACAGCGCGTCCTTCGGGCTCGCGCCCGCCTCGGCGCGAAGGCCGACGAGCAGGATCCCCAACATCCCGATCAGCGGCAGGGTGGAGAAGTTGCACCAGACCCCCAACGCCAGCGCAGCACCGGCGCCGCAGAGCAGGCCGATCTGTCGAGGCCGCCGGCCCTGTCTGCGCCCCGAGACTGCGAGCAAGACCACCACCACCGCGAGCAAGGGAAAGAGCGCGCCGTCGGCGTGAAAGCTGATGAGTAGGACCCCCGGCTGCGTCGCGTAGAGCAGCCCCGCGGCCATCGCTTCCTCGGGCGATCCGCCGAGACGCCGGGCCAGAAAGAAGATCGGGATCAAAGCGAGGGCGGTGAAGAGCGGCATCCCGAGCACGCCCGCCGCAGCGCTCGACACGAACGGTCGGAGCGCCGGACGTGTGCGGAGTTCTGCCTGCAACGGGGCCGCCAACGCAGCCACCGGGCCGAGCTCGGAGAGCGCATCGAGCAGCATGTAGAAGCTCAGCGTGCCAGGCGGCTTACTGGGCGCGAAGACCCCGAGCGTCCCCGCCTCTGCGAGCGCGTCGTAGTCGCGCATCGTCTCCCAGTACTGCCCGCGTCGCTCGTGCGCGACGCGGAAGAACTCACCATGCCCCTGCTCGAGCCGCGAGATCCCCGTCCCTTGATCCATCGCCAGTACGGTGACCTGTGCACCGATCCCGATAATCACCAAGAGCACCAGCGAGAGCGCGACCCGACCGCGCCGAACCAACCAGAAGGCCAGCATCGAGAGCGGGACGCAGAGCGCACCCGCCATCACCCATCCGCTCGGATGCAACGCGCGCGGGCCGAGCGGTCGGTAGAACCACACCGGCAGCGACTCGACCCCCGGCAGTCCGAGGACCCACGCGCCAACTGCCACCAGCAACACGAGCCCCATGCCCAGCGCGATCCGATGTGCGCGCAGCTCTGGTCGATGCCAAGGCAAGCTGGTCAATGGGCCGCCGGAGTGCGCAACCACTCCCCTCCCAACCGACCGCTGAGGGTGCTCGGCAGCCCCACCTCACGCGGAATCAGCACGGGCGCATCGAGCGCGCCCTCCGACGGCTCGTCCACCTCGCCGCCCCTCGATGCGAGAGGCTCGATGTGGATCGTCGCAAGCTCGAAGGTCTCCGAACGCACCCCGCCCCGCTCTCCGTCCACGGGTCGTCCTCCATCTTGCACCGTGAGCACCAACGTCAGGTCGATAGGCGCTGGGACCTGGTCAGGGATCACGATCGGGGTGGGATCTCGGATGAACTCCCCCGCTCGCCAACGATCGGTGTGGTAGCGCGCGTGCAGCGGGAAATGCCACGCATGGAAGTGCGCGGGCAGGGTCACCCCGGGCGGGCCCGTCAGGTTGGCGACGAAGAACAGATCCTGATCGATGAAGCCGTCCACCCGGTAGTAGAACGTCAGAGGGATCGACTCCCCGGCTCGATACGTTCGGTTGGGCAGATCGAAGCCCATCATCGAGAACGCGCCGTAGTCGACCTCGAAGGGCCGCTCGTACATCCACGGCGTCCGCCGGACGTTCTGGCGAATAAACGCCTCGTTCAGGTTGGTCGGTCGCGACGAGCGAGCGACCCAGGCCCGCAACGTACCGAAGAGCACGTCGGCATCCTCGCGCCGCTCGTCCGACAGATCGTTCGTCTCTCCGGGGTCAGCGTCGAGATCGAAGTACTGAATCGTTCCATCGCGCACCCACCAGAGGAGCTTCTCAGACCCACGCCGCGCCGCCTTGATGTCGTATGGCGCGATCCCATCAGGCAGAAGCTCCGAGAACACCACCCGCTCTGGCTCGGGGACGTCCTCGCCCTGGAAGTACCGCACCAAGCTGCGCCCGGAGATGGTCGTCTCCATCGGCAGATCCACCAGGTTCGCTACCGTCGGCGCCATGTCCAACAACCCCACCAGCCCCTCCACTCGACGCGGCGCCACCCCAGGCACCCGGAACGCGAGGACCGGCACGAGTTCCTCCTCATAGAGCGTAGTCGAGTGGTTGAAACTCCCGTGCTCGCCAAACCCCTCGCCGTGATCCGAAGCGAGCACGACCACGGTACGCTCGTCGACGCCGAACTCCTGCAGCCCGTCGAGGAGCCGCTGGACCTCGAGTCCCGCGAACCCGATCTCGGTGTCGTATCGGTCGGCCTCCTCGCCGCCATAGCGCGATGGGACACCGTCCTGGAGATAGGGGGCGTGCACGTTGAAGAGATGGACCCACATGAGCCACGGCGCATCGCCGGCACACAGCGCGCGCATCCGAGGCAGCGCCTCATCGACCGCCCAGCGTCGCGGCGGATCGGGCGTCTCGGCCTGGAGCACCTCATCGAACCCTTGAAAGAATCCATGGACCCGCTCGAAGTAGTCGGTCGCCACCACCGCCGAGGTCGCGTAGCCCTGCGCTTTCAAGAGCTCGGCGCCCGTATGGTTCTCGGGCAGCAGCGCCGGCCAGAGGTACTCCGGACCGAACGCTATCTCGGACGCGTAGAGCCCGGTCCACATCGAAGGGATCGAACGCAGCGATCGCGACGACTGCGGCACCACATCCACGAACTGGACGGACGACGCCAGGAAGCTATCGATCTCGGGGGACGTCTCCCGCTCGTAGCCGTTGATGGCCAGATGATCCCGGCGCAGCGCGTCGATGGTGATCACGAGCACGTTCGGACGTTCGACCAGCTCCGCCGGCCGAGGCCCGAAGCGACCGTCGGTATGCACCTCGACCTCGGGCGCTCCGTCGCCCGCAAAACAATCCGAGTCGATCCCATCCCCCACCGGATCGGCCGCGCCTGGGTAAATGGACGCATCCCCGTCATCGCAGTCCCCACCACCGAACGCCCACGTGTGCCGATCGCCGTCTCGGTCGGTGAGCGCCGCATAGCCCCGCACCAAACGTCGGCCCAGCACCGTCCGCTGCTCGACCACGCTCCGAACTCGATTGCGGTGCCCATAGACGCTCGCAGACGCGAACAACATCGCGAGCACCACCACGACGGACGCGAACACGAACCCAGCCATCTGCTTGGCGGTTCGCCGCCACTGCCGACGCAACCCCCACGCCACGCCGAGGTAGATGACGACCGCAACTGGGGCCCACAGCAGTGCCGGCAGCCCATAGGCCGTACGCACCGCAGGGTTCGCCTCGAGGTAGAGCCCAAACCCCACCGAGGCCCCGAGTACCAGGGCGATCGCCAGCGTCGCGAGCGTCGCCAGGCGCCCCAACAGAATCGAGAGTCGCCCGAGGACGGCGCTCGACATCGCGAATACCAACAGCGCGACGGGTACCGCCGCCGCACCGACCCCGCCCATGGCCCAGGCCGCCAAATCCTCTCGGTGCACGCTGCGAACCACCGCGCCGTAGCCAGCGCGCACCAGGAGCAGGGCGGCTCCGAGGGCGACGAGCATCGCTATCCCACCACCGAATCCCACGGGATCCGGCGCGACCCACCCCTCGATTCGACCCAGCCGAGCCCGTACGCCGATCAGCCAGCGCGCCTCGCGAAGTGGCACCGCGATCATCCCAACCAGCAGCCCGACCGAGAGCCCGATCGGCGCATACAGCGCGACCGTGTGGGCTCCCGCCAGAATGAACTCCCCCAGCGAGACGCGCTGCCCCCCAGACCACCCAGCGACGATCACGTCGAGAAGCGCAAGCAGCAGGCTGGCAACGAGACCGCTCAGCAACTGTCCGAACACGACGGACGCCGCGGCGGGCGGCCCACTCGCCGCGTGCTCGGAGGGCTCGGGCGCGCTCACCATCGGGGACGAACGCATAGCAGACCTGACCTTTTTCCCCAACCTTCGCGGCGCGGCGTCGCCAACAGAAACGCCGGCCTGCGAACTCGCAGACCGGCGTGTTTTGGTGAAGGAAGACGGCTCAGGCGGCCGGGGTCGCGGGGTTCGGCTCGCCTGCCTTGCGCTCCTCGCCCGCCAGATCGATCTTCACACGGCTGGGATCCTCCAGCGCGTGGCGCAGGACCTCGTCCATCCGCGAGACGCCGATGAACTCGAGCTCGCTCTTGATCTCCTGCGGCACCTCCTCGAGGTCCGCGACGTTGCGCTCCGGAAGGAGGACCCGCTTGATGCCTGCGCGATGGGCCGCGAGCACCTTCTCCTTGATCCCGCCGACCGGCAGCACCCGACCACGCAAGGTGATCTCACCGGTCATCGCCACGTCGTGTCGCACCCGCACGCCCGTGAGCAGCGAAACCAACGCGGTCATCATCGTCACGCCCGCGCTGGGACCGTCCTTGGGCATCCCACCCGCGGGGATGTGCACGTGGATGTCGTGCTTATCGAGGAAGTCCTCGGGAATCTCCAACTGCTTGGCCCGGGTGCGCACGAACGACAGCGCCGCCTGCGCCGACTCCTTCATCACGTCCCCGAGTTGGCCCGTCAGCTGCAGTTTCCCCGACCCATGCATCCGAGTGGCCTCGATGAAGAGGATCTCACCACCGACGCTCGTCCAGGCCAGCCCTGTGGCGACCCCAGTCTCGGCGGTCCGCTCGGCGACGTCGCTGATGAATCGCGCCGGTCCCAGGTAGGGCCGCAGATCATCCTCGGTGTCCACGCGGAAGGGTCCCGGATCACCCTCGGCGACCTTGACGGCGAACCCTCGGATCACAGTCGCTATCTGCCGCTCGAGGTTCCGAACCCCCGCCTCGCGCGTGTGGTGATCGATGATCTTCTCGAGCGACGACGTGGTCAGCTCCAGCTGACCCTTCTTGATCCCATGCTCGTCGAGCTGCTTGGGCAAGAGATGATCGACCGCGATCGAGAGCTTCTCCCGGCGCGTGTAGCCCGGGATCTCGATGATTTCCATCCGGTCCCGAAGCGGCGCAGGGATGGTGTCCCCCTGGTTCGCCGTCGCGATGAACATGACCTTGCTCAAGTCGTACGGGATCTCGAGATAGTGATCCGCGAACGTATCGTTCTGCTCCGGATCGAGCACCTCGAGAAGCGCCGCCGCGGGATCACCTCGGAAGTCGTGCCCAATCTTGTCGATCTCATCGAGCATGAACACGGGATTAATCATCCCGCCCTTCTTCATGCCCTGGATCACCTGACCTGGGAGCGCACCGACATAGGTCCGGCGATGCCCGCGGATGGCCGCCTCGTCGTGGACACCACCCAGCGAGATGCGCACGAACTTCCGACCGAGCGCACGCGCGATGCTGCGTCCCAGCGAGGTCTTGCCCACGCCCGGAGGCCCAAGCAGGCACAGAATCGGACCCTTTTTGTCCTTCTTCAGCTTCCGCACCGCGAGGTACTCGACGATCCGCTTCTTCACCTTGTCGAGGCCGGAGTGGTCCTCCTCGAGCACCTTTCGAACCTCGGCGATATCGAGGTTGTCGGTAGTCTCCTTCGACCACGGGATATCCAAGATCCAGTCGATGTACGTCCGGACGACCGTGTACTCAGCGCTCCCGACCTGCATCGAACGGAGACGCTTGAGCTGCTTTCGCGCGACGCTCTCCGCTTCGTTCTGCAGGTTGGCCTTGGTGATCCGCTCGTCGAGCACGTCGAGATCGCCCTGATCTCCGTCCTCCTCGCCGAGTTCCTCCTTGATGGCCTTGAGCTGTTGACGCAGCACATACTCGCGCTGGTTCTTACCCATCTCCTCTTTGATCTGGGAGTTGATGCGCTCACGCATCTTCAGAATCTCCAGCTGCCGCGTGAGCAGCCTGAGCACCTTGCGAATGCGGTCCTTCACGTCGATCGTCTCGAGGAGCTGCGCCTTCTCTTCGACGGGCGCGTCCAGGTTGCCGGCCACGAGATCGGCAAGTGCTCCAGGCTCCTGCATCGAGTCGATCAGGGAAGTCGCTTCTCGCGGAAGCTCCGGCATCAGCTGGATCACTTGCTTGGCAATGTCCCGAAGGCTCATCGCAAGCGCCTCGGTCTCGACATCCTCACTCGCCGGCTGGTCGAGACGAGAGATCCGCGCCTTGAGGTAGGGATCCTGGGTCTGAACGTGCTCCATCCGGATGCGGACGAGCCCCTGCAAGATCAAGGAGTAGTTGCCGCTCGAGTGCTTGAGCGCTTTGAGCACCCGAGCCGCCACACCGACCGGATAGAGATCGGGCTGGCCCGGATCATCCGTCGACGGATCGCGCTGCGCGAAGATCGCGATCACAGGGGTCCCCAAGCTATCGATGTCCTCCACCAACGCGACCGACTTCTCGCGTCCCACATCGAAGGGAGCGACGGCACCTGGAAACAGGACGGCATTGCGGATCGGAAGGACTGGCAACTCGTCCCCGAACGTCAGGTCTTGGTCGCGAATCTCTGGGCTCTTCTCTTCTTCGTCGGCCATGGGTCCTCGGGACCTTGCTCCGGATCGACCGAGAGGATCAGCCGAGCGCGACGCAGAGGTTCCGCGGAACATAGTCAGGTGCATTTCCGGTGGCAAGGCTCGTGCTCATGCACCCCCCAATCCACCACGGGCTTGAAACGTTCGGAACGGGAAGCGCGCACCGCCCCAAAGCCGTTGGAGGTCGGATGTTTGGCCGCCCCGCCCCAGCCATGTACGATCGCCTCGCCCGAATGAAGCGAGCCGCCATCGCCCTGCTCCTCGCCCTCTCGATCGCGACCCTGCCGGTCCTCGAGCAGCGCGCAGCGGCCGACATCTACACGTTCACCGACGACGATGGCGTGGTGCACTTCACCAATGTCCCCCCACGCCGCCGACGTGGAGTACGTGTCGCGGTGCGAACCCGTGAAGCGCGCGTAAGCGACGCACCACGTGCGGACGCTGGCTCGCGCGACACGTCTGCCGAGCGCTACCACCGCTACGACGCGTTCATCCACGAAGCGGCCGCGCTCTACCGCCTCCCGGAAGCGTTCATCCGCGCGGTGATCCGCGTCGAAAGCGACTACAACGCAGGCGCCGTCAGCCACGTGGGCGCCGAGGGCCTGATGCAACTTATGCCAGGCACTGGCCGTCGGATGGGTGTCACGGATGCCTTCGATCCCCGTCAGAACATCCTCGGTGGCTCGCGCTACCTCCGTGTGCTCGCGAACACGTTCGACGGCGATCTCATCCTCACCATCGCCGCGTACAACGCCGGTGAAGGTGCGGTGATGCGCTACGACGGCATTCCCCCGTACGAAGAGACCCGGCGCTACGTCGAGCGTGTCCTTGGCTGGTACTACCGCTACCTCAGCGACGAGGGCGCAGTCACCCTCGAGTGACGCCGTAGAGGCTCGGTTGACGTGAGCACGAAAGACAACCGATCGGCTCGGTCGACGGAATAGCGAAAACCCGTGCAGACCGAAATCTGCACGGGTTTTCTAGATTAGCCCGGCGGCGACCTACTCTCCCACTCACTTACGCGAGCAGTACCATTGGCTCTGGAGGGCTTGACTGCCGAGTTCGAGATGGGATCGGGTAGATCCCCTCCGACATTGCCACCGGAAACTTGTGGAAGTGTGTCAATAGCTATCGACGCGTCCGAAACACTGAGATTCAGGCGGTCGAGAGCCGCACCAACGTGATTCCGAAGAATCCCATCGACGCTCTTACTCCCAACCCCGATCTCGAGCAGACGTTTGCCTTAGAGATAGGTCAAGCCGCACGGCCTATTAGTACGGGTCGGCTCCGCGCATCACTGCGCTTCTACCTCCCGCCTATCACCTTGTAGTCTTCAAGGGGCCTTCAGGGGGCTTATGCCCCGGGATACCTTGTCTTGAGGCCGGCTTCCCGCTTAGATGCTTTCAGCGGTTATCCGTTCCGCACATAGCTACCCGGCTATGCCATTGGCATGACAACCGGAACACTAGAGGTGCGTCCGTTCAGGTCCTCTCGTACTATGAACAGCTCCTCTCAAGTATCCTGCGCCCACGGCAGATAGGGACCGAACTGTCTCACGACGTTCTAAACCCAGCTCGCGTACCGCTTTAATTGGCGAACAGCCAAACCCTTGGGACCTGCTCCAGCCCCAGGATGCGATGAGCCGACATCGAGGTGCCAAACCGCGCCGCCGATATGGACTCTCAGGCGCGATCAGCCTGTTATCCCCAGAGTACCTTTTGTCCGATGAGCGATGGCCCTTCCATGCGGGACCACCGGATCACTATGGCCTGCTTTCGCACCTGCTCGAGGTGTCCCTCTCACAGTTAAGCACCCTTGTGCCATTGCACTCAACGGCTGGTTTCCAATCAGCCTGAGGGTACCTTCGCGCGCCTCCGTTACTGTTTGGGAGGCGACCGCCCCAGTCAAACTGCCCACCAGGCAGTGTCCCCGACCCCGTTCAGGGGCCTAGGTTAGAAGTCCAGAAAAGCCAGGGTAGTATTTCAACGACGGCTCCATCGAGACCGGAATCCCGACTTCAAAGCCTCCTACCTATCCTACGCAGACTGTTCCGAACCTCACTGCCAAGTTGCAGTAAAGGTTCATGGGGTCTTTCCGTCTTGCCGCGGGTAGAGGGTATCTTCACCCCCAATACAATTTCGCTGAGTCGCTGGCCGAGACAGTAGGGATGTCGTTACGCCATTCGTGCAGGTCGGAACTTACCCGACAAGGAATTTCGCTACCTTAGGACCGTTATAGTTACGGCCGCCGTTTACTGGGGCTTCGGTTCGAAGCCTCGCTTGCGCTAACTTCTCCCCTTAACCTTCCAGCACCGGGCAGGCGTCAGACCCTATACGTCCTCTTACGAGTTCGCAGAGTCCTGTGTTTTTGGTAAACAGTCGCAACCCCCATTTCACTGCGACCCGCCGACGCCTCGCCACGCGAAGTGGCTAACGCCAGCAGGCACCCCTTCTCCCGAAGTTACGGGGTCAGTTGGCCGAGTTCCTTAACCAGGGTTCTCTCACGCGCCTTGGAATACTCTTCCCGCCCACCTGAGTCGGTTTGCGGTACGGGCGTGTCAGTGCCACACAGCGCGGCTTTTCTCGGAAGCATGGAATCACTCAGTTCACGACCCGAAGGTCGCGCCCCATCACCTCTCGGCGTTGCCCCCACGTTTGTCGCTGTCGCGTCCTATGGGAACCGCCTACGGGCTTGGACCAGGAAAACCAACTCCTGGATGAGCCTATCCTTCTCCGTCCCCGCTCTGCTAAAACACCGTCACGGTGCTGGAATATTAACCAGCTTGCCATCACCTACGCCTTCCGGCCTCGGCTTAGGACCCGACTAACCCATGGGAGGCTTATCCTTCCCCAGGAAACCTTGGGCTTACGGCGACCGGGTTTTTGACCCGGTTTATCGCTACTCATGCCTGCATAAGCTCTTCTGTGGCCCTGAAGTGCTCCTTGTCGGTACACCATGTATCTGCCACAGAATACTCCCCTACCGAGTGTTTCCACTCTCGCGGCTTCGGCTCCACGCTTGAGCCCCGTTATATTTTCGGCGCGGGTTCGCTTGACCAGTGAGCTATTACGCTTTCTTTAAAGGGTGGCTGCTTCTAAGCCAACCTCCTGGCTGTCAGTGCGCCCCCACATCCTTTAACACTAAGCGTGGAATTTGGGGCCTTAACCGGCGATCTGGGCTCTTTCCCTCTCGGCAACGGAACTTATCTCCCGCTGCCTGACTCCCGGACAGTCCTCTGCGGTATTCGGAGTTTGGTTGGGTTTGGTAGACCGGTAAGTCCCCTAGCCCATCCAGTGCTCTACCCCCGCAGGGATTCATCCGAGGCTATACCTCAATATATTTCGGGGAGAACCAGCTATACCCCGACTTGATTAGCCTTTCACTCCGATCCACAGCTCATCCCCCGCATTTTCAACTGCGGTGGGTTCGGTCCTCCGCGCAGTGTTACCCGCGTTTCAACCTGGCCATGGATAGATCGTCGGGCTTCGGGTCTACGTCCCGCGACTTTCGCTCTATTCGAACTCGCTTTCGCTTCGGCTCCACCTCGTCGGCTTAACCTTGCCACGAAACGTAACTCGCAGGCCCATTATGCAAAAGGTACCCGGTCACACGGTCCGAAGACATCGTGCTCCCAGTGCTTGTAGGCAATCGCGGTTTCAGGTTCTATTTCACTCCCCTTCCGGGGTGCTTTTCACCTTTCCCTCACGGTACTTGTTCACTATCGGTCGATGAGGAGTATTCAGGCTTAGCGGATGGTCCCGCCAGGTTCCCGCCAGATTGCACGTGTCTTGCGGTACTCAGGTACCAGCTAGGCCACCTTCGACTTCGACTACGGGGTTGTCACCCTCTATGACCGACCGTTCCAAGTCGTTCGTCTCGTCGTCAGTGTGCCATATCGCCGGCCCTACAACCCCCGGAGTATCGCTACTTCGGGTTTGGCCATCGTCCCCGTTCGCTCGCCGCTACTAGGAGAATCACTCTTGTTTTCTCTTCCGCCGGGTACTGAGATGTTTCACTTCCCCGGGTTCGCTCCTCCAAACCTATGTATTCAGTCTGGAGGTACCTCGCGCTCTCGCGCGGGTGGGTTGCCCCATTCGGAGATCCACGGATCAAAGCCTGTTAGCGGCTCCCCATGGCTTATCGCAGCTGTCCACGTCCTTCTTCGCCTCTCATCGCCTAGGCATCCACCGCGTGCCCTTCGTAGCTTGACCATATCCCTAAGGCGCGTTCACGGTATTAAATCACAGTGACCCCGACCCGCATCGCGCGGATCGAAATCAGGATTCGATGCACTTTCTTCGTTCCACCACGTTGTCAAAGAGCGCGGACGCCCGAGGGCGTCGCTCAGCGTCGATCGCTGAAAACCGGGTTGCAGGAAGGAGCGGATTGACGGCATCACCCAAGCGCGAGGCTTGTAGGTGAATGCTCCATAGAAAGGAGGTGATCCAGCCGCAGGTT
>Ga0335394_10009360_pt1 | contig 11035 bp, 12 predicted proteins | sample MAT03_FD_205741 | JGI IMG/M metagenome (GOLD analysis project Ga0335394, IMG submission 205741) | Freshwater microbial communities from Lake Fryxell liftoff mats and glacier meltwater in Antarctica - MAT-03 (spades assembly) (version 2) ... | reverse complement strand
CACACTCGCCGCCACGCAGATGCGATTTCCTTCGGGCTTGTCCCGATGGGATCACAATTGGCTGGCTCCTGGGTACACGTAGCCATCCAATCGCGGCTTCCGTCGGGGCAAGCCCCAATGGCGTGGACTTAAGCGAAAAATGGGGAGAAACGCGGGTGAATTGAAACTGGGGTAGCATGAAATGGCCTCCTTGATGCAAAGTGGGTTTGGTCTAAAAAATCCACAACCGCAAGCAAGGAGGCGCGCGATGATTCTACCACCGCGAAAGGCATCGGTCGAGACTCACGAAGAGGAACAAAAAAGGGAACGCGAAAGGAAAAAACTACTCAGCTTCGACGAAATCCTGAAGCGACTCGAGAGGCTCAAGGCGTTGGAAAAAATTCGTCTCCATCATCTTTTTGATGACGCAGAGATTCATCAGATGTGTGACACACTCAATCTCAAGTTTCGCGACAGAGTCTTCACTCCGGCAAAAACGCTCGGGCTGTTTGTGTCTCAGGTTCTCAGTCGAAGCGATGCTTGTATTACTGTCATGGCGAAATTCAATCGTGATAGAAAGGACAGTGGGCTCTCGCCACTGGTTGCGTGGTGCATTACAACACCGCCCGGGTGGAAGGAAAGAAAACCGGCGAAGTGTCACTTTTCCGCGAAAAACACAAGGATTTTGAAGAAGGCGACATCGTCGTGGCCGACAGCAATTTCGAATCATTTCATGATGCGGCGTTGCTGATTCGGCGCGGTGTCCACATGGTTTGCTGCATCAACGGAACGAGGAATTCCCCTTTCGAGGGTGTCTGCGAGACGATCGAAGATGTGATCGTTGAACTGCAGAAACCGGAGTTCGACTCATCCCGCTTCACACGCCAGGAGTGGAACGCGCTGCCGAAGCGAATTCTGTATCGCATGATTCGCTATCGAGTGGCAGGTTGTGAATCCCCGATAACGATCGTCACAACGCTGACCGACCGACAGCGTTTCAGTGCCGAGGATATTGCGGAACTGTACGGTTTGAGGTGGGATGTGGAGGTCGATATCCGGTCGTATAAATCGAGCATGGGGATGTGCGAACTTCGTTGCCTGACTCCCGAAAATCTGGACCGCGAAATCGCGGTGGCCGTTCTCGGTTACAATCTTGTGCGGGTTCTGATGTGTGATACTGCTGCGGTGCTGGAAGTGCATCCGCGAGAGATCAGTTTCAGTTCGGCTCGCGACGCTTGGCAGGAGTTCCACGACGAAAGGGAGACGATCGATGATGTCGCGTGGCTCATCCATTCGACCGCATCACACTTTGTGCGAAATCGCCCCGGTCGCAACGAGCCTCGCGCCATCAAACGGGGACACACCAAGTACCCAAAAATGAAAGAGCCAGGACCCAGCCACAGATGCCGAAAGAAAAAGAAGCTGGATCAGGAAATCACACCACAAAATGCTTAAGTCCACGCCATTGAACACGGGGTCGATGGAGGGTGTTCTTCGTGACGTCTTTGTGTTGTAGCTGATCAGTCTTGCTCCCACTGACGCGGGGTCGGATGGAGAGCGGTTCGCAATGGCGAACTTCGGTTGCGGGCGAAGCCCGCGCCAAGGGCCATTTGGCTATTGGTTTTAAAAAAGGGGGTCAGGAACCAATAGTGCAGAGTACCCTCCGGGCCATTTGGCTATTGGTTCCTGACCCCTTTTTTAAAGTCTTACACTTTGCAGATCCGTTTGAAGCGTTCCCAGGCATCGTTCCAGTCATCTGCATTTCTCGGATGAAATTCGGTGATGGATTCTGAGCGGCGGACAACGTCACGGATTTCGCTCAGCGACGAAATATCGCCGACCGACATCGCCTGAACCAAAACGTTACCCAACGCCGTCGCTTCAACAGGACCCGCGATCACCGGAACACCGCACGCATCGGCGGTGAACTGATTCAGCAAAGCATTCCGGGCACCGCCACCGACGACGTGAACGACTTTCACCGTGACGCCGGTGAGTTCTTCCAGCCATTTGAGCACCATCCGATACTTCAGCGCCAGGCTTTCAAGAGCGCAACGGACGAACTGTCCTTCGTCTTCCGGAACGGGTTGCCCGACTCGACGGCATTCGGCGGCAATGGCTTCCGTCATGTCCGATGGACGCAGAAATGCCGGATGGTCCGGGTCAACAAGCGACCGAAACGGCGTCGCGCCAGCCGCTTTGCGAGTCAGTTCTGCATAATCCGCTTTCAGTCCTCGTTCTTCAAACGCGACCTTACAGCGCTGCACCAGCCACAGGCCCATGATGTTTTTGAGCAGCCTGTACGTGCCATCGACCCCGCCTTCGTTCGTGACATTACGCTCGAGCGCCCTATCAGACAGAATGGCGTCCCGAACTTCGACGCCCATCAGCGACCATGTGCCACTGCTGATGTAGGCCCAGTCGGGATTGCCGGTATGCGACGTCGGCACCGCCGCCACTGCTGAGCCGGTATCATGTGTGGCTGGAGCGATCACTTTCACATCTTTCAGCCCGGTGAATTCAGCGACTTCGCGGCGTAAGCTTCCAAGCTGCGTGCCCGGCATCACAATTTCGGGAAACATCTCAGTGGGGATCTCCAGCTTTCGTAGCAAATCCACCGCCCATCCCCGCGTTTTTGCATTCAACATCTGCGTCGTCGTGGCATTGGTGAATTCGACAATGCGGCTGCCGCTGAGGCACCAGTTGAAAAAGTCCGGGACCATCAGGAATTTCGCCGCCTGTTCGACAAGTTCGGGATCACGTTCGCACATAGCCAGCAACTGATACAGAGAATTGATCTGCATGAACTGCAGTCCGGTACGCGCAAAAATCTCCGCACGAGGGACACGCTGCAGAGCTTTCGCCAACATACCGTCGGTGCGGGAGTCGCGATAATTCCACGGCTGGCCAAGGATCTCGTCGTTACGATTCATCAGGACGAAATCGACGCCCCATGTGTCAACTCCGATGGATGACACAGACGCTCCGTACTGCGTACCTGCTTCGCGCAGTCCATTCTGGATTTCGCTCCACAGGCCAATCAGGTTCCAGCGAAGAGTTCCACCGAGTCTCACGGGACCGTTGCTGAAGCGGTGAATTTCATGCAGTGAAATATGCTTCCCGTCAAACCGTCCTGCCATCACCCGGCCACTCTCTGCGCCCAAATCGACAGCCAGGTACGTTTTCTCTTTCATATTCGAGTTCTCATTTTCCAGGATGTAGCGCACCGGCTTTGAAAAGGGGTCAGGAACCAATCGTGCGCAGCACCCTTCGGGCCATTTGGCTATTGGTTCCTGACCCCTTTTCCAAGCCTCAGGATTTGTTCCGACCATGGCCACCGGACTGGACCTGCAGAACCGGTTGAGCGCGTTCGCCGCTGCAGATAACGACCAGCAGGTTGCTGATGAGTTGTTCGCGTTGGGAGTCGCTCATGTGCAGTTCGGCAGTTCCCAGTCGGATCACCGCGTCTTTCACAATCTCAACCGCGCCTTCGACGATGGTTTTTCGAGCGTCAATTAAAGCCATGGCCTGTTGCCGCATGAGCATTGCCTGAGCAATTTCCGGAGCGTACGTCAGATCGTTCAGACGCACGTTAAGGACTCGGATTCCCGCTGCATGCACGGCCGTCTGAAGTTCGTCGATGAACGACTTCGTAACGACTTCGCTTTCATGTTTCAGGCAGGGTTCGGATACATCGGCGGATTCGTAAGGAAACTGTGAACTGCAGCGTTTGATAACAGCACTGGCCTGATCTTCGATGAATTTGCGATAGTTCTCGACTTCCAACGCGGCTTTGTACGAATCTTCCACTCGATAAACCACAATCGCGCTGATCTGAATCGGATTGCCGTTTCGCTCCAACACGGTCGTGACCGCTATATCGTGCGTCATGTCGCGAGTCGGAATACGATGCAGGTTTCGTCCGACCGGATGAATCCAGCAAATCCCTTGTTTCCGCAGCGTGGTCACGAACTTACCGAATCGCAGTACCACAATTTCCTCGCGCGGATTGACAATCACAAATCCAAACAGCAGTACCACGCCGAATGTTATGACCGTCACCAGAATCACCAGAAACGTCTCCAGAAATCCCTGGTTCTGTCTCACTTCATTTTCTTCAATCGTCTTCATGGCCCTCACCTTTCGTCGCTGAGAATCGTTCCGTTCTGGGTAACAGAGAACACGAACGCAGTTTCCGTGAGAGCAGATCATTAATTTTGGTGCGATTTGTCGTCTTGTCAGGCTCGATCCGGATTTATGCCGCGCGGGCGAAATTGATAGTAACCCGAACCGTCATGATTACTCGCATTCGCATTCACATTCACATTCATCGTGACCGAGACAGCAACCGTTGCAGCGAGGGTCGGGCATCCGCGCAAAGTAGGAGGGACCGTACTTCGAAGGTGAGTCTGCCAGAGTGTATGGTTCATATTCCATACGGTATCCGTCGTACGGACGGTTGAACTGGTTTGCGTAGCCGCGTGGTCGAAACGGAGCCGGCGCGCAGCGCTGGTACTTGGTGAGGGTTGCTGCGCGAGGCCGATACCATGACGTGTACTTGTCAAAAGGCATCGAAAAATGATGGAACCCGTTTCCTGCAGAACCTGGTGATCCAAGATCCGGATTCGATCGGATCTGAGCGAACCCGTTGAAGGAATCTTCCGGCATCATCGCGTCCCCGGTTCGAATCGGAGAAAATTTTTGCAGCGAATACTTGCTCGGAACCAGTGACGAATTAGAACCCGCAGGCGGCACAGTGACACCGCGATAATAGCCTGGCAAAGGAGGCTGAGCAGTACGCGGTGGCTGAGCGATACAACTTAGTTGTCCGATCAGCAGTGCCAGGACGAAAACAGGCACTGGAATGTTGCGCTTCATGATTGTCATCCTGACAAAGTGAATCCTGATGCGAAGGCAGAACGTGCAGGCAACCTCTCGCACAACTGTTTTCGGTTGGTCCCGGCTGTCTTTCCGCAGGGATTTGGGTGGAGAACATGCCAATGTTGCATCGCCGTCCGGATCGTCTCAAATTTTGGATTGTGACAGCGCCCGGCGGGTCTTTACGACTGAAGATTCTGCGTCTACCTGCAATTCCTGCCACCCCCGATAGCTAACCTGTCATCAGGGCTTTCGCGATCAGATTTGTCCTGTGACGGCATTCAGTGCAATTTTTTTGGGGGTGCAAATGGGTCCACAGTTTCAATTCGCCGAGCAAATGAGTAGACTCCCGGTGGAACGAAAACTGGGTAAACAAGGCGATTTTCAGCCCGTGGGTTCAGGTTTGAAGGTCGACCTGGACGAAGCTACGTACCTTTCCCGTTCCGTCGCCGAATATTGTCCGGCGTTTGAAAAGTTATCCGATGAATTCGCCCGCGAGTGAAATGGCTTCTGTCACTGTCAATGACGAAGTCTCAATTGATGCACGGAAGGTTCGAGACGAATTGCAGCCAACCTTTCCTGAGTGTTCTGCGCCTCCTGATCAGGGCTTGTCGTTCCGTCGGTCAAAGCGCGTGCAGAGACTCACAGGTTTCGGAATCCGTTCCATCGGATCTTACGTGCCGTCGCGCGTCGTGACGAACGAAGAACTTGAAGCACGATATGGTTTTGAGCCTGGCTGGATCGAACGCAGAACGGGAATTCTGCAGCGGCGGTTTGCCGATGAATCAGAATCCACGAGCGACCTTGCTGTTGAAGCGGCTCGGCGTGCGATGGCGGCGGCCCATGTTTCGGCGTCCGACATAGATCTGTTGATTGTCGGCACCTTTACGCCCGACTTCACATGTCCCTCAACTGCCTGTCTGGTCCAGCACAAGCTTAAGCTCGACGCCCCTGCGATGGACCTGCAGGCGGCGTGTTCCGGATTCATGTATGCACTTGCCACAGGAGCGCAGTTCATTGCCACAGGAAATGCGCGACTGGCGCTCATCATCGGTGCAGATGTCAACAGCCGAATCGTGAGGCCTGACGATCAGCGAGTCGCACCGTTGTTTGGTGACGGTGCCGGAGCGGTAATCCTTGAACCCGGCGATGCCGACCAGGGACTGGTTTGCTATCAACTGGGAGCGGACGGAGCCGGCGGCCGTCTGCTCGACCGACCCGCGGGTGGTGCGACATTGCCACTGACTCCGGAACTTGTGGCAGCGGGCGAACATTTCCTGAAAATGGACGGTCGCAATGTGTTCAAGTGGGCGATCGAAGCTGTGACGCAATCGATAGAAGTCGTGCTGGAAAACGCGGGAGTGAAAACTGAAGAGGTGAGCCTCTTTGTGCTGCATCAGGCCAACATCCGCATCATTGATCATGCGATGAAGGTGCTGAAGATTCCGCGATGCAAGGTCTACAATAATCTGGACCGTGTCGGCAACACGTCGGCCGCGTCCATCCCGCTTGTGTTGGACGAAGCGCGGCGAGAGGGTCGGATCAACCGCGGCGACCTGGTGGTGATGTGCGGCTTTGGTGCTGGCCTGACGTGGGGCACGAGCTTATTTCGCTGGTAGTCCCTGCACGACCGGCGTGGCTTCTTCGTCGTAGAAGAAATTGGCCATGAGATGTTCGGAACAGAACAACAGAATCACCAGTCCCATCAGGACCGGAAAGACTTCAATCCCCAGGCGACCCATGCGCACAGCGCGTTGCAATTCCTGAGCGTCATGCACGATGGCAACGTTGCTGCCAGCCAGCATCGCATGCAGTTGATCGTCGCGAATTTTTTCCAGATTGCTTTCTTCATCACGTATATTCACAGCGAACGCGGCTTCAAACGGACTGCGTGCTTCGAATGGTTTCAGACGATAATGACCAGCGTCCGTGGCGTCTGGAAGGATTACGGATGATTCGTCGGCCAACATTGATCCGCGCGTCTGCCGCAGGCCAGGGCGACGCAGCAGGTACTGATCAAATCGCTGACTGGCAGGCACCGGTATGACAATGGATTCGCCGGCAATGTAGTTGCGTTTCGCGTTGCTGGCCCCTGTCAGATGTTGCAGGATCTTGTCGATCAGCACGAGAAATGACCAGTTATCGACGACGAAGTTATTCCACTGCATGCCGCCGTCCGTCAAATTGTCCATCGCCGAAGTGAACATCAGACAACGCCCCTGCCCGACGGTCCGTTCCATGAGTGCTGGTCGATCTCCTGGCCCCGTGAATCCCAGCAAAGTTGTCGATGACGGATCGGCATCCACAGCCCAGCAACGCTCGAATGCCGCGCGCGACAATTCGACTCGAATCGATTCATCCTGAGAAAACTCACGCGTCAGCGGGTGCTGATCCGTGATCAGTTTCAACTGCCCCGGTTCTGTATTGAAATTGACAACCAGCAGCGGCGTTCCGGGAAGCAACTCTTTTGCCGAATTTTTTATCCACGCGCCCTGCTGAATCCTGTTGGAGCCGGCTACGACAAATACGCCGCCGCCGCCGTTCGCAAAATTCCGCAGGCCTTCCCACAGTCGCTCTTCCGGACGCTGACAATTCACCAGCATCACCACATCAAAATTTGACAAAGTCTCCTGTCCGGCCTGCGCTGTCGTCACACTGGTACATTCGCAGTACTTGATTCCCTGCTGCTCCAGTTGAATGGGTTGCAAAGCGTTTCGCAGGTAAAGACTTTCCTCCAGCCGATCGGCGATCAGCAGAACTCTGGGTTTTGTGCGAACTCCGCAGGTAAACGCACGGACGTTATCTTCCGGCAGAGGATCTTCGGACGTCAGACGTACGATGCCTTCCACAAACGGCTGTGTGCCTGTCACCCGCAGCGTCATCTGAACCTGTGACGCTCCATTTTCAATCTTTACGATCTGTGGCGCGCCTGCGCGGGTTTCTACGCCGTTCTCCAGAAGTAACGTCTCCACGGTGGTCATTGTCGGACCTCCCGGCGTCGAGGACACGGTCATGGTCATCAACAGGTCTCGCCCTGCAACGCTGGTTTCTTCCGACAAAGTCAGGTGCGAGATTGCCGCATTGACAGGCTGTGGGACCGCCACGTCCACAAGATACACCTGCAGCCAGTTGGCCGCCTTGAGCGCATCTGAGAGTCCGCTCTCATCCGGCTCACGCCAGGCGGTCTTTGAAAAATCGGTCAGTACATAGATTTCGCGCGCGTGAGTATCGGAATCGCCGCCTGTCCCCAGCCGTTCCTGATCCTGCGCGCGGTCATCGATCTGAAACTGAATCGCAGCTTTCAGACGGCGATTGATGGGTTCCGGAACAGTCGTCGTTTCTAATGTGTCCAGTCGCGCTGCGGCTCCGGCAAGATCGGCCTGGAAGACAATATCATCATCGGCATTCAGGCCGGAAATCGCCGCTCGACTTCCAGCCGGAAAACGGCCGAGATGTTCGCGAATCGCTGTGCGGGCCTGTTCGAGCCGAGTCTTGTTCTCAAGGCGATAGTTCATGCTCACACTGGTATCGACCAGAAACACAGCCGCGACAGGAACGTCTTCTGTAGCGTCATTCCGCGGCGCAGAAAGTTCTGCGCGCACCCGCAGTCCCCAGGGAATTCCTACGGCGATCATCGCGGCCAGCGTCCCCAGCACAACACACCATGTTCGCAGCCTGCCACGACGTTCTTTCTGATCAAACGACGCCACGCGTTGCGTCGCAGAACGGTAGGTGAACCAGAAATACGCAGCGATACTGGCCGCTGCAGTCAGAGCCAGGATCATCCATTCCCACCACCGCAGACCGTAGCGTGCGGCTGGCAGTGACGGACGAGCAATCGCCAGGACCACGACGGCAATCAGCAACGATCGCAGGATGAGCAACAACAAGTGCCGCAACTGCATCCGCCGCGAATTCGAGACTTTGCGAGTCTTCAACAATCGCAACGCCGGAAATTCGATGCGCTTTGGCTTCGCCCGCATGATCATGTGGAGGATCACCGGCAACGCCGCCAGACCGAGGCCAAAGAGCAGGCTGGCATTGATTAACGACATGCGGCAGTTTCCCTGACAATCGGCGCCGGGTCACGTTCCATCGAGAATCGACCGTGCTCCAGAAAACATTTTACCGCCGCGATCGCCGTTTCGTCGCTCATCAGAAACGAATGGAGTTTGGGAATTCGCAGAAAGTCGGATGCCCCAGCCAGCCTGGTGCTGGCGATCGTCACCGTCCCATCATCGTCACCGGGAAGCAGCGGATTGAAACCCCGCTCGTCACCCTTGCCACCGGCGATGACGCCGAATTCGAAAGTCGGTGTCGGAAGGGACCCGATTGTGCCATTCGGATCCGTGACCAATTCCTGACCAGCCGGACCATAGACGGTTTTGAAAATCATGTTTCGCTTCAGCATATCCGCCAATTCCGCACCGCTGTTCGGCGTGCCAAGCATGACCATGCGGTGAATGCGAGGATCACCGTGATCTTTCAGATAACGACGCACGACCAGTCCGCCCATGCTGTGAACCACAAAACTGATTCTTGAAACATCGGTCAGCGATTCAATCAGAGAGTGCAGAAAGCTGGCCGCCTGCTCGATCGGCACTCGTGTACTTGGGTATTCAAACGGCACATGGACAACCCCGTACGTTGGCATTGCCTCCAGAATGGGCCGCATGGATCTCGATGTCCGACCGATGCCGTGCAGATAAATCACGGCGTGTCCTGTATCCGGCTTCAAATCGTTTGCTGTCCGAAGCCGGTCGAGTGTTTTCCGGCAGTCTTCGATCGCGCCCGATTGATAGCGCCGGTTGTTTTTGTCGAGTAACCTGAAATGTCCCGTGTAGACGTGCCGCTGAATCCTGTAACCCTGAAAGTAGCAGACGTCGCCCCAGAATTGCATTCCTCCCAGCGTCGGGGCTCCCGGTTGAGGTGCCTCAGTGTCTGTCATTTCCGCATCCTCAACTTCCTCGACGATTGAACCGGGTTCCGATTCATCGGCCTGACTTCGGCGCCGTCCGCAGATGATTCCGACGCTGAATGCAAACGCAAGTCGCGCTATGATATCACGTCTGCTCGTCATTCCGCACTCCGATCAATGAGATGCACTGCATTGGCCTCATAAAGTATATGCCGAGGTTCACAATCCTTGAAGGGAGACATTCCGCATCAATTCTGCTCAATACGCCGTGGCGTATACCTCACGGGGGCGAAAGTGACCGTGCTCGCAAGAGTGTCATTGTAGGTCACGCGGAGTATAAGGCAGCAGGGAGCTGATCGTAAGCACCCATTCATAAGTTTCTTCGTTTAACGGCGTGGGCATCGCCCCGCGCTTTCGCGATTAAACCGCGGCCCGCTGGGCACGCGGTTAAACAAGTTGTGTGCGAAAACGTGTGCATGGGTGCTTACTGATCACCAGGTCGAGTCCGATTGCCGCAATACACGTTAACGAAGTTTGGATGGACCCGGATACGTATTACATGTGCTGATTCGTAGGGGCCTAGACACCATTGTTGCAAACTTGTGATTTCAGTTGCCTTGGTCAGGATGCCACATCGTCCAAAACGAATCCACAAGTTGCGTCGAGATATATCGCCGTCGCTACCCAAGCGACAAGACAAGAGCGGCATACCCAATGACGAAAACAGAAGTCAAAATCGACAGAACCGCAGGCGCAATGATTCGACTTGTAGTCTTCGTGCAATGGATGACTGTACATATGAACGAGGCAAGCAGAGCAGCGGGAATACCGACTATCGGACCAATACCAATAAGCCATCCGCTCGTCACGATAGAGGACACGCCGCCCAATACAAGCACAATCACTACCGCACCAACGAAGCTGGCACTCGCCGCTATGCAGACAGTTTGTAGAGCCCCAAAAATTCGTGGCAGCCATACATGTCGCAACAACGTCGCATCACTTGTTCCATGGGACAACTTCATTTTGCTATGTTCTGGGACGCCCATTGGTGTTCTTCTGATAAAGCCGAACATTCCAGTCATCCCAACTCAGTTTGGGTAAACGCGGCCTCAGTAAATCGGGATATTCAAAAGTCGAGTAAGCATCGTGCGGCTTTTTAGAGTCGCCTTTCGCTCCGCGAAAGCAGCGTATTCGCAACTTTCGCGGAGCGAAAGGCGACACTTATTTTCCGCTCGATGCTAAGAATTCAGCAAGACT
>Ga0335394_10009356_pt1 | contig 11038 bp, 11 predicted proteins | sample MAT03_FD_205741 | JGI IMG/M metagenome (GOLD analysis project Ga0335394, IMG submission 205741) | Freshwater microbial communities from Lake Fryxell liftoff mats and glacier meltwater in Antarctica - MAT-03 (spades assembly) (version 2) ... | reverse complement strand
TGCGAAGCGCTGTGCATAATGTCCCCGATTATATCGAATATAGTTTTCTTTTTTCTAGTCCCCCGACAGTTTTAAGAAAGGGATGAGAATCGGCAGAGGAAATCTGATAAAGTTGTTTCGCGAAAGACACTTTGACAGGAGATCCTCATGCCGACCGAGAAATTGTACCTTATTTGGAAAGAACAAATTAGAGCATTGCGTCCGAGCCAAAGAATAACGCAAATTCAAAATTTTGCATGGATGATGGTGGGCATCTATCAAAGTCGCTCTGTGCATTTGAGTAAGATTGCAGGAAAAGTGTCGGGCAGCGCAAAGTTGTTAAGCACTGTCAGGCGCTTCGAGCGTTTTGTAGATAACAAAGACATCGAAGTACGAGACATGGTTTAAGTTTGTTTCAAATCGGTTGGCATTTTGTTGATAGGCAATTGTTGCGGCTCTTATCCTTTCCCATATCCTTATGTATCTATTTTTGAAACTGTCGGGTGACTAGAAAATTTTACTCCATACAAGTCACCTTGCCCCCGATATTCAATCACAATAAAAAATGAGGGAACAACACAGAATGCGACAGTGCGCTAGTGGACTCTGTAGGAAAACGAGTTTGTATCTCACTTAATTCTGAAGAACCAAATAGCTATAGTCTCCCATCCCTGCCAACTTTTTTTAAATCGCGATACCCCCACCATACCTGCCAAATACGGAATGCAGCCTCCACCTGAATCTTAATTGACATTTTTGATTTTCCCCAGCGCCGATCTGCAAAGTAAATAGGGGATTCCCCAATATTAAATTCAAGACAATGTGCAAGATACGCCATCTCAACTAAAAAAACATACCCATTGGATTGGATACGTTCAAATGGTATTTGCAGTAATGTTTCGTGACGCCACATACGATAGCCCGTGGTCACATCGTGTACGGGCAGCCCCAAGATCATTCGAGCATAAAAATTTCCAAATGCTGAGAGGCGCTTGCGCCAGATTGGCCAATTTTTATCCACAGAACCGCCCCGTACATATCGTGAACCAAAGACAACATCGTAATTTTCCAAAAGTGTTGACATCTGCACAAGATTAGATGGATCATGAGAGAAGTCTGCATCCATTTGAACTATGGCTTGTGCTCCACCACTGTCCATAATTTTCTGAAACCCATTTAAATATGCGGATCGTAACCCCATCTTTCTTGGGCGATGCAGAACACTTATTCGCCCAGGAAATTTCACTGCCAATTCGTCAGCAATACGGCCTGTTCCATCCGGGCTGTTATCATCCACCACAAGCACACTCAAATCTAGTGGAAGTGCAAATAGCGCAGAGATCAATTTTGATAAATTTTCTGCTTCATTATACGTGGGTGTAACAACGACAATATGCAAATAAACTCCAATTCTGTATCTTATACTCTTGCGCTACGCCCTGCCCGCTTAAGATCACGATATCCCCACCATACCTGCCAGACGCGAAACGCAGCCTCTGACTGAATTTTAAAGGAAATCTTGGATTTACCCCATTGCCTGTCTGGAAAATAAATCGGTGTCTCACCAATCTTAAAATCAAGGCAATATGCAAGATACGCCATTTCAACTTGAAAAACATAGCCACTAGACTGAATCCGCTCCATGGGCATTTGCTGCAAGGTCTCACGCCGCCACATACGATAGCCAGTAGTTACATCATGTAAAGGCAGATTCAAAATTGCCCGCGCATAAAAATTCCCAAATGCTGAAAGATTTTTACGCCACGCAGGCCAACGCTCATCAACAGAACCGCCAGGTATATAACGGGAACCAAGCACAAGATCATGAGATTCAAGCAGCATTTCCATCGTTGCAAGTACAGAAGGATCATGAGAAAAATCGGCATCCATTTGGACAATAGCCTGTGCGTTACCATCCATCACCCGTTGAAAACCATTCAAATATGCTGAGCGCAACCCCATCTTACCCGGACGATGTAATACATCTACTCGACCTGGGTGCTGCACAGCAAGTTCGTCTGCAATACGCCCCGTACCATCCGGACTATTATCGTCCACGACGAGTATGCATAGATCCAGCGGAAGTGAAAATAAAGCGGAGACCAGCTTGGGCAGGTTCTCCGCTTCGTTATATGTTGGTGTAACAACTGTAATACGCAAAAAAAACTCCTACTTTTTAAGGCGCACTAACTCCACTTTGGCTTGCTCCACGGTTGAAAATTGGTTTTTAAAGGTTGAAATTTCAGCCAACTTTGTATTAAGACGATCTTGACGCTTTGCCATCTGCTCACGATCTTTAATTGGGTAAAAATATTCCATGGATTGATCAAGCCGGGAGCGAAGTTTTTCACCAAGCGCCGCCAAATTGGACGGGGGAAGAACAATAATAAAATCCGTGCCACTTATGTGACCCAGGAAATCCTCTGGGCGACTGACTTCGCGCATTGTGTTTACGATCATCAAACTAATTGCGCGCAAGACATCATCAGATGCAACAAAGCCATATGCCTCACGGAAAGAGTCCATGTTTTCAATGGAGACAAATAATACGGCCGAGCCGCCATCTTTACCGAGGATTTCAGAAAGTCTTTCGTCAACCAATGCACCTTCAGGCAAGCCTGTGACGGGGTTGGTCAGGGATCCCTGGCTTAATCGTTTCAGTGCATTTCTAACACGCAGGCGCAACTCTTGTACATCAAAAGGCTTGGTAATGTAATCATCCGCGCCAATCTCCAGGCCTTGTAAACGGTCTGAGCGGTCACGTTTTTCAGTTAAAAAGATAATGGGAACTTCAGCCGTGCGGCGGTCGCTTCTCAAACGGCGGGCGACTTCATATCCATCAATATCAGGTAAACGAATATCGAGGATAACGAGATCGGGATGAACGGTCTGACAAGAACGCACACCATCTTCCCCCCAGTTCACGGTGAACACTTCATAGCCCTGAACACGAAAATATGCATTCAGCATTTCGGCCACGTCAAGGTCGTCTTCAATGATAAGTATTTTTGACTTGATCTCTGTCACACCAGACCTTCACTTGTTATGAAATTGGTTCTTTTTGGACGATGAATTCACAAACAGTATCGCCAAGAGCAATACACTTGGATTCATTTACGCGGAATTCATTACCGCCAGACACCCACTTAAGGGCCTCCTGCAACAAACCAGTTGAAATGAAACAAACCGGCTTATCTACGCCTGTACGGCCCCAACAACATGGACACTTGTGAATCGTCCACACCCATTCAGTATCTTTTTCTTCCACAGTGGTTTGTTGATCACTCAGCTGGGAGAATATTTTTGCGAAAGCAGGCAGACCAATTCTCAGCTTGGATTGAAGCGGAAGTACCACGAAAGCCAGATCCGCTGCGCCAGCCAAGGCTCCAAAGTTTCGTAAGGCATCTGAGAAAGTCGCGCGTCCCGCTCGTAAAGCAAGACCACGCCCGCCACGCGGACCGTACATTTCTTCCAAAGATGAACTAATTGCAGAAAGTTCAGCAAAATCAAAACCTTTATCGAGATTGTCTGGGGGGTAGTTTTCAATGTAATGATTCAAACCGCCCAAATTAAGAATGGCATTCAAACCATTCTTACCCATCACCTCTTCGAGGGATTTAATCGTAATCATGCCAAATTTATTAGGGTAATACAAACCACTTTTTTGAAGGGGGCTCATAACAACTCCACTAGATCAACTTCGCCAAATCTTCGGCGGCGCGACGCATATCGAGGAAGATAAGACCAAGTTTGGCCTGCTCTCGTGCCAGTGCGGTAAGAACAGCTTCATCACCGACCGACATTAACACAACATATCCTTTTACTCCCTTGATATAAACCTGCTCAAGAGAGCCACGCCCTAACTCACCTGCAATGCGCTCCCCTAATGAAAGCATGGCAGCAGACATAGCAGAAACACGATCTTCTTCCACGCCTTGAGGAAGAGCAGACGCGATGCTAAGGCCATCAACACTGACAACGGCTGAAGCTTCAATATCAGGTGATGAGGCCTGTAATTCACGCAGGCGATCTACCATTTGTTGAGTACGATTTTTTGACAAACCAGCCCTCCTAAGGGATGTTGAACGCCAACTCAATCATTTTAGGCGTTAATTTCAATTCGTATACTATTTTAGATTATGGCTTTCAATGTGTCAAGTTCGGCATCTGATAGTTTGCAGAATAGTAAGCCCGCCCTACATGCTATAATTCTCAATATGAAAAGACTTTTTTTCTTGTTCTTTGTTTTATACCTACAGTCAGCCACATTGCAAGCCGCACATGCGCAAGAATCTACTACAGCTACCGAACCAGATAGTGGTAGTGTGGTGTGCGAGCCTGGCATTTATTTAACAATCCCAGATGACTGTGTACCACTGGGACCTTCTTCTTATTTAACTGACCTTGCCCACCTTGGCATTACATTGCCCCCCAGACCACTGCCCGCATCAAAACCTGACCTAAGCCTGACTCAGCTTCCTTATAAATATTTTCACCTTGATGATGACTACGTGCCAATCTATAGCAGTGCAGGCGAGAAAGGCGCCGGGGGGCAACAATTTCCACCTGGGTTTGTTTATATTTCATATATTGATCGTGTAGATCAGGGCGGGATCTACTACCTCATGCAAAATGGCGGGTGGATACCGGGCAAAGGCGCGCGCGTTGGTGAAATATCAAGTTTTCAAGGGCTTGAATTTTCTACAACGCCACGCACATCTTTTGGCTGGGCATTCGAGCAGATACCCATATTAAGTTCACCTGGCTATAGCGCCGCTAAAACTGGGCAACAAATACAACCATTTGAGACAGTAAGTATTTACGAGGTACAAACCGTAGATAATGAGGAATGGTACTTGATTGGTCCAAACCAATGGCTGGAAGGCCGCAAAGTGGCACAAGTAATAGTAAATACAAGTACCCCAGAAGGGGTTACAACCAGTCGTTGGATTGATATAGACCTTGCTGAACAAACTCTTGCAGTTTACGAAAACAATAAACTTATCTTTGCTACCGTCATCGCCAGTGGGCTTGAACCCTTTTGGACGCGCCCTGGTGTCTTTCAGATATACCAGAAAAAAGAAACCGAAACGATGCGCAACAATGATCCAACGGATTTTTATTATCTCGATAATGTGCCTTGGACAATGTATTTCGATGGAGCACGCGCATTGCATGGCGCTTACTGGCGCACACGCTTTGGCTACCCACAATCTCACGGCTGTATAAATTTATCTGTGGGTGATTCGCACTGGATTTTCAATTGGGCAGTCGAAGGAGATTGGGTTTACATCCATGACCGTACCGGAAAAACCCCAACAGATCCCGCACTTTACAATGGCGGAGCATATTGACATTAACATATCCACGTGATAAACTATCGACCGCTCAGTAATTGGTCCCGTGGTGTAGTGGCTAACATGCGGCCCTGTCAAGGCCGAGATCGCGGGTTCGAAACCCGTCGGGACCGCTGTTACAACTCCCTTGCTTTTGGGAGAATAAAGGCAAAAACGCTAGAGTAGGTTGAAGTGCCACTATTGCGTTATTTTGCAACCAGACAGTTTCGATCACTACTCGAAACTGTCTTTTTTTGTCGATTGGTAAGGTGCTGGTCCAACTTGTCAATTTTTCTTTTAGAGAATTCAGAAGTGGCAGTATAACATCCAGATTGGTCTTGCGCAAGATTTCGAGTTGAGTAATTTCCCTGTCTCTAACAGTTTCATAAGTTTCAAGTGTAATGTCTCTGCATAGAAACAAGGTTCGAGTTTGCTCAATATGTGTTTCAATTTCATCTATCAAATTTATCACATCCTCTGGCTTGAATGTCGCGCGCCAATTCTCCATCTTTGCCAATAGATAATTCACAAGCTCGGTTTCAACTTGCTCCGCATCCACCATGTGCTGTTCACATAATCCCTTGCGCTCCACACGCGATGAATCCAAATAGTAGAACCGACCTTTTGTAGAACAACCGCGCATTGTCCAGCCACAGGATGCGCAATGCAAGATGCCGGTCAGGGGATATAAACGAATGGACCGCCCCTTTTTGGCGCGCGCATTTTTATACAACACACTGCGCACTTCCTGCGCCTTTTGAAAAGTTTCCTGGGAAACAATGGCTGAATGTTTTCCTGGATACACCTCTTTCAATATCCGCCGCTTTTGACCGCTGTAATAGGCAACCTGCCCTGTATAGAAAACATTGTTAAGCACACTGCGCACAAATTCCTTTGTGAACTCACGCTTTGCATTTGGCTTGCCGCGTTTCCCCCGGTGACGATAGAGGATTTCAGAACCATCAGCCAAAGTGAAACTGCTCTCATTGACGAATTCAGCAATTCGCAGCGTTGAGTATTTTCCAGTCATGGAAAGTTCAAAGATCAAACTGACGGCATGTTGATCCACCGGATGCAGGATCAACGTTTTGCCATTGCCTTTATCGGGTGTCCCAAACTCAGGGCAGTAGCCTGCCCCATTGGCATCTTTGCAATCAGAACACAAGCCTTTGCAATACCCATAAGATATGTTGCCGTTCCAGTATCCATCGCGAGCGCGCTGGACTTTGCCCTTGGTGGTCTCCTGACGCAGGTTGTCAATGTAGATCTCAGCCAGCATCCCCAATACGGTCAATGTCAATTTACCCCAGGGTGTCGTGAAATCCAAGCGTTCCTGTACGGATACAAAAAAGACATCGGACTCTTTGAGGCGGTCGAGAGTGTTGAGCAGTCCGCTCAGGTGACGATAGAAGCGGTCGATCTTATCCGTGATCACAACATCAAATTGATGCGCCTCGGCGTCCTCCATCATTTGTATGAACTGCGGACGCTTACTATCACGCTTGGCGGAGATACCTGCATCGGTGTACATACCTGTCAACTCCCAGCCATGATCTTCGGCATATTTGCGAATGTTGTTCTCCTGCGCATCCAGGCTGAATCCATCCACTTGCTCGCGCATGGAGACGCGCCGATAGCCCACTGCTCGTAACGAAATATTGTCCATATTTTTATTTTTCTCCTTTCATGGGTATAATTTGTTTTGGACAGTTTCCCATTTTAGTCTAAACTTTGGAGGCACGCATGGATTCACTCGCAGCTGGACGTCGTCTAGCCAGGGAAAAAAAATTTGATCCCAAACCCTTTTCTGATCGCATGGATCAATTAATGGCTGAAAGGAATATCAGTATGCGCCAGACAGGGTTAGAGTCCGGGTTGGATCATGAGACGATTCGGCGCATAAGATCTGGCGATCGACCCGACATGACCTATTGCATTTTGCTGGCAAATTACTTTGATATCAACCCAAATGAATTATTGCAGTTGGCTGACTGGCCGATCTTGAAAACGTTTGATATTAAGCGCGCCAGCGCCGAGAACCTGCCTCCTGAAGCCGTGGATGTGGCGCTTGATATTGCAAAGATCCCGGACCCTGGCACACGCAAGGAAGTGGCGAAAGCAGTCAGGGTATTATTGAAAAAATATTTCAGCAAATAAGTACTCGTGTAAGAATAACTTCCTTACTTTTTACGCTTTTTTGACCTATAAGGCACAGTTAAAAAACGGAACTTGTTTTTACCCGACTACTAAGAATATTCCCCATCAGGACGGTGACGCAATGCGCTACTGGAACCGATGGCTTTTTTATTTTCTATTACATAATGAAGATAAGCATGCAAAGAGTCCCTGCCACTAATCGGCAGGGACTCTTTGATTACAGCTCGAGCAGTTCCTTGAACGGTGCGTGCGCTACAACCTCACGCATTTTGCCTTGCGAGTCAAAGTAAATGACTTGAAACATACTGCCCAGCAAGTTGCGTTTTTCTCCGTTGGTCAGTTGCTTCCATAACTCAGGAAAGTCACGCAACTGAGGAAGTATTCCCTGCGCTTCGGTTCTGGCAGAGGGCTTCAAGCCCTGCAACTGACGCCCAATGTGAAGCGCCTGGGTGTCGAACTCCGCTTGACCTATGTGACCATTGAGATACAACTGCCGATAGCGCGCCAATGATGCCCGCAGGTTGTGACCTTCGCGTTCAAATTCACTCAGCCCCTCACCGCTCAAATAGTATGCCATGATGGCTTCATACCACTCGGTTGGGATGACCAGTTTTTCGATCAAGTCTTGTAGTTGCGCTTCCATCTGCTCTGCGCGCAGGCAACTGCGCGTGTGCCTGGTAAGTAGTTCATCTGTCAGTCTATCAGCTTGTGGACTCAGGGCTGATGCCGTCCGCTTGGATTTTTTCACATAGCGGTTCTGCAAGGTCGCACAGCGATAATAACGCGTGGCTTTCTTGCTGCCAGTTGATCCACGTAACGGGGACACGCGTCCATCGTGCTGATAACACTCCCAGCACTGCGCTACACCTGTCAGCAAAGATTCATTTCGCGGACGTGAACTTTTGGTGGGCGTCCTACTTTTGCCCTTGCGAATTTGCTGTAGGCGCTGCCACGTTTCGACTGAGATCAAAGCCTCGTGCTGTCCCTGTTGAATTTCGAGGATTTGCCGCGCGCTGATCTCGGGGCGCGGTGATTTGACCTGCTCTGGATTCTCCAGGTCATCTTCCATGTCCAATGCGGGGCGCGGATAACGCGCTACCAGTCCCGCATGAAAGGGTGTCGCGATCAGCGCGCGGATACTATCTGCCTTGAAGTCGTCGCCCGTATTCTTTTCAGTGGGAAGACTCCTGGGTCGAAACTTGACCACGGAGCCATCGGGCAGTGTGAACCGATTGCGATTGAGGTGGCTGGCGATCTCACGATAACTCCAATATTGCAGGTAGAGATTCGCCACGAGCGGAATCACATGCCGATCAATCGGATGAGCAACGGCGATCCGTCCGCGCTGGCTATCCACGCGATCTATATTGCCTACGCGGGGACAATAATCGGGGCCGTGTGCGTCGGTGCAGGTTGAACAAAGTCCATTGCAATATCCAAGCGGGATGTTCCCGTTGGGCAGTCCGCGGCGGATGCGTTCGGATTTCGCTTCGCGCGTGCGTTCGCTGGTTTGGCGCACGTACATCTCTGCCATCGCGCCCAGCACATACAGGACGAGCCGCCCCCACCAGGTTTCAGGGTCAATTTGTTCGGTGACGCTGACGAGTTGAACATGATACTTTTTGCATAAACGCACAAACTCCAATTGGGATTCCAGGTTGCGATACAGGCGATCCAGCCGATGCACCACCACCGTTTTGACGCGTCTGGCTTTGATATCCGCGACCAACCTTTGCAGTTCTTTGCGGCGGCTGTTCCTGCCCGTTTTGTACGGGTCGCTGTATAGCTTGATGTCTGTCGCGCCTTTTTCACGTGCGTAGGCTTCGGCGCGGTCGGGTTGGATTTCCAAAGAGTAGCTGTAGCCGTGTGTCTCTTCACGCGATAGACGGGTGTAGATTGCCCAGGTATCCACCTGCTTTCCTTGTTCGATCTGTTGAAGCTCCGAGTGGATCGACAGCTTGAGTTCTTCAAACGAGCTGGGGGGATCAATAAGGTTGGTATGCTTACTCATCCTAAGATTCCGCGTCCGGGGCGGGTTCCTCCTGATCTTTGACAGGTTGAACTACGGGCGGCAGGTCAAGTTCGACCGTGCGTCCCGCGATACGGCGCAGAGCCAATCCTAGTTGATGGATAAAGGCTTCTACGCGTTCAGAGGGGGATAACGATTCGTTTTTCATTTTGCAAACTCCTGCTAAGAATTTGCGCAGCGCGCTACGCATAAAAGTAAAATTTTACATGCGACAGCGCACAGCATATCAATAATGGCACATCACATCTAGTGGAGATTTCTCCTAAAACCAAAACGAGTGTTGGCACGCAAAATAAATACCATCAACACTTCTAAAGGAGATCCTCTTTCATAATGACCGCCCATCCAAGACCAGATCACAACCGAGCTTCCATTACGCTCTATCATGTCGTTGCTCTAAACACAGAAAACAAATTCAGACACACGATCACCAGGACCGAGGCTGCGAAAGTTTTAGCGAGCCTGCTTCAAATTAATCACAGGACGCCTGAATCCTGGCTGCGCGGCGATTTCAGGAAGCATCCAGTCTCGCGCGAGAATTTTCTGCGCTTTGTCCGGGCATATCGAACAAAGCCTGGACTTGAAAATACCAAAGAGATCACCACGCTGGCGATCAACCTTTACGGTTTAGACTACAAAAAAGCCATTGAGCTTCTCGACCCCGCAGACCGGGAAAGTGATCTGGCTCAGGATGTCCTGGTTACGCTGCCCGGCGAGTCAGAGGTAGTGACGGCGATTTGTAATCTGCTTGAGTCCAGTCCAGAAGCGGTCGAGATTGCATTAGGCTCAATGACCACGTATCAGTGGACTGCCAGTGTACTGCTTGAAAAGTTGCAGGATGTTCCCGGCGAGACCAAAATCGGGACAGACAAAATTATCAGCATCGTCGTTGCGCAGTTCTCTGACAATCTGCACGAGGCTTTTTCCAAACTGGGTAGGTTGCCAGAGTTGGCCTTATACAATCTGGATTGTTTTGAGACGCTCTGGGAAAAGACTGACAAGGAATTGATCGAGATGGTGTCCCTTTTTGAAAAGTTGAATTTGATTTGGGCGATCAAAGAAAATGAATGGAAGATCAAGCCACAGGTACTGGACATTGCCAGGCAATACCTGGAGAAATTACCTAAAAACATCCAACTGCGCGCGCATCACTGGTGGCGCAGGTTTTTGGATAAGCCCAAACACCTCGAGGCGTTCCGCTCGCATTTGTTTTCAAGGGGGGCTGAGTTGGAGCAATCCGCAAGTAGAACCTGTGAAAATCAACAGAATAAAAAACTCAAACCTCTGACTACGCATCTGAGCAAGTGGTTTTTCAGCAGGGCTAACGCGGACTGGGAGTGCATGCAATCTTTTTCGCAGTATATGAGTTACGACAATTTCGTGTTCGCGCAATTCGTATTGATGCGCCGCAAAAGGGATTTACTGTTCGGATTCTTAATCTCGCTTTGGCTTGGCGCTGTTTCGTTGCTGCATCCAGCTCCGCTTTTGATGGGATGTGCGATCAGCGTGGGCGTCTATGCTTTCTTTTGGTTACTAA
>Ga0335394_10009352_pt1 | contig 11041 bp, 13 predicted proteins | sample MAT03_FD_205741 | JGI IMG/M metagenome (GOLD analysis project Ga0335394, IMG submission 205741) | Freshwater microbial communities from Lake Fryxell liftoff mats and glacier meltwater in Antarctica - MAT-03 (spades assembly) (version 2) ... | reverse complement strand
TCCGTTCCGCGCGCCACGTGCAGGGAGGATTCATTTGGGAGTGGGCCGACCACGGCATCCGCAGAACAACCAAAGACGGACGGATCGATTGGGTCTACGGCGGTGACTTCGGTGATACGCCCAACGATGCCAACTTCGTGTGCGACGGTCTCGTGGGCCCCAATCGCGGTCTCCATCCGGCCATGTTCGAGCACCGTCATCTCGCCCAGCCCGTTTGGATCTCGCCCATCGACGCCCGCGCCGGACGCTTCCTCATCGAAAACCGTCAGGACTTCATCAAGCTCGACTGGCTCCGCGCCGAATGGAGCCTCTTGCTTGACGGCCACTGCCTGCGACGCGGCATGCTTCCGTTGCAAAAGGTCGCTCCTGGCCAATCCGCCGCACTCACCCTCCCGCTCGGCAGCCTTCCCGACGAAGGCGAGCTCCATTTCAATGTGACGTTCTTCGCTTCGAAAAAACGCGGGTGCTTTGCGCCCGGCGACGAAGTCGCGTTTAACCAAATCTCCATTCCTCAAAAATCCCGCCCCTCCAAAAAAACTACGCTCAGCAAAGTATTATCATCCGTATCGAGGAGCGCAGGCAAGCTCCTGCTTTCTTTCGACGAAGTCATCCTCACATTTGACGAAAAAAACGCTCGCCTCGCCTCGATTTCCCTCGGAGATCGCCCCCTTGTCACAGCCGGCCCGGCACTCGCCCTCTGGCGCGCCGCCGTCGACAACGACGGCCTCAAACTATGGACCGGCCAGGCAAATAAACCTCTTGGTCGCTGGCGGAAGCTCGGCCTCGACAAGCTCCGCGAACGCCCCGACGGCCCGGCCACAGTCGAAACCATCTCAGGCCGCAACCAAGTCGTCCTCCGCCAAAAAGCCTCTGGCCGCAACACGTGGAACGACGCCTCCTTCGAGTCCCGCTTCGAGTTCGACGACAAAGACACCCTGCTCGTCAGCCACCGAGTCAGCTTTGGCTCGAAGGACATGATCGACCTCCCGCGCGTCGGCTGCACTTGGACTCTCGCACCCGAGCTAACCCACCTTCGCTACCTCGGCCTTGGCCCGCACGAAAATTACCCCGACCGCCAAGTCTCCGCCCGAATTGGCATCTTTCAAAACACCGTAGCCGCCGAATTTGTCCCCTACGTGATGCCTCAGGAACATGGCCGCCACGGCGACACCCGCTGGCTCGAACTCTCCTCACTCCACTCGACCCTCCGTCTCGATCCTCTCACCCCCATCGGCTTCAACGTCTCGCACCTTACCGCCGCTGATCTCTTCCAAGCCCGCCACCTCACGGACCTTACCCCGCGCCCCGAAGTTCTCCTCACCCTCGACGCCGCCCACCGCGGCGTCGGCACCGGAAGCTGCGGCCCGGACACTCTCCCCGAATACAAAGTCCGGGAGCAAGAGTATGTTTGGTCTTACAGGCTCCGAATACGATGATTGCGGACATTCGTATTCGAGAATTAGGAATGCGAAATTTGGAATGCGAAATAAAAACTAAGTAAAAAAATGCAAGCCTTCATCACCGGCACCGATACCGCAGTCGGCAAAACGTTCGCCACCGCGCTTCTCACAAGATCGCTCCGCCGCGCCGGGCTCGATGCCATTGCGCTCAAGCCCGTTTGCTGCGGGGATCGCGACGATGCGCACGCGCTCCGCGCCGCTGCCGATGACGAGCTCACCCTCGACGAGGTCAATCCCGTGTGGCTTCGAACGCCCGTCGCCCCCCTCGTCGCCTCCCGCATCGAGAACGCGCCCGTCTCCCTCGACGCCCTCGCCCTCTGGTTCCAACACGTCACCGCCGCCCGGTCCTCATTCCTCGTCGAAGGCGCAGGCGGCTGGCTCGTTCCCATGGCAGACCGGCTCACCATTGCAGACCTTGCCGCCCGCCTCCAGCTTCCCATCCTCCTCGTCGTCGCCAACCGCCTCGGCTGCATCAACCACACCCTCCTCACCCTCGAGAGTATCCGCGCCCGTGGCCTCACCTGCTCCGGTCTCATTCTCAACACCATCTCCGCCACTCCCGACGACGCCACCACCACCAACCGCGACATCCTCCTCGAAACCACTCAACTCCCCATCCTCTTCGATATCTCTCCGCATCAAACCACTCCCTTGGACCTCGAAATTATTTAATCAACCACCACGAAGCACTCCCAAACCCAAAAAGAGTAGGGATTTGGAGCTCGAAATAGGAAACGCTCGTCTAAAAACTGCACGGCCCCCACTCTTCCCTCCGGGCAGTAGCGCCTTGCGGGCTGCCTGCGGCAGGCAACCCGTTCCGACTTCCCACTTCCGCAATCCTACTTCGCCCTCCGGGCTGCCAGCGCCCGCTACAAGGTTTTCTAATTTCGCATTCCAAATTTCCCATTGCACCGTAAGAATTCCTCGCCATGCAACCCACCCGCACCGCCTTGATCGGCCACACTGGATTTGTCGGTGCCAATCTCGCTGCACAATTTTCCGCCGATGAAAAATACCGCTCGACCGACATTGATCAAATTCGAGGAAAAAGTTTCGACCTCGTTCTCTGCGCTGGCATTCAGGCCAAGAAATGGTGGGCCAATCAGAATCCAGAAGAAGATCTGGCGGGAATTCAACGGCTGCTCGATTTGCTCGAAACGGTTTCGGCCCGTCGGTTTGTGCTCATTTCGACCGTCGATGTTTATCCTGCGCCGGTCGGCGTGGATGAAGGCACACAAATTAATCCGCAGTCGAACCATGCCTACGGCCGCAACAGATTTTTAGCTGAAGAGTTTGTTCGAGCGAAATTTGCCGAACACCTGATCATCAGGCTTCCTGGCCTTTTTGGCACCGGGATCAAGAAAAACGTGATTCATGACCTGTTAAATAACCATGAACTGGATAAAATCAATCCTGTGGGGGTTTACCAATATTACTATCTCGAACGCCTGCGGGCGGATATTGACCGTGCGGCGGAACTCGGTATTCAAGTGTTGAATGTGAGCGCAGAACCAGTCTCAACCCAGGAAATCATGAGCCGCTTTTTTTTCAACAAATCCGTGGGCCCCGAATCTACCTTCAAGGCCAGCTACGACATGCACAGTCTGCATTGGGAGTCTTGGGACTCTTCCTCTCCCGGTTACCTCTACTCGAAAGAGGCTGTTTTCTCACAGCTCTCCGAGTTCATTGCCAAATACCCCCAGCTCAAATAGCTGTGCAGTTCGCCATCTCCAATATCGCGTGGTTGCCCGAAGAGGACGAGACCGCTTACAATCTCCTTTCCGAACTCGGGGTCGGGCATCTGGAGGTGGCACCGGGCCGAATTTGGCCGGATCCGGGCGCGCCCGAAGCGGGAGTTTTGCCCGCCTCCGTTGACCGACGTTCTTTAACGATCAGCGGATTTCAGGCTATTCTTTTTGGAAAGCCGGAGCTGCTTCTTTTTGACGATGTCATGCGTCCCAAGCTCGCCGAGCATCTCATCAAGCTGGCGCAAACCTGTTCAACGGCGGGCGGTAAATACCTAGTGTTTGGAGCTCCCAAAAATCGCCTGATTCCTCCCTGGATGTCCACTGCCCAGGCGTTCGATGTTGCCGGTGCATTTTTTCAAGTGCTGGCTGCCAGAACAGGAAAACTTGGCGTCACGTTTGGCATTGAGGCGAACCCGACGGAATATGGGTGTAACTTCTGCACTCATGTCGCCGATGTTGCTCGGCTGGTTCGCGAAGTGGATTCTTCCGTCATCCGCTGGCACCTGGACACAGGCGAGATGGCGATGAATTCCGAAAAACTGCCGGACGTGATTCTCGATCATGCCGACCTGATCGGTTCCGTCCACGTAAGTGAACCCGATCTCGGTGATTTTTCTAACCCGTGGCCGGGCCACTTGGCAGCGGCCTCCGCGCTGCGTTCCGTCGGATACAATGGAATCCTTTCGCTCGAGATGAAGCGTCCCTCCGACGGGCTCGCCGGCGTCCGGCGGGCGGCGGAGTTTCTTCTTTCGACCTACCAATGAAAAGTGGTACTCGTCGCGAGATTGATGCGGTTATCGTAGGCGGAGGGTTCTTCGGTTCCTATCTTGCGCTGCTTCTTAAGGAGCGAGGGCTCGACTCGGTCATCGTCGAGCGCGAGGACGACCTTATGCAGCGGGCGTCCTACAACAACCAAGCCCGCGTCCATAATGGCTATCACTATCCCCGGAGCCTGATGACGGCCGTGCGATCCCGTGTGAATTTCCCGCGTTTCCTCAAAGATTTTCCCGACTGTGTCTTCGAGGATTTTGAAAAATACTATGCTGTCGGTTCTGTGCTCGGGAAAGTGACGGCATCTCAATTTGAGCTATTCATGGAGCGCGTCGGAGCACCTCTCAAAAAAGCGCCAGACCGGATCAAAAGGCTCTTCAACCCTGATCTCATCGAGCAGGTTTGGGCGGCACGAGAAATCGCTTTTGATGCTGGAAAACTGCGCGAGATAATGAAGAAGCGTTTGAGCGCTGCAGGAATTACAGTCGAACTCGGGACAGATGCGGTCAACGTGATCGAGACCCCTGGCCAGCACTTGATTCTCGAGACTTCAAAAAATGGCGAGACCTCGTCATGGCAAAGCCGGTTTGTCTTCAACTGCACTTACAGCGGACTCAATCGGCTTCGCAGGGGCAGCGGACTTTCACTGATTCCGCTCAAACACGAATTCACGGAAATGGCCCTCGTTCATCCCCCGGCATCGATTCGTGGAATCTCGGTCACGGTCATGTGCGGGCCGTTTTTCTCGCTCATGCCGTTCCCGGACCGCGACCTATGGACATTGAGCCACGTCCGATACACTCCCCACCACTCGTGGCAGGACGAGCCAGGGAGTCCTGATCCCTATACCCATCTCGCCCAGACGCCGCGGATCACGAATGGTCCCCTGATGATCCGCGATGCGGCCCGCTACATGCCCGAACTTGCCAAGTGCGTGCAGGAGGATTCTCTCTGGGAAATTAAAACCGTGCTGCCTCAGAGCGAACTCGACGACGGGCGCCCAATTCTCTTCCAACCCGACCTCCATCTGAAAGGCTTCGTCAGCATCATGGGCGGGAAACTCGATAACATCTACGACATCCCGCAAGAACTCGATGCCATCGGAGTGACGGGGAATCCAGGCAGAGAGAAGATGGCGGTAAGAAGTTAGGAAACGCCATCCACCAAAGTCTCCCAACCCGTTCCTCACCACCCTCCACCCGGATACTTCCATCCCCCATCTTCGATCTTCCATCTCCCACGCAAATCATACAGATTTCGTCCATGCCAGACCGCAGCCTCGTTGTTTCGCTCGTCGCCCCGTTGCGGGAAGATCTCGATGTCTTGAAAGCCTTTGTTGACCGGGCGTCCCGTACACTTTCGGAATCTTACGCCTTTTATGAAATCATCCTTGTGGACGATGGATCGACCGACGGCACAGCCAAAGCCATAGGCGGGATTTTACAGAAACACCAGCGTGTGCGTTATCTCGGGCTAAGCCGGAGGTTTGGGCGGGAGGTCGCGATCTCTGCGGGCTTAGAGACAGCGATCGGGGACTTTGTCGCTGTGGTTGTTCCAGGCGTTGATCCGGTTGAAAGGGTTCCCGAACTCGTTGCTCGTTGTCGCGCGGGCAGCGGAATCCTCTGTGGGTTATCCTCACTACCCAAGCATGATGGATGGTTTGTTTCCAAACTCTCATCCGTTTTCCACAGCTACTGCCAGCGCGCCCTCGGATTCGACTACCGTGACACCGCGACCGACTTCCGCGTCCTGAGTCGTCAGGCAGTGAATGCCATTACACGGATTAAGGATCGCCACCGCTACCTCAAGGTCTTCACGGCAACAATGGGATTCGAACTCGATTTCTTCGAGTACGAGCCGGGAGAGCGGGCCGCAAGACCCGGCTTTGGAGAGCGTCTCAACCACGCCATCGAGATAACGATTGCAAACTCGCGTCATCCCCTCCGCGTAGTCAGCCGCATTGGACTACTCTTGAGTGCAATTAATCTCCTTTACGCGCTCTACGTCGTCGCCATCTACCTCTTCAAACGCAACGTTGCCGAAGGTTGGACCACCATGTCGCTCCAGATGACCGGAATGTTCTTCTTCCTCTTCCTCATCCTTGCCGTGCTATGCGAATACGTCGGTCGCATCCTTGAAGAAACCCAAGCCCGCCCGCTCTACTTCGTCGCCTCCGAAAAAAACAGCTCCGTGCTACTCGAGAACTCCATTGAGAAGAATATTCTCAACGAAAGCGCGAAGAGTTGAGAATGGAAGATGGAAGATGGGAGATCGAGAGAGGAGATGGGGATGCGATTTGAAAATATCGAGGCTTGGAAGTCCTCGCGGGCGTTGGGCAGTCTCTGCCAAAAATCGCGATTTTGAGTTTCGAGACCAAATCCAAAGTGCTGCTCTTACGGTAATCAACAATATCGACGAGGGATTCGAGCGCCGAACCGAGAAGGACTTTGAGCACTTCTTCGACCAAGCCAAAGGCTCATCTGGCGAAGTTCGCTCAATGCTCTATCTTGCAGAAGATCGACACTATGCAGCCCCTCAACTCGCATCTGACCTCCGCGCCCGCTACGCAATGCACACAACTTCCATCGGCGCCCCCGCCTCGCGTCTAGGGAACCCGTAACCCTTCACCCAGCACCCTGCACCGATGCCTTTAACTGCGCAAATCCCTTCGTTCGACGTCCGTTTCTCCAAGCCACGGAGCAACCGCTACGCCATCTGCGTGTTCGTAATCAACGAGGGCGAGAAAGTTCGCAAGCAACTCTTGCGCATGAAAGAGTTCACCAAACTCGTCGATATCGTGATCGCCGATGGCGGGAGCACGGACGGGTCTTTCGACGGCGGAATTCTCGACGAAGCTGGCGTCACCGCTCTGCTGGTCAAAACCGGCCCGGGCAAGCTCAGTGCTCAAATGCGAATGGGGCTTTGGTGGTGTTTGGAACAGGGCTATGAAGGCCTCGTGACAATCGACGGCAACGGCAAAGACGGGCTCGCCGCCATTCCTCAATTCACGAAGCTCCTCGATCAAGGCGACGACCACATTCAAGGCTCGCGCTTTATCAAAGGCGGACACCACGAAAACACGCCTCCCGCCCGCTTCTGGGGAGTGCAACTCCTCCACGCTCCACTCATCAGTGTCGCCGCCCGCTTCCGCTATACGGATACCACCAACGGATTCCGTGCCTACAGTCGGAAATTCCTCCTCGACTCCCAAGTGCAACCTTTCCGCGACTGCTTCGCCGCCTACGAACTCCACTACTACCTCGCCATCCGCGCCGCACGCCTCGGCTTCCGCTGCATCGAGACCCCCGTCTCCCGCGTCTACCCCTCCGGCGGTCCCGTCCCCACCAAGATCAAAGGCCTCAGCGGGAACCTCTTCGTCCTAAAAACACTCTGGCGTGCCGTCCGCGGAGAGTTTAATCCATAAAGCGATTCCCCATGGAGCTTCCGTTATCCAAAACCCAGCATCCAAAATTGACCCCCTCTTTCTCCTCCCAAAATCTAAAATCGGTCTCCGCCCATTCCAAATTTCGAATTCCAAATTCCTGCCGCACGCAGTCATCAATTGACCTTACGGGTGATAGCCCCTACTCTGTGCGCATGAAAGCCGACAGCACTCCGCGAGAGCAGCCTGTGCCGGAAAATCGTCGGGGCATGCCTTCTTGGCGAACCCGGCAGCGTTCACTGCCAGTTGCTGAAAAGATTGCGTTGTTAGGAAGGTTTATCCAGGAAACCCGACAATTGGAGCGGGTGAAAAAACAATGCAAGCTGTCTGCGATGTCCTAGAGCAGCTCGTGAGGAATGGCCCCCTCGAGCAATACGCCATCGGCGGTGCCACTGCGGCAGGCTTCCACGGAGAGCCATTGGCCACGCGGGATGTTGATGTGTTCGTGTTTCTCGAGCCCCCGCCAGCTTCACTCCTCGTCACTCTGGAACCATTGTATTCCCGACTTTGCGAAATGGGCTTCACGGAATTTGAAGAGGAAGGGCTGCTGATCCATGGCCTCCCTGTTCAATTTCTCAGTGCGTCTCCCGGACTGGAGGCCGAAGCCGTGAAACAGGCGCTTGTGGTGGAATGGGATGGTCACCGCATGCGGGTCATGCGTCCCGAGCACCTTGCGGCCATCGCTCTCACCGTGGGACGGCCCAAAGACCGTGCGAGGGTGGTTTACCTTGCGGAACTTCCCGACTTCGACCGCAACACGTTCTCCGGGATCCTTTCCAGGCATGGCCTGAAAGAACGTTGGATTGACTGGGCAACTGCCTTGGGCCTCGCCGTTTGAATCTCACCTTTTACGCTTCAAGTTTCAGCCTCGCCGCCATTTCCGCTTTCTTCGTTGTCACTCTCCCTTCACGGTGAGTAGTGCCCTCCGGGCCGCCTGCGGGAGGCTAACCGGCCAGCGCCCACTGGCGCGTGTTGAACTTTGGCGTTCCAAATTCACGCTCCCGCGTATAAACCTTCGACGCTCCTTATTTCGAATTTCGAATTCCCGCACAGCGGGCAAACCATGCGCTACCTTGGTTGGGAGGATGCATTCGATGTCGAGTTCGAAGATGGACTTTGTTTCCTTGAAAAACATAGCGCGATACGAAAATCCAACAAAATAAAGGCCAAGGCCGTTCCTATTGGAGTGACCGTCGATCCAGAACTCGGCAGCTATTTTACGGTCACCTATGATGACGGCTCTCATGCGCAGGTTTCGTGGTCATTCATTCGGGAATACCCCGCATAGAGAGAAAACTCCCCTCCATCCTATGACTCTTCCCGAACAACTCACCCGATTATTGGATTGCCGCTCACGCGATCGAGGAGCATATCCCCTTGGTAACTACCGATAAGCACTTTGAGAAAATTCCTGAAGTCACCATCTACATGTTGCCAAAATAGCGGCAATTCACGCCCCGACCTGTTTCCTGTCTTCGCCTCATCCACAACCGAACACTGTAAGGCGAAGACTTCTTTCCTCTTCAAGTCTCAAATCCCAGCTTTTCCACTTCCAGCTTTTCAATTTAGAAGCGTTTCAGCTTTTCACCCTTCACCCTTCACCCTTTCATTCGTAAGATATTATACCTTATGGGAGCCCTTCGGCTGTTCTGTCAAAAAACTTCCAATCATTCCGTGGCTTCGCTTGACAGCAATTCCACTCCTCAAAAGGTAAATAAAAAAGGACTGACCCCAAATCCTGACTGACCCCAAGTCCTGAATCTGACATCCTGCAAAGCTGACTTCTCAATTTCGAATTCCGAATCCTCCATCTCAGCTTCCGTCTTCCATTTCCGATCTAACCCCCCATTCCAGAATGCCAACAATTTTCCGTAGCGGCCCCTACAGGTTTCATTTCTATTCGCGTGAACCAGGGGAACCCCCGCATGTGCATGTTGCCCGTGATGACATGGAAGCAAAGTTCTGGTTGGAACCAGTGTGTCTGGCGAAAAATTACGGAATTCCGACACATGAGATTTCAAAAATTCTTGGCATTGTCCGAAAAGAGAAGCAGGTTCTAGTGATCGCTTGGGAACAATTTCATGAAAACCACTGATTTCATCGCCACAGAAGCAGAAGTGCGTGACGGGCAGGTTGTTCTCCATCTCCTAGACGGGTCCACACACTCATTTCCTGCTCATTTCTATCCGCGGTTGGCAAGCTGCTCCCCAGCGCAACTATCCAAAGTGGTATTGCGCGTTGGTGGACGAGCCTTGCGATGGGAAGCGCTGGATGAAGATATTTGGATTGAGGACGCTGTCCTAGGAAGGTATCCCGTACCGCTTGCGCCAACAACACATTAGCGCCGAATGGAGCAAAATCCTTCATCCAAGAAACGAAAATAGAAAACACGGCCGCCCAACGGGAGACAGACTGCAAAGCGGCAGCCCGCACTTTTCACCTTCAGCCTTCTCCACTTTCAGCTTTTCACCCTCCACCCTTCACCCTTTCATTCGCTGGATATTATAACTTATGGGACTGGTACCTCCCGGACCTATGACCACCGCTGAAAAAATACAGGGGATCGTGGATGCAGGCACATGTGTTGGTTGCGGGGCATGTGTTGTTCTCGCAATTGGGGGGACGGCAAAGATGCGGGCCACTCAAGGCGGACCTGTCCCTTCTTTCGATACGGGGGAAACATTTTCCGACATTGCTTGGACGGCTTGTCCCGGCAAAGGAGTCGATTACCCCGAACTATATCGGCAACATTTTGGAAATTTGCCTGAGGATTGGCGTGTTGGCATCGTGAACAAAATGTGGACGGGGTTTGCGTGCGATCAAGTCATACGGCGCGCTGGAGCGTCAGGTGGAGTCACCTCACGTGTCCTTATTCATTTGTTAGAAACCGGGCGTGTCGATGGGGTTGTTCTTGCCCGTCAGGATCTGCCAATTCCCGGAGAGGCCAGGCTTTCCATCAGCAATCAACAATCAAGAATCAACAGTCAGCAATCAGCCACTACCCCCTCTTTCCGCCCTTTCGACATCCCATGGATGGTTCTCGATGCATCCTTGGCCGAGAGGATTTGCGGATGGAAGCCCGCAACTCCCATCAGCGAAGTCCTCGAAGAAATTGCCCGGCATGCTGAAGCCCATCCCAACTGGCTCGACTTGGTGGCGTAGGAGAAAAGCGCGAGAAATACCACGATGCCAGAAAAAGATTTCGAAATTTGGATCAACAAAACCACCTCAATCAGGATTCGTCGAATCACCCAGTCAGCACGACTTGCTTCATTCTCGGTTGTTCTGGTTATCTTGGATGCAGACAACTGGATTGATATTGGCCGTTTTGACACCGCGCATGGCTGTCCCCACGAGGATGTGATAGGAAAAAAGGCAGGACTCCTGCAAAAAGTATGGTATGATCAAATTGCACCCAAAGATGTCTTCGCTCTGGCAATAACAAAGTTCCAAAACGAACATGAACGCATTAAATCCAACTTCTTCGCTCACTGAAACCGCAGTGCAGACTGGTTTCGCGCCTGAAATGGCCGCGCAAATGTTTTTCTGTAAAAGTGGCTGATGACTTTTTCTGAAGGTGGTTGGTTTTGTATTTTCGGTTTGGTTTCTGTTAGTCGAGA
>Ga0335394_10009348_pt1 | contig 11043 bp, 10 predicted proteins | sample MAT03_FD_205741 | JGI IMG/M metagenome (GOLD analysis project Ga0335394, IMG submission 205741) | Freshwater microbial communities from Lake Fryxell liftoff mats and glacier meltwater in Antarctica - MAT-03 (spades assembly) (version 2) ... | reverse complement strand
AAGACAGAATTTTCAGCCGCATCACGAGGTATAGCGGTAGCCATGATCAATAGGACGCCTCCCTGTCATTCCCGCGCGGACGGGAATCCATCTGCTCGATAGGTGCGGGGGTGGATTCCCGCCTGCGCGGGAATGACGCTGGCATGTCCTAAGCTTTATGACTATGGCTATATCTGTTTCCTGAAAATTCACTACGAAAATTTTCAGAAGAATAGATCTCCTGCGTGAAGCGTTTCCCAGCGAAGCCGGGAAACGCTTCACGCCCTCAAAAAAGGATTCATGCAGGAGGTCTAATAGAAAACAGGCATGGAACCCTATTCACAAATTATTAGGGCTTGAGTACGATCTTGATGCAGCTATCTTTCTTGTGCTTAAAAATTTCGTAGCCGTGCGGTGCTTGGTCTAGCGGCAAGCTGTGAGTAATCACAAAAGAGGGATCGATTTCGCCTTTTTGGACGCGATCGATCAATGGACGCAGATATTTATGAACGTGGGTTTGTCCCGTTTTCATGGTCAAACCTTTGTTCATAAAAGCACCCATGGGCATTTTGTCTACAAAGCCAGTGTAAACACCAGGAACAGACACTGTACCTCCTTTACGACAAGCAACGATCGCCTGCCGCAAAACATTAGGGCGATCGGTTTCCATTCCCACTGCCTGCATCGCTTTGTCATAGAATCCTTCTAGACCCATACCGTGCGCTTCCATTCCCACAGCATCCATAACTGCGTCGGGGCCTCGTCCGCCCGTCATTTCCTTCAACGCATCACCTACTTCAACTTCCTCAAAGTTAAGCACCTCTGCCCCGCCATCCTTTGCCATTTGCAGACGTTCGGGAACTCGATCAATGGCAATGACGCGCTCAGCGCCTAACATAAAGGCGCTTCTAATGGCAAACTGACCTACAGGACCACATCCCCAGATAGCAACTGTATCTCCAGGCTGAATGTCACAGTTTTCTGCGGCCATATAGCCAGTAGGGAAGATGTCGGTGAGGAATACGACCTGTTCATCTGTCAGGCCATCTGGAATTTTAAACAACCCCACATCCGCAAACGGAACACGGGCATACTCTGCTTGGCCACCTGCATACCCGCCCGTCATGTGGGAATAACCAAACAAACCAGATGGAGAGTGCCCCATGACTTTTTCTACCATCCAGGCATTAGGATTCGAGTTGTCACATAACGACCATAAATCTCGATTGCAAAAGAAACAGGAGCCACACGAGATTGTAAACGGCACAACCACGCGATCGCCAATGTTTACATTCTTAACTTCTCTGCCTAATTCAACTACTTCACCCATGAATTCGTGACCGAGAATGTCTCCCTTTTTCATGGTGGGGTTGAAGCCGTCATACAAATGCAAATCAGAACCGCAGATTGCTGTGGTTGTAATTTTGATAATTGCATCACGCGGGTTAATAATTTTCGGATCGGGTACTGTTTCAACCTGTACGTTGTTAGTGCCCTGCCAACAGACTGCTTTCATGGTGATAATCCTGAATTAATGGTTAGGTATTGGTGATCGGTCAGCGCTTAGTAATCAGCGCTTGTAATTAGGAAGTAATAAGAACCAGTAGCCAATATCTCTCAATTAGCAAGTTGACCCGCTCATAACTTACTGCAATGACGATTGAAGCAAGTTATTGAAGCAGTTACTGATGTCCAGTAGGCTGACCTTCGGTGGTCGCAATTTCGCCTGTTTCCATTAGCATTTTGAAGCGGCGTAAGTCATCACCAATTTGCTGTTCTGGCTCTTCGCCAAAGACTTTGGCAAGAGCAGCGGTCAATACTCCACCGGGAGGGCTGTATTCTATGACCACTTTCACTTCGGTACCCCGGTCTGAAGGTGCAGATTTAAACCGCACAAATCCAGAATTATCTACATCGGCTCCGTCTACAGATGCCCAAGTTATGAGCTGATTTTCCTGGTCGGTAATGATTTCTGCATCCCATTCCACACTGTTGCCTAGAGGCGCATTTGCAACCCAATGCGATCGCGTGTCGCTCAGCACAGTTACCGATTTGAGGTGCTTCATGAAGGTGGGCAGGTTCTCAAAATTGTGCCAAAAGCGATATAGCTCTTCGGGCGACTTGTTCTGAATGGTGACAGTCTTCTCAACTCGGATTCCTTTATCCAGCCCCGTTGCTTCAACCACTTGATCTTGCAAGCTTTTTTGTCCTGTTGCACCGTGGTAAGCAAGGCCACCGCCGGCGATCGCCAACAGCACACCGCGTAAAGAACGCTGGCTTAACCCTGTTAAAACCAGTGCTCCTCCCGTAACTAGTGATCCCCAGCGTTCGCCATCGCTCAGATTTGCAGGTTGATTGTTGGGTGCATCATTACTATTAGTTGTTCTGATTTCCATACTAAATTACCTCCTAATAGGTCTTTAAGATTCAATCCGCAAGTGTAAGCTGCCGTTGTATTTCGTGCCTCAAGTCAATCTACAAAAACTAACTTGATCAATCTACAAAGACTAGCTTAAAGATCTATGTGACATTCATATCGACAACATCCGAAATTGACACATGAGTTTGTGCTCGTTTGTTTAAACAAGTCATTGAGATGCCTCTGTACCCTTTAGCACCTGAGTAGCTAGAAACGCCAACGCGCTCAATCCTGCGACGGTTCCCCACTTTGCAATTGGATACATGTCTACCCAATCAAAAAAGCTAGGAATCGTTTTGTCGCTAAAGTCTCCCGTTACCTTGTCGTAGCCCTCAATCGGCTCAAACAAGTTGTTAGGATCGCTCTCAAGTTTTTCTGTATTGGTTCGCTGTCCCTCAATCGCTACCAGGCTTAGAAGTGTATCGGTCAGTTCTGGAGAAAACTTTTGTAGTAAGTCAAGAATTCGCCCAACATCTCCAACAATGATGTCGCGGGTTGGATGTTCGGCAACGTGCAAAATTGCTTCAGCAACCAGACTGGGTTGATAGTAGGGGGGCACTCCAGTCGGTTTAACTCCCAGTTTTGTCCGAGCTTTGTTGTAGAGAGGGGTATTGATGACAGCAGGCATGACGTTTGTAACACTAATGGGAACTCCTTCGTGCTGCAACTCCACGCGAAGTGAATCCAGAAACCCCTCGATCGCATGTTTGGAGGCTCCATAAGCACTTTGCAACGGCAGCGATCGCCGCGCCTCAACAGAAGAAATATGAATTAGTGCTCCGCGTCCCTCGCGTCTTAAATGAGGCAACGCCACCATTGCTCCATAGACTTGCCCCATCAAATTAACGTCGATTACGCGCTTGAATTCCTCAGGAGTGACTTGCTCAAACGGTGCAATAATGGCAGTTGCCGCTGCATGAACCCAGGTATCTAAACGTCCGTAATGCTCGACTGTTTTGTCTGCAATTTTCTGTACCTGCTCAAATACAGAAACGTCAGCAGGAACGGCGATCGCCTCACCCCCAAACTGAGAAATTTCCTTGACTAATGATGTCAATCCTGATTCGCTGCGTGCAGAAACCACTAACTTTGCCCGTCTCTTAGCAAACTGGAGGGCAGTTTCCCGTCCAATTCCACTGGAAGCGCCAATAACAGCAACGACCTGTTGTTCAATCGGTTTGAGTTTCATTGCAGCTAGAGTCTTGAGATGCTTAAGATACTAGTACCATAGCAACAGAAACACTGACTACCTTCTCTCATAAGAGTGAGGATATTTTAAAATTCGCATACCTATGGTTTGAGTAGTTCTGCACCGAGTAGTCCTAAATTGGTAATGATTTTTTGAAGCGCGGGCAAAGCCCGCGCTTCAAAAAATCATTACATCAACACCACTAACGTAGTTCAACCTAAATAAAAACCAAATTCTAAAACCCTGCGCCGCCCGCTGTGCGGGCGGCGCAGGGTTTTAGAATCTTAGATTTAATCAAGCCCACCTACTTACTAATTAGATTAATTAGCTTGACCTGCACAGGGATTTTTCTTCCCAGCACAAGGATTTGCACTCGCACAAGGATTTGCACTCGCACAGGGATTTGTCTTTCCAGCACAAGGATTTGCACTCGCACAGGGATTTACTTTTCCTGCACATGGATTAGGACTGACCTCTGCTCCAGTGGTTGTTGGAGTTTGAGTTTTAGCTGCACAAGGATTTGTACAACTGGTAATTGCACCCAGGCTTAACAATGACACTGACGCAAGCACAGCCAAATATTGAACCTTCATAGCATTCTCCTTACTTTCAATTGCAATACCACCATTCCAGAGACGGCAGAAACACGTCTTGGATGCTTCATTATCTGGAACTAATGGTATTAACAACCAGGGATATGAGTGCTGGATGAACGCAGCATGGATGCTGAATAAAGTCATGAGAATAATTTAGAGTCGAAATATAGCTGTCGCCACAAAGGTTAGGACACTGGGATCAAAGGGGGTGCAGGGGTTCCACCCCTGCACCCCGTCCTAACCAATCCGTCTATGGCTATATGTACACCTTAAAACCATGCTCGGTTTAAAATGTGAAGTTTTTTGAGAAACTGACCATTTTGGACTCAGAGACAAGGGTCATACGCTAACTGAAATTGCCTGAGGAGGTAGGAAATCAGGCTTTTTCAGCAAAAATTCATCTCATCTTTAGCGAGGGATCACGTTGATTCTGCAATGTACTCTTACGCTTTAAATTAAGTTTGCGACAATCAGTTGGATAATGAACTATAAAAATGAACTTATAAAAATGAACTATAGGCAAGTATTCATTCCTGGTGTCATTCTGTTACTGACTGCTGGAGGGTGTGGTGACAGGCAGAGTCGTTCTGTCCAGTCTGATCAACCCTCTGACGCACAGGTGATTACGTTGACCCAGACAGGTTGTCAGTTTCTGGAACCGGAAAACCAGGATTACCAGTTCAAAACAACCCGCGCAGACGATTGTCAACAGATTAACGCCACAACGTCAGGCGATCGCCAGCAGCACGTCCAGCCATTACAACTAAAGCCAGGAGAATACATCTTTCGAGTCACAAATCGGGATGTCCCTTACGAATTGGGGTTTTACCTGCGGGGAGAGGGATTGAGCCAAGCGACACTACCCAAAATCAGTGGTGGTGGGATTACGCCAGGTGAAACTCAAGAGTATCGCATCACGCTGAAGCCTGGTAACTATGACTTCAGTTGTCCTTTGAATCCAACCCCTGACTATCCCTTAGTTGTGCAGTAAATCTAGAGAGACGGAGCAGCCATTATGATGAGTCAAGATTGGTTTGTGACCGATGAGGGGCAATGCGTGAACAGCGACGTTATGCCCGAAGAGGAGTCGTTGCGGACTTATCGGCTCTACCGTTTTCTTACAGATTTAGAAGATATCTTAGAGCAAGTTCAGGATGATCGGACGCGGCTCACTCTGATCTGTCCGCTGGTTCGTCGTCTGCTCAACAGTTCGGCATGGCTACAGACAAATTTTTTGATGCCCGATCCAACGACGGGGTGGTCGGTATTGATGCTCTACAGCGAACCCGATTTTCCGATTACGATCCAAACAGTAGTCTGGGCTCCTGGCAGTATTTCACCCATTCACAACCATGCCACATGGGGAATTGTGGCACTACTGAGTGGGCAAGAAAAGAACACTTTCTGGCAACATTCTCCTACAGCAGAGCATCCCGATCGCATCAAACCCGTTGGCGATCGCCTCCTTTACCCGGGTGATATGCTGTGTTTGATGCCCGATACCATTCACCAAGTTGAGGCGATCGGAGATGAACCCACGATTAGCTTCAATTTATATGGCGAAACGAACTTTAACCAGCGCTTTGAATTTGATCTCGAACGTCGAACTGCCCACATTTTTTAAGGTGCCTTCTTCAAGGTTAATGGCTCAATGCACCTCTTGCGTAACGCGACGACTTCTCTATTTGGCAGACGAATTTCTACAACGTCACTGCAATTTCGTCTGATCTTAGAATTGATTGTGCTTTCGGTGCTAGGGGTCGGTAGTGTGACGATCTGGGCAGGTTGGCGGATGGAGAAAACCTTAGTTTCCACTCATAAAGAAAACTTAGAATACATTGCGGCTCATTTCCCAGAGCAGGTTGAACTCTACCACCAGATGGGATCTCTTGAAATGGGAGTCAAGCGAACGATCGATAGACTCTCTGCACCCGGCTTGCTGATTTGGGTGAAAAGTCCCGATGGACAGCTTATGTCTCGATCCGCTGGGGTTAATATTCCTCCACCGGATCTCATCAATACACTGGCGCAAACCGTAATACCAACCAAGCCAACGGTCTTTTATTTGGGCGATCGCTATGTAGTACTGTGCGGCAATCCTCTGACGATTAATGGCAGTCCGTTAGGTGAAGTCTATTTTTTAAAGGACATTACTGAGGATCAGCTGCAGTTGAATAGTGGATTGCACAGTCTCATTATGGTCAGTATTGTAGCGATCGGCATATTGATTATTGCGATCGCCAAACGGATTCGCAGTGCATTTCAACCCCTAGAGCAAATGAGTCAGATTGCCAGTGCGGTATCTGCCGACGACCTCAGCGCGGCGAAATTGCAACTGCATCAGGCACCCGACGAAATTCTGGGATTGGCACAGGCATTTAATGAAATGTTGGAGCGGCTATCAGCGTCCTGGGATCAACAACGTCAGTTTGTGGGCAATGTTTCTCACGAACTCCGCACTCCCTTAACAGTAATTGCTGGATATTTGCAAAGTTTGCTGCGACGAGACGAAAACTTAAGCCCCCATCAACAGCAAGCTGTAGCAACGGCTTCGGCTGAGGCCGAACGAACGATTCAGATGCTGCAAGATTTGCTTGATCTGGCGCGGGCAGATAGCGGCAACCTGCATTTTCGCCTCAGCCCTGTCATGCTGAATACGCTGGTTGTAGAGGTGGCAGAGATGAGTCAGAAAGTCAGCAATCGACAGATTAACGTCTTGACAACCGATGAGGATGTGATTGCTTGCGCTGACCAGGGTCGGCTAGAACAAGTGCTGATCAACCTGGTAGATAATGCTATTAAGTATTCTGCAGCCGATCAGGTGGTTGAGTTGGTACTAGAAAAGACAGAGCGGCAAGCCATGATTCATGTGCGCGATCGCGGCATTGGCATTCCATTAGCCCATCAAAACCGGATTTTTGAACGATTTTATCGGGTAGATGAATCGATGACTCGATCGAGAGATGGTACAGGATTGGGATTGGCGATCGCCAAAAGCTTAATTGAAGCAATGGAAGGACGAATTACCCTGCGTTCTAAACCGGGTGAAGGCAGCATGTTTACAATTAACTTACCGATTTGGAAATGACGCTCATGACTGCCCATATTCTCGTGGTTGAAGATGATCCTAAACTGGCGCAGTTTATCCAAACGGAACTGAGCTTAGCGGGGTATCGTGTCACCTTAGCCCCAAACGGCATGGATGGTCTGAGTATGGCGCGTGAGTCTCAACTCGATCTTTTGATTTTAGACTGGCTGTTGCCGGGTATGTCAGGATTAGATATCTGTATGCGGTTGCGGGCAACAGGGATACAAGCCCCGATTATTATGTTGACCGCAAAAGATGAGATTCCCGACCGCGTTGCGGGGTTAAATGCTGGAGCAGATGACTATGTGACGAAACCGTTTAGTATCGAAGAACTGCTAGCGAGAGTTAATGCCCATCTGCGTCGTGTTCACCCAGGGAAACCTGACCTTTTAGAGTTTAAAGATCTGACGTTGAACTGTATCACTCGTGAGGTCTATCGTGAACGCCAATTAATCCAGTTCACTGCCAAAGAATTTGATTTATTAGAGTTGCTCTTGCGCCACCCTCGCCAGGTTCTTACCCGTGATCAAATTCTGGAAAAGGTGTGGGGCTACGACTTTATGGGTGAATCGAATATCATCGAAGTTTATATCCGGGCGCTGCGCATTAAGCTGGAAGCTGATCACCAAAAACGCTTGATTCAAACGATACGGGGTGTAGGATATGCGCTACGAGAGGATGGTTAGTTCTTTTGCTGTATATCACTACCACTCATCCTGTCCAATCGGGGTGGCTGTAAAGGGTTATGAACGAAAAGCAGCAATGGATGGGTTGGATCAAGGGGATGGCGATCGCCACTACAACTCTGCTCATGATCATGGGATTGAACGCAGGATTTGCGCCCGTTCAGGAAATGACCCGCGATCGCTGTGAGGTAGGCCCAGCGTTTGTCTGGATTCCTGCGGGTGAGTTGATTGCAGGTAGCGATCGAAAAGAGCGAGATTATGGCTATCGCCTCTCTGCCCAAGCCCTTGCCAACAATCCTGAGCAGATATCCCAGGTCGAACAGCAACTAAGACAACGGGAATGGTTTGAGTCAGAATTGCCACGTCAAAGGCGATCGCTATCTGCATTTTGCCTTAGCCGTAATTTGATCACCAATGCAGACTATCAGGCGTTTGTTCAGGCAACAGGATATCGTTCTCCTGGAATTTCTGCAACGGACTATCAACGCCAGGGATTTCTAGTCCATTCCTATGATGAGGTACAGCCTTACCTATGGAGGGGCGATCGCTATCCAACCGGAGCAGAGCACCATCCAGTTGTGCTGGTTTCCTATGAGGATGCGATCGCCTTTGCTCAGTGGAAAGGGCAGCAAGACCAACAGATGTATCGGCTACCTACCGCTGAAGAGTGGGAAAAGGCAGCACGGGGCACGGATGGACGTTATTTCCCCTGGGGGGATGAATGGCAGGATAATGCAACCAACTGGGCTGGTAGCGGGATTGCCGGAACAAGTGCGATCGCCACATTTCCCTTGAGTCGCAGTCTCTACGGAGTAGAAGATATGGCAGGAAATGTATTTGAATACACTTCAACGCTGCGTCAACGGGGAATTCAAAGGGTAACTGTCATGAAAGGTTGTTCCTGGGATGATTCCCCTGGCTTTTGTCGTGCGGCGTATCAACATACCCGACCTATCCAATCTCGTCATATTCTGTTTGGGTTTCGCTTAGTGCGTAAGTAACATCCAAGGTACAATTTTTCAAAATTCCTTGGAGAATGGACGTCTTGCCCATTCCATATCAGGTAGATAAGATGTCTATCCCATAAAAAAGATATTTACAGATAGGCAGTTGCACATCGTGTTGAAGAATTGAATTCTGAGGATAGCGAATTAAATAATGTCGCCATCTCAGCAGTACGGGTTTCTACACTCTTTATCTGTCCCGCAGCTATTCTTCAGCAAATCTTCATTTGAATCATCGTTAATCAATGGTGGAAATCGGTTTGAGTGCTAGAAAGCTTTATCCACCATCCTTGGAGACTTACATGAGAGTTAACTACATCGCTGCGCTTGCAACTGCCTCTATTTTAAGTGTCGGTCTAGGAGTTATGTTTACCCCATTCGCGCAAGCAGGAATCCAGACAAACACCCGGACTGTTGCCCAAGCCAATCCTTGTGCAGGCGTGAATCCTTGTGCGGCAGTTAATCCTTGTGCTTCTGCGAATCCTTGTGCTTCTGCGAACCCCTGTGCGGCAGTTAATCCTTGTGCTTCTGCCAATCCTTGTGCTTCTGCCAATCCTTGTGCTTCTGCCAATCCTTGTGCTTCTGCCAATCCTTGTGCTTCTGCCAATCCTTGTGCTTCTGCTAATCCTTGTGCAAGCGCGAACCCCTGTGCTTCTGCTAATCCTTGTGCAAGCGCGAACCCCTGCGCTTCCGCTAATCCTTGTGCAGGTGTGAATCCTTGTGCGAGTGTGAACCCCTGTGCTTCTGCCAATCCTTCTACCACTACATCTGCCTCTGCACCTTCTTTCTACTCCGATACCAACGGACTAACAATTCGGGGAACAGATCCAGTCGCTTACTTTACAGAAGGTAGACCTGTTCAAGGTAGCAGTCAATTTAAGTATGAGTGGAATGGTGCAACCTGGAGATTTTCTAGTGCTCAGAATCGGACACTTTTTGCCAGCAATCCTGAAGCCTATGCGCCTCAATATGGTGGTTACTGTGCCCAGGCACTAAGTGAAGGAAATGTTGTTTCCACTGATCCAAATGCCTGGAGAATTGTGAACGGAAAGCTTTATCTTAACTACAGTCCTGAAGTTCAACGGCAGTGGGTGCAGGATATTCCAGGGCATATCGCTCAAGGAGATGCTAACTGGCCTAATGTTTTAGAGGGTGCTACCGTATACCAGTAACCGCTCTAAACCTGTGGATTAAGAAAGGGGGTGTGAGGGTGCGTCTCTTACACCCTATCGTCTATTGATAGACCTATTGATGGACCTATTGATAGAAAGGACTTACTAACAAAGTTTAATAAGAAAGCTATTCTACACGTGTGAACTCATCCATTCTCAATTCTATTTTGGTGACCATTCCAGTGCTGAATGAGGAAGCCACCATTGCCAGGGTCATTCAAACCCTACAATCTGTTGGCTTGCAACACATTCGAGTGGTCGATAATGGTAGCCGCGATCGCAGTGCAAAACGTGCCTCCCAAGCAGGCGCAGAGGTACTCTATGAATCGGTTTCTGGTTATAGACAAGCTTGCTGGCGCGGTTTACAACCTTAGATGAATATCAATAGTCAATGGGTTAGTCATGCAAGAAAGTTAGCAATCTTGCTAACAGTCAGCGGATTAACTGCTAGTAATGACCATCTCGCCCACAGGCTTTGACATAGCTCGGTCAGGTTCAACTCTGACGACAACTTCTGCTGTCCCACCCCACTGATCCAGCGGCAGTTGCAAAAATACTTCTCCGCGACCGTTTGGCTTAAAGTCTCCACAAGATACTTTCTCACCATTGATAAATGCCCACATGCGGTAAACTTTACCACTGGGTAATGTCGCGACATCCTGTAGTATCAACATTGCTGAACTCTTGGTAGGCACAATAACCAGGCTTCCAGAAGAATGTGATTTCGAGCTTGCGCCTCTCAAGTTCAAAACGCGATTGTTGGGCTGCCGCAGCAAGCTCACTGCTTCCTGATAGCTGGATAGTTCTTGGCGGGTCGTTGCCAACTCGTTTTTGTGAATTTGCTCCAGCGTTGTTTGGGCGGTGATCAACTGTTGATGCAATTGATCATTTTCAAGTTGAGTTGTAGCTA
>Ga0335394_10009344_pt1 | contig 11044 bp, 7 predicted proteins | sample MAT03_FD_205741 | JGI IMG/M metagenome (GOLD analysis project Ga0335394, IMG submission 205741) | Freshwater microbial communities from Lake Fryxell liftoff mats and glacier meltwater in Antarctica - MAT-03 (spades assembly) (version 2) ... | reverse complement strand
TAACCCCACAGCAGCTTAGCTTCGCGGATGTTGCTATCAACTGCATCGGGCTCAACCCCTAGCTGGGGTTGAGCAAGTTTCTCATGGCATCCTGCTTACTCAACTTTGCAAACCAATTAGTCCAATCTAGAGTAAATAAAAACCAAGATTCTAAAAGTCTGCGCCGCCCGCTGCGCGGGCGGCGCAGACTTTTAAGGTTTTATATTTAATTACGCCCATCTACTTAATCAGTCCTATAGCTGTAGCCAGCGCGGTTAGGACAAGGACATTTTGGTAGTGGTATTGATGTAAGGATTTTTTGATGGGCGGGCGAAGCCCGCCCATCAAAAAATCCTTACCAATTTAGGACATTTTCAGTGGAGCGTAATGCGCTCCACTGAAAATGTCCTAAATAAATATAGCTACGGCTATACCTTTAAGAGGATGTTTGAAAAGTGATTGGCTGTGATTTTGGGCACTGAGTGATCCCCCCTTAAAAAGGGAGGAACTGGATTCAAAGTCCCCTTTTTTAAGGGGGATTTAGGGGGATCGATACCGTTTTTATACCAGCGACGGGACTTTTAAAACATCCTCTAAGGTTGAGCATTGGGCTGAGTGTCCGATTGGGGCTGAGTTTCTAGCTGAGGTTGGACTTCTGGCTGCGGCTGAGCTTCTGGCTGCGGCTGATTCACCTGCTGAATCTGTTCAGCAAAGTAAGTGGTCTTGGCGTTGTAGCTAAGCTGCTGAGCCAGTTGCAGAGCTTCTTGAAAGGCCGCGATCGCCAATTCTTTTTCGCCCCGGGTGCGATAAATTTGTCCCATTTGGTCATAGACGTTCATATTGCCCAAAACGTCATAGGACTGCTGGTTGACGCTGAGTAAGAGCTGATAAATTGTGAGTGCATCCAAGGGGCGATCAAGATCTGTGTAGAGATCGGCAAGATGATACAGCGATTCGCTGGCAAAGCCGTACTGTTGCTGACTTTGTGCCAAGGTAAACGCATCTTGGTAACTAGCAACAGCGATATCTGGGCGCTCAATAGCGCGGTAGTTGTCGCCCAGGTCAATTTTGAGCAATGGGATACGGCTCAAGAGTAATGGGTCTATTTGATAGCGCTCTAGCAACTGCTGTTGAACAGCGATCGCTTGGGCAGGTTGCTCCCCTTTTTGGTACACATAGGCCAATTGCTGCAAATAGTTCAGTTCTGCCACCGGGTCATTGGCGGCGCGGGCTAGTTTAAGCAGATCTTCGTAGGCGATCGCCGCATCTGCAAAGTTAAACCAGGCAACGTGCAGGTCAGCCAGCGCCGTCAACACAATCTGCTCAATGACAACATCCTGTTGCGATCGCGCCTGGGTCAAAATTTGGGTATACAGCGCCACAGCCGGGGTGTAGACCCGCATAGCCTGATACGCCTGAGCAATACTGAACAGCAGGTCAAAATCCACGGGTTGCAGCACCTCTAGCTGCAACTCTAGCTCAATCGCCTGGAGCCGCTCGGTAATAACGCGGACATCACTTCCCCGATTTTCTTGCCACGCAATGCTGCCTACCCGTCCCAGTGCCGCCACTTCTTCGTTAAACCCTAAAACTCGCCGCAGCCGCAGCTCCCGATACCAAATCTCAAAGGCGGCATTAGTCTGTTTGGCTTGATATAGCACGTCTCCCTGGCGTTGCAAATCATCTAAAGCCTGCCGTAAGGCCAATATCTCTAGGGGACTATAGGGGCGATCGACGATCAGTTGAGGCAACAACGGGTCAGGTTCTTCGGTTGGCTCTAGGGGGCTGGGGGGAAATTCCTCTAGTGCTTGCTCGTCAGATTGATCGCTGGACCCATCAGCCTCGCTTGCCGAATCGCCGGGATCAGCTTCGGCAGTGCCAGGAGATACATTGGGCGATGGCACCGCCGTCGGAATCGGAAACGGGATAATTTGAGCGCCAGTGGTTGGGGCAAACAGCACCACCGCAGATCCGATCAAGAGACCTGACCAAACTGGAGTAAGGGGAGCGATCGCCCTTAGCCACGTCCGCCATAGCCTTCTCCTCTGAAGGACGGCGACAAGGCATGTCTGGTCTAGAGTTACCTTGCCTATCGTTGGTAAACCGCTCACGTGTAGTCCCAGGTTTTTCATGATCGCCTTTCAAGTCTCAATGCCTACTTTAGCAAGTGGCCGCTCTCAAGTGGCTGGTTCTTACCTGGTTCTTACAGCGCGTGTGGCGATCGCCATGTTCTACTTACCCTCCCTACGCTCCAACCCTGCTGATTTCTGGCGATGCTAACGCAGCGTGCCATAATGAGCAGGGTTTCAATTGTGCTACTGATTTTCTGGCTTAAAGACGCGAACCGTGCCTTTTTTCAAAAATCATCAACACACCTGAACAACACACGAGATAAAATATCAAGCTGAGTGAACGCCGGAACTACAACCAATTGGGCGTGCCATAGAACAGTAGATAAGTAGTTCAACCTAAATAAAAACCAAATCCTAAAACCCTGCGCCGCCCGCTGCGCGGGCGGCACAGGGTTTTAGGATCTTATACTTACTTAAGCCCACCTACTTAGTGTTCTAAGTAATGTAAATGGTGTTCTAAAGATTCAGATTGAGGGTTTTGAAACGTTTGCTCGTAAACGTCTCAAAACCCTCAATGGCGAACAGGACCGAACAGTAGATGAAAGTGAGGGTGGCGTGAGGGTTTTGGTCGTTGGCAATGGTGGGCGCGAACATGCGCTGACTTGGAAACTGCTCCAGTCCTCTGGGGTACAGGAAGTAGTCTGTGTTCCTGGCAACGGCGGCACTGCTAATCTGCCGCGCTGCCGTAACCTGGCAATGTCGGTCAGTGCGTTTGAGGGCATTGCCCGCTGCGCGTTGGTCAACAACCTGGAATTGATTGTGGTAGGCCCTGAGGTGCCCTTGGCTGCCGGAATTACTGACTATCTTCAAGCCCAAGGATTGACAGTATTTGGGCCAACGCAGGCAGGCGCACAAATTGAATCGAGCAAAGCGTGGGCTAAAGAACTGATGGCTGAAGCGGGCATCCCAACAGCAGCGGCGGCGGTATTTAGCAAGGTCGATGAGGCGATCGCCTACGTCAATCGCCACGGCGCTCCGACTGTGATTAAGGCCGACGGGCTAGCAGCAGGCAAAGGGGTGACAGTAGCAATGACAGTGGATGAGGCGATCGCCGCCCTGCAAGCTATTTTTGATGGCCAATTTGGCGACGCTGGCAAGCGTGTGGTCATTGAAGAATACCTGACAGGTGAAGAAGTATCGGTACTAGCCATCACCGATGGGCTCACGATTCGCCCCCTCTTGCCCGCACAAGACCACAAGCGAATTGGGGAAGGAGATACAGGCGAAAATACAGGCGGCATGGGTGCCTACGCCCCCGCTCCCCTAGTCACTCCTGCGCTGATGGCTCGCATTCAAGCCGAGGTGTTAGAACCCGCGATCGCCGCACTACGCAAGCGAGGGATTGATTACCGAGGCATTCTCTACGCAGGTTTGATGATTACACCTCAAGGTGAACCAAAGGTGATCGAATTCAACTGCCGCTTTGGTGATCCCGAAACCCAAGTGGTACTGCCACTGCTCGAAACCCCTCTAGAGAAACTCCTGCTAGCCTGCGCTCAACAACGTTTGGCAGAACTGCCCCCACTAGAGTGGAAGACCGGAGCTGCTGCCTGTGTCGTTCTTGCAGCCGAGGGGTATCCCGCTGATTATAAAAAGGGGCTTCCCATTAAGGGCATTCCCGAGGCCGAAGCCACGGGCGCACTGGTGTTTCATGCAGGCACTAAGTTCGCTCACCCCCAAGTGCTAACCGATGGAGGTCGTGTCCTAGGGGTGACTGCCATAGGTGATGGAGTAAAAGAAGCTCTAGCAAATGCCTACACAGCGATAGACTGCATTGAATTTGAGGCAATGTACTACCGACGAGATATTGGGCATCGCGTACTCAGATAATTCCTTAGCCAAATAGTACTAAAGCCAAATAAGTAGTTCAACCTAAATAAAAACCAAGCAAAGTTCAGATGATGTTGCAGGCGCGCTGCGCCTGCAACATCATCTGAACTTTGGGTGCAACAACAAGTAGTCCTAAATTTGCAATATTTTTTGCAAGGCTCAAAAGAATTGACTTAGCATCTTGATTAATACGCCAAATCAAGTTTCCGCGTAGGTTCTAAGGACGTGCGAGAATGAAAGCAATTATTATGTTAATGCTCCACTCCATTATCGTTGGGTGAATTTGCGTTGCTAGACCTTCTGAAGCAAATTCGAGAAGTTATTCGTCGCTGGTGGTCTGAGTTCACACTTCAGACCAAATTGATGGCAGCAGCTACCCTCATGGTGTCGCTGCTTATGAGTGGGCTAACGTTTTGGGCCGTTAATTCTATTCAACAAGACGCACGAGTTAACGACACTCGCTTTGGCAGCGATTTAGGGCTGTTGCTGGCCGCCAATGTGTCCCCACTGGTGGGTGAAAATGATCTCACCGAGCTATCGCGGTTTACCAGTCGTTTTTACAGCAGCACCTCTAGCGTTCGCTACATGCTCTATGCCGACACAGACGGCGAAATTTTCTTCGGTATTCCTTTTTCGCAGTCGGAGGTGCAAAACTCGCTCACCATTCGTCGCCGAATGCAGCTCCCCGAAAACTACAACGCTAGTCTAGACCACCCCATGGTGCGGCAACACCTTACCCCCGACGGAGAGGTAACGGATGTATTTGTGCCGTTGAACTATAACGGCAAGTATTTGGGCGTATTGGCGATCGGCACTAATCCCAACCCAACTGTTGCAATCTCGTCACACCTCACACGAGATGTCACGATCGCCGTCTTTGTTTCAATCTGGGTCATGGTGATTTTAGGAGCCGTGTTTAACGCACTGCAAATTACCAAGCCGATTAAAGAGCTGCTAGGGGGGGTCAAAAACATTGCCGCCGGAAACTTTCAGCAGCGCATTGATTTGCCATTTGGGGGTGAGTTAGGCGAGCTAATCCTCAACTTTAATGAAATGGCACAACGCTTAGCCAGTTATGAAGAGCAAAATATTGAAGAATTGACAGCAGAAAAAGCGAAACTCGAAACCCTGGTTTCTACGATCGCCGATGGAGCTGTGCTGCTCGATACCAGTATGAATGTGGTGTTAGTCAACCCAACCGCTCGTCACCTATTTGGCTGGGATCACAACGCAGATGTAGATGGGCATAACGTCCTGCATTATTTACCTGCCCCCATTCGAACTGCCTTGCATCAACCTCTACACGACATTACCCGCGCTGATGCCTCTCCAGCAGCATTGCGCGATCGCGAAGAATCTGAATTTTGCATCAATATCCCAGAGCCAACTAACCGCACCGTGAGGATCTTGCTAAACACGGTACTCGACCAATCGCGTGAGAGCGTCAAAGGGATTGCCATCACAGTACAAGACATTACCCGAGAAACTGAGCTAAACGAGGCCAAAAGCCAATTCATTAGCAATGTTTCTCACGAACTACGCACACCCCTTTTCAACATTAAATCCTTCATCGAAACGCTACACGAGTACGGCGAAGATCTGAGCGAAGCAGAACGCCGCGAGTTTCTCGATACCGCCAACCGAGAAACCGATCGCCTGACTCGGCTAGTCAACGATGTGCTAGACCTCTCAAAGTTAGAGTCCAACAAGCGCTACCAGTTTGAAGGAGTTTATTTAACCCAGCCGATTGAACAAACCTTGCGTACTCATCAACTCAATGCCCGTGACAAAGGCATCGAGTTGATTCAAGATGTCGATCCCGAATTGCCACTGGTATTGGGCAACTACGACCTACTCCTTCAAGTGCTAAATAACCTACTGGGCAATTCGCTCAAATTTACTCAAGCAGGTGGCAAAGTAGCAATTCGAGCCTACGCCATCAGCACCCAGCGCGATCGCCATGTCCCGCCCGACCAAGTTCGGGTAGAAATATCCGATACTGGCATTGGTATTGACCCCGAAGATCAAGATGCCATTTTCGATCGCTTCTTTCGAGTAGAAAACCGCGTTCACACCCTGGAAGGCACTGGCCTAGGATTATCCATCGTCCGTAACATTATTGCTAAGCACAACAGCCGAGTGCATCTCATTAGTGAAGTAGGTGTAGGCACCACTTTCTGGTTCGATCTAGCTGTTTTTCAACGAGATCCCCCTCAGACCTCAGAAGCAGCATCGAACGCGAGTCTGCGAACCTCATCTCCCACTAATCCGCCTCATGCAGATGCTATACCGCTATCGACGTTACCCAATTCGTCTGAAGTCAAAGCGCTGTAATGCATTCCCTTATGCAAAGCGGTAGTGGTATTGATGTAAGGATTTTTTGATGGGCGGGCGAAGCCCGCCCATCAAAAAATCCTTACCAATTTAGGAATACCTGCAAAGCAATTATAAAACTACAGCCCTAGCAGATTCTAGGCAGGCTTCAGACTAAGAACCCCCAGGCTATAGACTTAAGAGAAGTATCCATACCAAGCTTCATCTACATCGTTTGCTCTGCTGCATCAGACATTAGTCAAATCAGAAGACTGCTTTAGATCTGACAAAACTTTCTGCACATCACGCTTAAAATAAGCAAACTTAACTACAACTCTAGTCGGGTCGCATGGTGAAACTATGACGGTTTGCGAATATAGACCAGGTTTAGAAGGTGTTCCTGCCACTCAATCCAGCATCAGCTACGTGGATGGACAAAACGGCATCCTTGAATACCGGGGCATCCGAATTGAAGAGTTAGCGAAACATAGTACGTTTTTAGAAACGTCTTACTTGCTAATCTGGGGTCAACTGCCTACTCAAAACGAGCTAGACGAGTTTGAACATGAGATCCGCTATCATCGGCGGCTAAAATATCGCATTCGCGACATGATGAAGTGTTTTCCGGAGAGCGGGCACCCGATGGATGCTCTACAGGCCTGTGCAGCCGCTCTGGGGTTATTTTACTCTCGTCGTGCCCTAGAAGATCCAGCCTACATTCGAGCGGCTGTTGTCCGGCTGTTAGCAAAAATTCCCACGATGGTAGCGGCATTTCAATTAATGCGGAAGGGAAATGATCCGGTACAACCTCGAGATGACCTGGACTATTCTGCCAACTTTCTGTACATGCTCAATGAACAAGAACCTGATCCATTGGCAGCAATGATCTTTGACGTGTGTCTCAACTTGCACGCTGAGCACACGATCAATGCATCTACGTTTTCGGCTATGGTGACCGCTTCCACTCTGACAGATCCATATGCCGTAGTGGCTTCTGCCGTGGGCACCCTGGCGGGCCCGCTACATGGCGGTGCCAATGAGGAAGTGATTATGATGCTAGAAGAGATCGGTTCGGTTGAAAATGTTGAACCTTATCTAGATAAGTGTCTAGAGCAGAAATCAAAAATTATGGGCTTTGGGCACCGGGTTTATAAAGTTAAAGATCCTCGTGCCACTATTCTGCAAGAGCTAGCAGAAAAACTATTTGAGAAGTTTGGGCGTGATCACTACTACGACATTGCAGTTGAGTTAGAACGAATCGTAGAAGTAAAGCTAGGGCATAGGGGAATTTACCCAAATGTAGACTTCTATTCAGGTTTGGTTTATAGCAAGTTGGGGATTCCGGTAGACCAGTTTACACCTGTGTTTGCGATCGCCCGCGTAGCAGGCTGGCTGGCCCACTGGAAAGAGCAACTAGAAGCCAATCGCATCTTTCGACCCACTCAAATCTATACAGGGAGTCACCATGCCCCCTACATTCCCATGGTAGAGCGGCAATCTACCGATGGTGAACCCGTCGTTCCCGAACTGGTGACAAGCAACCCTTAAAAAATCAGCGTGCTGAGAGTGGATCTATCTCGCTAATTTGATGGGTCATGCCCCTCTTGTGGTTTCTGCCGGGGGCTGCGACGATACTTCAAGTGACGATTTTCAGGAACTTCAAACCCTCAAGCATTTTATGTTTGAGGGTTTTATTTTGTTATTTTCTGGGCGCACGTGTAGCAACGGCTTGCCTTGACCACTATTACTCAAACACGACTAATACTGAGTTAAATTGCTTTTGTGACAGATGATTTTTCTCTAAATTGATATACAAGTATCGCCCGACTTCAAAGTCCAAATTTATATCGCACTCAATTCTCCTGGTTGCCGACATCACAGGGTAATTCGGCATTGCTGGTAATTCTTCTATTTGCCTCACTTGCCGCCTATGAGCGCGTCGTTGGCCTTCCTTTATCTAGCGGAACCAACGCGAGCTAACTTGGAGGAACATTATCTGAATCAATAGGTTGGTTTGGATCGCGATTCCAAATTACGACGAATGTTGCAGAGCGATCGCGTGCTCTAACAAGATTTACGTAGCGGATAGTTCCTGCCTTTTCCATTTTGTAGACATCGCCATCACCAAACGGCTCGGCTTGAGTAAATATAAACCCTTGAGCCTCAAAGCTTTGCTGGACTTCCAGCCAAACATCAGCAGGACGCCTCCGAGATGCCCAAAGAATATTGTCAATATCGGGCAGTTTCTCAGCTTGCAAGGATGGATCTGCGTCCGCTGCTGCTAAGCTCTCGGCTGTAAAAAACAGTTCTGGTTGAGGAAACAAAAAGAATGGAATGCCCAACCCTGCGGTCTCACTGGCAGCAACGCCTTGTAAGTTATTTTGAAACTGTCCCCAAAGATCTTGCAGTTGTTCTTCTTCAACCGTTAAGGGAGATGAAGCAGTATTTGGAACAGGCGACTCCGTTGGTGTTGAAGTAACCGTAGGAGAAGGAATCGGCGGAGCAATAGGATTGGGAACTGGCCGCGAAACTGGTGGCGGTACAGCAGCCCGCGCCACAGGGGAAACTGGCCGAGGCAGAGGAGTCGGCTGAACTGCTTTTGGTGATGGTGCAGTAGAAGCGCGAGGCGATGACTGAATCAAAGGTGTCAAGCTCGAAAGCTGAACCTGTTCTTCCTCTTTTTCCACTTCGGGCAGAGGCTCTGGTGTTGACATGGGAATTAAAAATACCAACGCATGCAGCGCCACCGATGCTAGCAGCATTGGACGAAACAGCGATCGCCATAACGATGCAGTTTTGTCGTGCGATCGGCTAGACAAGTTTTCAATGCTAGACATAAGGAGTTAAAAAAAGGGCGATCGCATAGACAGCATAAACGGCACTGACCAATCAAAAACAACGCTGCTTCATCTCACAGCACCCTAAAACTTGGTTAAGAGTTAGTGAGGAGCGCAACCCGCTCCTCACTAACTCTTAACTAAATGGTATTCCTAATAAAATGCGGAGCATTATCAAACCGCAGAAACCTACTCTTCAGCCTCTCGCTCCAACAGGTCTTCAATACTCAAACCGACAGTGCTACCCAAAAAGCGGGTGCCATAGGCGCTCTCATCCATGTGTTGCCGTGCCAAAGAGTAGGCTTGAGCAGGTAGACGCACATAGCCTGTCTCATCCACTAACTCAGGATTGCTGAGGTAGAACGATACAAACTGACGGACTTCAGGGCGCTCAGCAGCCCGCTCGCTGACGTAAATAAACAAAGGACGCGAAAGAGGAACATAGGTATTGTTCTCAACCGCTGCACGGCTAGGAGCAACAGGACCGCCACCTTTCTCACCGTCTACAGACACTGCGTTTAAGCGACTTTGGTTCTCTTCGTAGTAAGCAAACCCAAAGTAGCCCATGGCGTACTGGTCTTGCGAAACACCCTGCACCAAGACGTTATCATCTTCGCTAGCGTTAAAATCTGAACGGCTGTCGCCTGATTTGCCGTTGATAGCTTCCGTGAAATAGTCAAAGGTGCCCGAGTCGGTTCCAGGCCCATAAAGCGTAATAGGCTGGTTGGGGAAACTAGAACGAACTTGGTTCCAACGGGTAACAGTGCCCTGAGCAGCCGGTTCCCAAAGCTTCTTCAGCTCGGAAACAGTGATGCTGCTAAGCCAAGTGTTGCTGGAGTTAACTACAACGGTCAAGGCATCGTAAGCAACAGGAAGCTCGACGTAGTTAACACCAGCAGCTTTACACGCATCAATTTCTGCTGGCTTGATTGGTCGAGACGCGTTTGAAATGTCGGTCTCCCCAGCACAAAACTTACTAAACCCACCGCCTGTTCCAGAAATGCCCACCGTGACGTTAACGCCAGGGTTTTGGCCACCGAATTCTTCTGCCATTGCTTCAGTGATGGGATACACCGTGCTAGAGCCGTCGATCTTGATTTCACGAGGCGTTTGCGACATTACGGCTGTAACAGATACACCAACCGTGGTTACAGCAGCAGCAATCGCCCCCACAACCTTGACGAAGCGATTCAACTTAACTTCATGTGCCACCATACAATCTGCTCCAAAGCATTAAGAGAACATGGGCTTATCTCCTGCAACATAGCGGCTTAGGTTTAAGAATTGATAATCTTAAGAGATGAGAATTATTAAGGAATTGTGATGTCCAGGTTAAGGTGAGTTTGATCTGCCAATAAACCCAGACTTCATAACGATCAAAAGCATGGTGCTCAAAGATACCTGACTTGGTAACACACCCCCTCAGCCACACTAACTTTTACTGCCCTCAGAGATTTAGCTAAGAAACCAGAAAGCCGAGCATTTTCACCAAACCTGGCTCAAATTGCGATCGCAATTACAAATTTACATGGGATTACATAACGTTATATCGCTATATCACGCGAGGTAACGGCTTAAAAGTAGTACCACAGAGTTACTAAAAGGAATTTTTCAGAGCTGGTTGATCACGTCTACCGTTTGGGTATTCTATAAGCAACGCTCTAGGTATAGGCCGCATAAACTCCACTCTGTTCTTTCAAGTCCTACCTCAAATTTTAATTTTTATCGCGAAGGCTCAGATTCAAAGTGAACACTTTCATTAAAAAAATTGAAGTAAAAATATCATCCGATTTTTCTAACCCATACCTGCAAATAACTGAAATTTGCTCAGTTAAACCAAGTCCACGTTGAGAACTGTAGTTTTAGCCCTCACCCCCAGCCCCTCGCCCTTTGGGAGAGGGGAGCCGGAAAAGCTTTCAAAGTCCCTCTCTCCAGGGAGAGGGCTTAAAGCCT
>Ga0335394_10009342_pt1 | contig 11044 bp, 11 predicted proteins | sample MAT03_FD_205741 | JGI IMG/M metagenome (GOLD analysis project Ga0335394, IMG submission 205741) | Freshwater microbial communities from Lake Fryxell liftoff mats and glacier meltwater in Antarctica - MAT-03 (spades assembly) (version 2) ... | reverse complement strand
GGTGGCGATCGCTCCTCCGCTGGCGAAGTTGTTGAAAGAGGCGGAGTTACCTGCGACTGGCTATCTCTTCCCTGGCAGAGCTACAGGGCACATTACGACTCGCGCTTGTGATAAAGCGCTGCGGGAAACGTTGGATTATTTGGGGATTCGGGGGGCGGCGACGCATAGTTTTAGGCGATCTCTATTGACCTGGCTGCATTTTGAGAAGGGCTGTTCGCTGCGGACATTGCAGAAGATTACCGACCATGCCGACATTGGCAACCTGGCGCGGTATTTGGATATTGATCAGCAGGAGGCGGATGAGGCGTTGCGATCCGCGTGGGATTGAGGTTTCCAAAAAAATTCGATACAGTCAAACTAGCACGATCGCCCAGGAGAAATTATGATTGCCAACCTAAGCACTCCCAAAATGACTCCTCAGGAATATCTCGACTGGGAAGAACAGCAGCCACTCCGCTACGAATATTTTGACGGGGAAGTCGTCGCCATGACGGGCGGCACTATTCCCCACAACCAAGTTGCCGTCAACCTTGCCTCACTGCTCAAAAACCATCTGCGCGGCAAAGGTTGCAAGATTTTAACCAGCGATGCCAAAGTTAAACTCTCAGACAATGGCCCCTATTGTTATGCCGATGTTTCTGTCACCTGCGATGAACGCGATCGCCACGCCCGCCAGTTCATTCGCTATCCCTCGTTAATTGTAGAAGTTCTGTCTCCTAGTACCGAAGCCTTTGACCGAGGAAAAAAGTTTCGGAAGTATCGACGAATTCAAACATTGAAAGAGTATGCCTTAATTGACCCCGATCGCATGAGCTTGGAATGCTACCGCATCAACGAGCGTGGTAATTGGGAACTATTTCACTATTTTGTTGAGGATACAGAAGATTGTGAGGTGTTCCTAGCAAGCATCGATCTACGGTTTTCGTTAGCAGCGTTGTATGAGGATGTGGAATTTGATGAGGATAACGAATTAATGGAGTGAGGGCGATCGTTTTAACGCCACGCCCCCACCCAGAAAGAATACCTTTACTGCGGTGCCCGCTGCGATAACACTGAAGCTGCTAACTCTTGAGCAGTGTCACTATAAGCCGGATTATCCAACACTTCCCCCGCCAAACTCGCAACCTCTGCACTGGTCTTACGGTTCTCATGGGCAGCCTGGGAAAGGGCAGATGCCGCCAAAGTTTTAGCTGTGTCGCTGAAGCGATCGTCTTTCAACACATCCGATGCAAGACTAGCAACCTCTTGGCTGGTATGGCGTTGTGTGGTCATGATGGTGGCTCCAGATATAAATGAACTCTACAAGCCCTAGGATTCCCATCTGGAAGTAACCATCATCGAAGTCAAGTTGCGAACGTCTCAAACGCGCCCCGGATAGACTGTTCTGACTGGGCAAGAAAGTTTAGTTTCTCAAAACCAATCACTTTACCCTCTTTGTTCTTCATCAAAATCACTTCGTCACCCGTCTCTTCCGCATCAGCTTCATCTTGGGGTTCACCAAACCAAACCACCAACGTATTACCCACCGGATCGTGAAACACGTTTACTTTTGCCATAGGACTTTACCTTCCTTAATTGCGCTGGTGCGATATGCCGTAATCAAAAAACCTGTTTCATCGACTCGTTTGGTCACTGCACAGACCCACCGTTTTGCTCCATCTTCCCGGTAAAACAAATACACTTGGTCACTGCTTTGACTCAACCGAATTTCATCGGGGTTTGCCAACGTCTGCCGAACAGCCTCCAAGCGATCGCGCATCACAGGATGGGGTTCTTTGCACAACCCCTCGAAAAGGTATATTCCACATTGAGACGATTAAGTCTTACCGTGATTTTTATTAAGCTGATTGCTATTAAATCGCTTTCACATCAAGGTTTACAGCGATTTGTTAATTCTCTGCTTGTCTGCATGTTGGTCAATTCGTCAGTGCTCTTTTCACTCAAGAGTGTCCCAGAAAGCATACCTTTCGAGACGTAGCGATCAGCGTGCCTCAATTCATGTCCCAAATAGCCCTTTCTCATAAGGTCTTAGACTTTGTGAGAAAGGCAGAACGCCTTGTATAGAGTTCTTTGACTAGGTGGTAAGTGTCTGGGTCGGAGAAAAGAGCAAAATAATTCTTGATATGAGACTCATGCATCTTATTCTGGGCTATCCTTTTTGAGGGGTTGTGCAAAGAACCCCATTGTCAGAATTTTTATGGGGAAGTAGCAATCTTTGAAGACCTGATTGAAGCAAGGTTTCAGCTCAAATGGCTCAATTTGGATCGAATCGTTGCCAAACCCCTAAAGTGTGTAGGAATTCTGTGATCACAAACTTGGGCAGGATTCTGTTGTTTTCTGAAATTCGTATTTGCCTGCTGCAACCTCACACACCGTAACTAAAATTCCAAGCCCCTCGACTTTAACTCGATCGCCGTTTTCAAAGCTCACACTGTCGTCACCTAAAACTCCCTTAGCTTTGAATTCTTTGCGTTCTAGAGCCTTCTTGAGTTCTTTTCGGAGACAAGAGGACTGAGCATCTTTATTCCAAGGTGGTACAGAATACCAAGCACATGCCGAGGACATAGCTGCTTCTTTAAGCCCCTTAGCCAGAGCTTGTGTTGCATCGTAAGCCATTGCTGTTTCCCAATTTATTTTGAATGGCTCACGCTTGCCAGTTTGGCTGTCGGTATAACCAAAAAGTATTTTGGCGTTCTTTTCAAAGTCAGATTGAGGGTTCTGCCGGTGCCAGGGAACTGCAACTATCATATCTTTAGACTGTTTTCTCAGAAACTCCTCGTTGTACATTGTGTCCGATCCGAGTAGAGGTAAAGGAGATTTCTGTTCGGAATTGAGCTTAATAATATTTTCTTTATTAGAAGAAGGTTCCAGATATGATGCTGTATCTCCACTAGGAACTAAAAGTAATGCCTGCGCCACAGTGCCATCAGGTAGCTTTGTCTGAGTAATTTTTTTGAAACATTCCTGAGAAGGTACTAGTTCTTTAGAAATATCGCACTCCTTTTTATCTAATAAATCATTTACGACCTTACCACCTTCACTATCTTGATAAAGTTTTTTAAAGGCTTCTTTGAAAGAGCGAACATATTTACTGTCTCCATCGTAAACAATTCCTATGCTCGTGAAGCGTGACTCTCTAACCCTCTTCATCAGTTCTCGAACCGCAATTTCATCGTTAGACGCTGTCCGGAATACGTAGACACCTAAATCAACTTTGTCAGGATCTACATCGCCAGAATTCTTTTTTCTAACTGCGGTACTGGTAGGTGAAATGGCTACAAGTTCTTGCTCTTTCATATTGTAAATTTCTGCGGCTGCTTCGGTAGCATCGCTGCTGGAATGTCCAATGACTGCTAAAATATCTTTGTTCTCTGAAAGAACCATAGCGGCTTCTTGAGCAGCTTTGCGTTCAAGATCAGCGGTTTCTCCTACATAACCGTCATCAGTGATGCCAACTACTAATTTCCTGTTGTTGTAAACAGAGCCTTCCTGATCATGATTAATTTGGTACTGTGCTAGAGCCACACCTCTTAGAATCTCTTGGGAATCGGAGGTTCCCCCATTGGTTCTACTGATAGGAACACTGACAGCTATCCTAAAGGGATTACCAACACGTTCTGCTTCAACGTTGCTCCAATAGATGCGTGCTTCTGGATCATTTTCACAGTTACTTTCAACAAATGTTTTAAATTCTGATGCTGAAGGCGAATCAACCTTCTTAATATCTTCCAGGTAATGATTAGATCCTGATTCTTTAGAGTTCCATGCGCCTTTGCAGGTTTTTTTCCACTCTTCCTTTCCTGTAAAAGCTGCTTTGTCGATGAGAATGTTTTCTCCCCAACTAAAACAGTCTTTTTGCGTCTGTAGGTCGTTCTTTGCCCGGACTTCGCACTTAAATTCGGATGCGATTGGAGAACGAGGGGCAAAGGTAGAAGGAATCCACTGAAGTATGGAAAATAGTCCAACGCAGAGCACAGTGAAGAGGAGCAACTTTCTGGTAAAGAGAAGCAATCCTTGAAACCGTCTTGGGGGATTAGCGATTTGCCCACCTACTTGTCTGTTTATTTTCAGCCGCCATTCAAGGAAGAAACCGATAACAACAATTATTGCTTCCATCAGTAAAAAAACTTTACCATACCAATTCGGTGGTGAGTTGAAGACGGTTTCAGTGAGAAGACCTTTGAAAACTCTTATATCTGGGCTAAAGCCAAGAAAGAGAATGCTGGCAGCTCGGAAGGAGAGTCTAAGCCAGTTATTTCGCTGAAAATCCCTGCGAATACCATTCCATTGTTTGTTTAACCAATTAAAAAGGTTGGGAGGCTGAGAACTCATAAATATATATAGACAGAATATATAGACAGATCGAAACTTGGTGCTTGTTGACTTCGCCTTCATATAGCAATGGATGCTGTTGGCGAATATGCTACAAGCAGTATTACAAGAATGTGACAACTGCTAAAGCGCCTGATCTTTCGTTACTCATTACTCCTTGTAGTGCGCTTGTAAGAGCAGTTGTAATACATTCGCCAACAGCATTCATTGCTATATGAAGGCGTAGCACCACCTGTAAAGTAAATGCAGCCTGAACCCTGAGCTTCTCTACCCATGACTTGCATCAGTCGTTCTATCTTCTGAGAGTCAATGTTTAGACGCATGTTCGGCACGAATATTTAGACAACAGATTTTCTCAAACTCCACAGCGATCTGCCTCAATTTTATACTTTGATCCATATTCACAGCTCCATTTCATAAATCTGGGCGATTTCCGCCGCCTGAACCCCTAAATAAGCCAACGTCTGCTGCTGGGTCGCGTGCCCAAATGCCTCCATCAGCAACGGCACAGCCGTCCCCCTTTCCATCCGCTGCCAATAGCCCCAAGTCTTGCGGAGCGTGTGACTGCCGTAGCTACCCTTGAGTCCGGCATTCTCACACCAGGTCTTGACCATCGTGCTGACCGTGGGAACAGTGAGGCAGCCCCGCGTCCCCATAAACAAAGGCTCATCATCCATCAGGGGATTAGCAGCAAGATGGAGCAAGATCGCCTCCACCACAGCATTATTGACAGTCACCTGGCGAAATTTCCCCGTCTTACTCTGCTTTACTGACAAGACATCGCCCGGTAGGAGCGATCGCACCTGCCCCACTTTCAGAGAAAGCAATTCATTCGCGCGAAACGCCGTATTCATCCCCAACACAAACAGACAGAGATCACGAGGATGATCTCGCAGCATTTTCTTAATGCGCCCGATCGCCCGCTTATCCAGAATCGGCTCAACCCTCAGCACCGAACCCGGAGCCGGACGATGGGGATTTTCGCCTTTCAAAAAGGGCATAGCCGCTCCACTAAGTTACACCACCCAATAAAGTATAACTTAATGAAACCTTCCCCCCTCAAAATCCCCCCACCTTCCCAAACTCCTCTCAACCCTGTCCCCCACAACCCTTTCAGCCCTTCCCCTATTCACTAACTTTTATCAAATACTTAGTGAATATAATCCATGCCAATGATGAAAAAGAATTACACCTTCATGTAGCAACGGAGTTTAACTCCGTTGCTACATGAAGGCGGACACAGAATTATGGAAGTCAAGGCAATCATTTTTGATAAAGATGGTGTACTTGTTGACTCTGAAGAGGTTAAGGCAACTGCTTGGCAGCGAACTCTTAACTCTTACGATATAAAGGACGGTTTTAGTTGGTATCTATCACATCTTGGTCCTTCGAGCGTATCTCTAGCAGAAGAAGCGATTGACGCATTCAATCTTGATAAAGAGCCAGGGGAAATTTCTCGTGAATGGCAAAAAAACTATCTAGTAATCAAGGATCGTGTCAAACCAATCAAGGAAAACTTTAAATTGCTATCAACCTTAGCAAAGGTATATCTGATAGGGGTTGCCTCGTCAATGGATAAAGCAACAATTGAAGCTGAAATGCTAAGTTTTGGTTATCAGGAGGATATTCAAGCTTGCGTATCGGGTGAAGATGTTGCCAATAATAAGCCCGCGCCAGACGTATATTTATCAGTAGCAGAAATTCTTCAAGTAAAGCCATCTGAGTGTGTTGCGATCGAGGATTCACCCACCGGGATTGATGCTGCCAAGAGCACTGGTATCTTCTGTATTGGATTTAAAAACCCTCTTTATGATTTAGATTTACGCGCAGCCGACTTAATCGTGACTGATTTAGCTCATGTTGACTTTGCAAAAATTTGAATTTGTTCACAAAAAAATATTCAGATTGTGCAGCCTTCACTAAAACCGGAAAGTATCATTGTGTAATGCAGATACAAGTGAAATATTGGAGACAATTTAGCATGACGAGTAGAAATCCAGGTTCTGAAGAAAATCAGCCCCCAACTATCAGTAGCAGCGGGGAGATATTTTCGCTTGATAATATGCAGCGAACATATACAGGTTTACTGGATGATGTCATGATCCGATACTCTGATGAGTATTTGAGCGAGGACTTCTTCAATAAGATGATTGCAAAAAACATCTTTTTTGGTGGAGGTCTTTTTATTAATGATGGCTATCTCGTCAATCATCCTATTGCAAGGCGATATCTGTACAATGAAAATAGTTTGTTGCGAGTAATGATTGATACAGGTTTTATAAGAGTTCTAACACGGACATCTTCAAGTGAAGCTTTATCTCAAATGCCTTTAACGATGGCTAGGCAGGGAAACGAATCATTCAGTCAATTAGTTGCATCATCTGAGTGGGATGACTTTAGCCGTGTATTCAATCTCATTGCTCAGTCAGTTTTTTTTAATAACAATGCACGTTCATGGCCCGATCGTAACATGTCGGTTGGATTTACTAAATTAATGCGTGATAGAGCTTTTATGGAGGAGCAGCCAAGTAAATTAGGAATCGGGAATGTGAACCGAGATGAATGGTTAAGCATTCGTGATAATTTTCTTGCTAGTGATCCTGAAAGCGGTGGCCCTCGTGACAAATTGGAAAAAGCTGCTCTCAGTATCCTTGGTGAAACTCGGTCAGATCCGAGGATAGCAATGAACGAAATCATGACGGTGGGGAATCAAGCCTACCACTACAATTTTGGGTTAGCCCTTACTCCTGAAGAGAAGAATGGTGTTGCGGTTGATACGACCATTGGCTCTGCCTTTGACGAACTGCTTCAAACAAGACAAGTCGAACGAGGTCAGCTTGAAAATATCCCTATTTTGAGGCTTCCCAGAGATCTTCCTTTCAATCGTGGAGATCTATTCTTAAACTTCCTAAGACCAAGTACGCAAGTAGGTCAAGCTAAATTAGCTTACATAAGATCCTTGCGAGATCTTATTTCTGGAGTGGATCTCGACTTTGGTTCGCTCAGAAGTGACTTATCTGAAGCTACAGATGAGTATATCAACAGAATAATTGAGCTACTTTCACCTACTTTTGGGCGCTTTGAGCTTGAAAGGGCTTTTGATGAGAGTTTTACTTTAGCAGTTGGCAACCTCAGCAACCAACAGACGGATGATAGCGTAACTGCAACTGCTGCTCCAACGGCGGGGCTTGCAATTGAAATTCAACAAACAGTGAGTCAAAGAGGACGACAATTTCTTATAGAGCGTTTCCAACTACGCGATGTTTCTGAAGAATTCGATCCAGATGAGCAAGTCATCCGGCTTGGTGACATTCGACCTCAGATAGCATCTTTAGCTTTTGACAAAGATAAGGCCGCAAGGTTTATTGAAGATGTTCCGCCTGCACCGAGATTTTAATCATTTACAACGAGGAACTCTGGCTACTAATCTTAATGCCACGACGACAGTGAGATAAATCACTCCGCCAAGGCTCAAAAAGCACATTGGCTGCATCTAAAACACGCTGAACCTCAGGTTGACGAGACGATTCTGCTACTGGGCTGAGCCAGTCACCAAACATTGGATGAAGTCGAGATAGCGAGGCTAATCCACATTGCACGAGGTTCTTTTGGCGAAAGCGAAACAGTTCAAAGTTCTTTTCTCCTTGCGTGATACTAAACCATCGGTCGTTTGCCGCTTTATCCTCAGCGTTAAGAACATCATCGGCTCGAAACCAAATAGGCGGGTGACGTATAGCAAAGTCGGACTGGTTTCGTAATAAGTTATATCCGTGTAACGATAGCGGAAATAACGTGCATCCAATCGCTGTAGCGATCAAATCAAGATCATCAGCAGAGGTTGATTTGATTCGCTGGTGCAGCGCTCCAAATAGTTTATCTAGTGCCCAACGGTCTGCTTCAATCTCAAACGCATGATAAGGGATTGTGGTTTGTATGGATGTATGTGTTTCATCTTCATCAAGTTCGACAGCATTTAGGAACTCATCAATAATTCCTAGAGACTCCCCCCGTTTCGCACAAATATCTATGTGACCACCTAAGACATGAGCTATTTCATGTAACCAGACAAAACTGACAGCTTGTTCAAAACACCGATAGAAAATTGCTTGCCGAATTTGATCAGAAAGACTAAATTCATCGTAGAGAAATATTTCTTCAAAACCTGGTGGAATAAAATCTGTACTTAGGTATGTTGCATCTCTAGTATAAGGTCTTATATTTGAAAGAAAGCGTTGATCCCTCCATGTGGCAAGAGATAGATTAAACAGCAACCGAATAAGACCGAAATTAATGGCAACAAAATAAGTCTTGCCCACGCGGATAGAGACGGCTCCCAATCGTTTATCTGGCATACAGATCAAAGCCAACAAACTCTCATCATCCAAAGCTACTAGGATTGAGCCATCTGATGCTTCTTCTGTCTTTGCTCCATGAAAAAGAAAAAGATTTTTTGCGATCTTTAGAGTTCTTGGAACCAGTGACTCAGTCCAATATCGAAGATCAATAGGGCGACCACGACGTTTTGCGAACTCTTCAATATCCTGACAGTAATGATTAAATGGGTTCATATTTTTAATTGCTAGAAATAATGTCACACTCTGCAACTATCAGCTTTATATTCAAAGCATTATTCTCAATATACTCAACTAGATTACTGAGTGTCGGAGGACTGATTTCAGAGGTTTCTTGAACAATTAGTTCCTGAATTTTCACTGGAAATGGATGTTGCGACAGCAGAAGCACAAAACGATGTAACCCAACATCTGTCTTTTCTCGTAAGTAACTTCTGTTGGTGGGCACAGACCATGTACCGACTGGAACCATCGCAATTCGCTCTTGAATGTAACGAGCCTCCTTATCCAATGTTGAATCCTCACACTTACCAAAACGTGTGATTACCCAACTAGCCTTAACCCCTTGTATTAGTAGAGCATGACCAGCGAATGGAAGCTGATATGCTAGACGAAATCCCTGACCGAGACGAATTTCCTGCCGCCCAGTATCGTCTGGTTCTGCAACTCCAAACGAAGCTGGACTATTCTCAATCTCAAAACTTACTAGTCCGCCTACACTATAACGACTTATATAATTATTCCAACATGATTGAGATGCTAGCAATTTGATTGCAATTGATCCTAACATTTCTTCTAAGCTATCTATTTTTTGGATTTGAATAACATCCGCAGGTGTCCGCGTAGAATTCGCAACCTTGATAAAGACGGATTGAAAATCGGTAAATTCTTTCTGAATATCAACCTTCAACTCGTAGATGTGATCGCCCAGAATATTCCAATTAAGAAAATCCTTTCCCTTCTCCAAAAGAATAGATTGATCCTTTTGTTCAAAAGCTTGACGAAACGCCTGAATTATTTCTTTTTGTCGAAATATTTCGAGAAGTAGTTGTGGTTTGTCAACACCATAATCCACAAGCGCATACTGATAAACCGCAGTGAAATCTGCTGGCGGATGATCAGGAGGGAGCTTTAACGTTTTCCGCAGTTGAATTACTTTCTCACTGCGCTCAAGCTGATTCTTAACAGGAGAAATTGCCATGCCAGCGATCGCCTTTACAACGGCTGTTACTGGATCAAGATTTAACTCTGTCATTGAAATGCTCTCATTAAATTATTACTGGAATTACTGATTATATACACTTTTAATTTCCTAAAAAACTCAAATCAGTCCAAAATTTGTTAATTTGGAAGCTACGAATCCATGTCACTCACTTTTTTGCTTCCGAACACTCAAGATGTAGCGGTATAATAGACTTCGTCAAAAATTAAGAAGCTTGCCCTACAAGGGTTTCAGAAATCGCACAACTTCCAGTTTTAAGCTTATTGACTCTATTCTCAATTAACGAAGCCTGAAACCCTTATGGTTGCGTTGAACAATGAGATGTATAAAAAACTACAAAAGTCTGAAACCCTCATGTGGAGGGCGATAGTATTTTTGAAGATGTCCGCCTTCATTTAGCTGGGTCAAGGTGTTTGCTCAGGACTTCAAAAACGCAGCCCGTTATTACATCCTGTTTCTGCCAGAATTAGAGGCACTGAAGTTGCTGACTCGTGAGACGTTCAAACAAGTCCATGACCGTCATTGGCAAATCGAGAGCTTTCATCGAGTCATCAAACAGGTTTGTAATATTGAGCGTTTCCAAGTGCGCGATCAACAAGCGATTCGCAATCATTTCTTCTGCGCTTTGAGGGCTTTTGGCAAACTCCAGACGATGCGAATTGAGGGGCTGATCGACAACCTCTATCAAGTATCGAGGCAGTTATTTATCCCGATGATTCGACAATTCATCTTGAAAAGTCTTCCAGAACCCGCTTCAGCGTAACAACTTACATCACTCTATTTCTGTCAATGCGTAAGTCCTAAATGATTGAATATAATTGAATACATATGTTCCGCTATGGCTCGTATCGCCATTCAAGAGGAAAGATGCAAAGCTCAATTCTTGACCTGTCGCAAGCGGCAATGAGGAGGGCGATCGCAGTGTTACGAGTTCTCATGGCTAGGCAGCGATCGCAAACTCTGGAATATAAACGCAGTAGCCAACCTGAACCACCGAGAAACATAGCTCACGCTCTGGTTCTTTAGGTTGAAGCGTTACGACACGCTCTACCCCCCAAGGCTGAGAACTGACGGCATGATTTTGTACGTCAAAGTATGGCAAGACGTGCCCAGTTTCCAGCGCTGAACCCGTCATGTT
>Ga0335394_10009341_pt1 | contig 11044 bp, 7 predicted proteins | sample MAT03_FD_205741 | JGI IMG/M metagenome (GOLD analysis project Ga0335394, IMG submission 205741) | Freshwater microbial communities from Lake Fryxell liftoff mats and glacier meltwater in Antarctica - MAT-03 (spades assembly) (version 2) ... | reverse complement strand
CCCGCGAACATCTGCAAAAAGTCCGGCTGCACCTGTTCCCCTAAGGCATCGTAGTTGCCTCGCACGTTCAGATACAGGCCGGACTTCGCCGATTCGCGTTCATCCATACTGTTCACCGCGCGTGGGAAAGCGATCTGCTGTTCGACGCGACGATACTCGGCCAAAAGTGCGGCGAGAGGACTGTCAGCCTTGGCTTGATTCGGCAGAAATTTGTGTGAGAGGAGCCAGTCGATGACTTGTCGGTCACCGGGCTGAGACTGACCATCGCACCAGCGGTCGACGGCTTCAGAAAGCCACACTGTGATCCGCCCGTCCGTTTCGTCCAGTGTCTTGGGGGCTGGTCCGCCATAGAGAGACTCAAAGGAATCCAGCGTGTCTTGCGGAGTTCCACCGGCGTCGTGCGCCACAATCCCCGTGATGCTGAGCCAACTCCGTTTGTCGTATCCGAGATCCGTGCTGGCCAGACCCGGCACAATCCCGACGCGAGCCGGAAAATTGGGGTTGAGCGACGATGTGACGAAATCGATTGTGACCTTCGTGACACCTCCCTTCATTAAGGTATCGCCGAAGCTGCGCCACGTTGGCAGGACTTGATTTAAAATGCCCACGCCTTCGTTTAGTAACGAATTCTCATCCATCTGCAAGTAGCCGCCGAACTCCCCACCCGCCAATTGCAAACTGACGAACTGGTGCGGGACCAAGTGTTGCGGCGGCATTCGCAAAGCGCCGGGCAGTTTGGAGGAGAGTGCATGCGTGTGGTAGCCGCGCGGGAGCAACCGCGCAACGACCGCCTCGCCTTCTAGCGCGATCAGCGGCGTTGCGTCATCCACCCAACCGTGTGTCATGCCTTCGCCATCGATGACCCAGCCCGTGGGGATCTGCTGCTGAGTGAAATCCGTGAGCTGCTCAAAGGCGGCGTTCGCTTGCCCGCGAGCCGCTCGTGTGGCGGCCCACTCGCTGGCTAGCGCGGTCCATGTCGTCTCGATGTTCCCTTCGGCTTTAAGCAGCTTCATCAGCGGGTAGCCGATGTCATCCAGAGTCGGCTGCGGCGCATCGGGCACGTTAAGCGGTGCTCGCCAAGCAAACGGCGGGAGTTCAACGCTTTGCCACTGCTTCGCCACTTCGTCGCGAATGACTCGCCGCAGCTCTTTGAGCCGGGTGATTGCGACGTCGTTCTTGCCGGGTGCATCCGCAGGTCGGCTGACCCAGCGAGGCGTCATGAACACCGCGCCCAGCGCATAGTAATCCCGCTGGGAGACTGCCTCCAGTTTGTGATTGTGGCACTTGGCACAGGCCACCGTCGTGGCGAGAAAGACTTTTGAGAATGCGTCGATCTTGTTGGTGACCATCTCCTGATGCACGCCGTTGTAGGCCAAGCTCGACCCGTGGCGATGCTCGCCCAAGTGATAAAACATGGGACCGATAACGCTCTCGTTGATCCCCAGTTCGGGATTCACGCGCGGCGGATCCACTAGATCACCGGCCAACTGCTCACGCAGAAACATGTCGAAGCCCACATCGACGTTGAACGCGCGAATAAGGTAGTCGCGGTACTCGAAGGCTCCCTTCGCGGGAACGTCCCACTCATAGCCGTACGTGTCGGTGTATCGCACCGCGTCCATCCAGTGGCGAGCGAAACGTTCGCCGAAATGTGGTGAGTTGAGCAGTTCCTCGACAAGCGTTTCATAAGCGGTGTTCGAGTTGACTGACCACTGTTGCAGAAACTTCGCTCGTTGGCCCGGCGTCGGTGGCAGGCCCGTCAGCACGAAAGAGAGCCGACGGAGCAATACCTCCGGCTCAGCGACCGGGGCCGGTTGTAAGCCCATTGCGTTCAGTCCGGCATGAATGAAGCGATCGACGGGGCTCCGCGACCATCGCTCTTCGACCACGACCGGTGGCTCCGGATTTGCGAGTGGCTTGAGGCTCCACCAATCGAGTCGTCTCTGGAACTCCTCGGCCCAGTCGTTGCTCTCCGGTTGTGCCGACGCTGCGTTTATTTCAAGCCGAGGGTCCATCGCTCCCCGTCGCACCCACTCGACCAGAAGCGCGACTTCCTCCACTGACAACGGATTTTCGGGCGGCATCTGCAAGTCTTTGTCCGCATACTGCACCGCCTTGATCAACAAGCTGTTATCTGGCTTTCCAGGCATGATTGCACGACCTGATTCGCCGCCTATTTCCCAGCCGTGGCGAGAATCCAAACGCAGGTTGCCTTCCTGAGCTGTCTCACCATGACATTCGATGCAACGCGAGATTAACAGCGGTCGAATATTCGTTTCGAAATGAGCAAGCTGACTCGCGGACGCTCGTTCTGCGTCAAGTAGGGGCGAATAAGCGAATTCCGAGTCCCTAGCCCGCGCTGAAAACGTGATGCTGATGGGCGACTGGACCTCTGGACCCGTGAGGACGCGAACGGCTGGTCCCGGATTCGGCGCATCGATTTTCCATGCGGTAACGCTACCAGTCAGGCTAGCTGCGTATAGCAATCCATCTGGACCGATTGCAATTCCCACTGGCGTATTGAGCTCGCCGCTCGCTCCCGCCCATTCGATTGTCTCGTTACCATCGGATCGCAGGATGCGGTTTGCCGATGTGCTCCAGAACGCATGGCCCTCGAAGTCAAACACCAACCCCCACGGAGCCTGCGTTAAATGTTGCGCCCAGACGTCGCTCATCGCGCCCTCCAATGATACGGTTGCTCGGCGCAGTGACTGGGCGACGTAGTCGGTCACAAACAAGCGTTCGTCGTGCATTGCAATTTGAGTCATCCCGCCCGGCGACGCCAGAGCAATATCCGCTTTCCATTCGCCCGATGGATAGGCATAGCGTTTGACTTTACCATCGCCCTGGCTAGCCACCAGCAGATCGCCGGCATTCCAAGTCATTCCGGTTGCGCGGAATAATCTCCCTCCGTAACCTTCGGGGATATCCAGCAACGTTTCCATGCTGCCGTCACCGCGCGGATCAAACCGCAGGACCGTTCCGCTTCCGCCGGGAAGACCTGTCGAAATCAGCAGACGTCCCTCAGTATCCGGCAGAATGACATTCGACGGTGGCAACCCACTGATCAATGTGCCGAGATGTTTGCCCGTTTCAAGGTCGTAACGTTCTACTTTCCCTGGATTGTGCATCAACACGAGCATCTCTGTCTCGGCGGCAGCGGTGACTGCAGCGAGCAAACAGATCGTCAGATGGACAAGTAGGAATCGATAGAAGTGCAACATGCTTTACTTTCCTGACTTTTCGAATCCGCGGACCAGTTCATCTTTTCTATTTTGGTCTTCGGCGACTCGCCCGGCTATGGCATTGCCGCCAAAAAATGGCAATACCCTATCATGGTGAGTTCGGTCGTCGTCGCGGAGGAAATGGTTGGATTTCGGATCGTTCGCGAGTTCAGAGTAAAGTTCTTCAGCAGATTAGTGAGTTTTCGCAGACCCTTGACGTCCTCGAGCGGCTTCCGGGGGCCATATTCATGGTCAAAGATCTCGACTCTCGCTATATCTACATGAGCATCCTGCTGCGCGAGGCCATCCATCAGAAGTCGCCGGAAAACGTGATCGGCAAGACGGACTTTGATTTCTTTTCCGAAGATGATTGCCGAGAGCTTTCGCCCGAACGACTTGCTCGTTTTCCTTCAGGGCAAGCCGCTCGTGAACGAAGTGCATCTGACCTGCTTCTTCTCACAGTCCCCGCTATGGTCTTTTTCCAGCAAATATCCAGTTCAGGGTCTTGTTGCTTTCGTGGAATCGAGTCCAAACCCTTGACACCCGACTGTATCCAAAATACAATTTGCCAGTATGCAAGGGAAAATTAAGCTGCTGTACAATTCATTTGCGGTTCGATCGGAGACTTTGTGCTATGGTGTCTGGCGGTGTCAAGTCTGTTGCCGATCAGGTGAGTGATCGACTTCGTTCCGAGCTTCTGGCTGGGATACACGCGGTTGGGGAGCCCATGCGAGAGGAGGAGCTTGCCTCGCGATTTGGTGTTAGTCGACATCCCATCCGACGAGCCATTCAAAAACTCACCATGGAAGGATTGCTGGCAGCCAAGCCCAATTGCGGTGCCGTCGTATCGTCGACCGCAACGGAACATATCGTTGGACTGCTCACGCCTATGCGAAAGACGCTGGAGTTGTACGCAATTCAAAATGCCTTTCCCAAAATCAATTCTAAACACCGAGATCAATGGAATGCGATTGTTAAGGCGATGGCTCGAGCTGGAGAAGATCAAGACGAGCAAGCCTCGTTGGATTGCGATGCCCAGTTTCATCAGTTGATTCTTGTCGCGGCTGAGCTCGAAGACTTGGTGCCGCTCTGGTTAGGTATTTTCGGACGGATGCGGGACTTCCATCGTAAAAGCAATGCCAAGACCAAGGATCTGCGCATTGTCGCCTTTGTCCACCAAGAGCTGCTCAGCAGCCTGCTCAGTGGCGATCTAGCGAGGGCTTGTAGTGACCTAGGTTCCCATATTGAAGGGACCGAGTTTCATGAGCGAACCAAGAAAGCTTGGGACAAGAAACAACGAGCAATCGCGAAGTGACGCAGTGAGATCAGAACGCCCAGCCCATTTTTTCTAAGTACATTTCCATCACCGGAGCAGACCAAATGACCATGCGAACTTTCAATCAACGCCGATCTGAGGGCTTTACTTTGGTAGAGCTTTTGGTCGTTATTGCCATCATCGGGATACTGGTTGGCTTGCTGTTGCCAGCAGTCCAGGCAGCTCGCGAAGCTGCAAGACGAATGCAATGCAGCAACAACTTCAAACAACTCGGACTATCCATTCTCAATCACGAGAGCGGTCTCAAGCGTTTTCCGCCGGGCACGTGGGGCCGAACGCTTCCTAGTGGTGATTATCCCGCAGTGTTCATCAGACCGCGAACCCCCTTCATCGCTCATATCCTTCCCTACATTGAACAAGGAAATATTTTCGCCTTGTACGATCTCAGACTCGATTTCAATAACAATGCCAACGCTCAAGCAAGATCACAGAGGCTGCCGTTTATGCAGTGCCCGTCGGACCAAACAAATGATCCATGGGCACCCACCAACGATTTCAAGGGAAACTATGGACTCAATTGGGGCCGATGGAATTTTATCGATCAAGGAGGACCTGCTGTAAATCCTGCTCCTTTGAACGTCACGCACAACGTTGGCAAATCACCGTTTTACATTGACTCCGCATCTCGTTTCGGTGACTTCACGGATGGTTCGTCCAATACACTTTGCATGATGGAGATGCTACAACCTCCACGCAACCACAGCGGTCTTTTGACCGACCGCCGTGCGCGAATTTGGAATGATGATTCAGGATGCTATCAGATTTCGGCCCGCATTGGCCCCAATAGTCGTTCACCAGACTTTGGACAATGCATCGACAATCCTGCTCAAGGGTGGCCTTGTACTCGAAACACATCTGTTGCCAAAGAGTTCTTTATGGGTAGTCGAAGTCGGCATACCGGTGGCGTCAATGTCGTGCTTTGCGATGGCAGCGTTCAATTCATCAGCAACTCTATCGATTTGGTCCCATGGGCTTCGCTCAGCGGTATGGCAGACGGTGCTGTCATTTCCGAGATATTCCAATGAGGACTCGCTGGTTTATTATTTGTTTCGCAGCTTTTTTGACTAGCCTCGCTCTGGGATGCAGCAATGCGTCCAAGGGTCTTGGGAAGATTCATGGCAAAGTAACACTCGATGGTGCTCCACTCGTCGAAGCTCAGATTCGTTTCTTTGCGATAGACGGTGGCGTGGGGACTGACGGCAAAGTCGTCGATGGACTCTACGATATACCGGCCCGGGAGGGAATGTCGGCGGGTAAGTACCGCGTGGAGTTCTCGTCAGAAAAGAAGACTGGCAAAAAGGTACCTGACCGCGACGGCGGACCTGGCGACTTGAAGGACGAACTAATTGAGGGCCTCGCTGCCAAGTACAATCAGAAATCGACGCTCCGTATCGATTTCGATCCCTCGCAAACAAAGCCTCTCGATTTCGATTTGAAGTGATCCATGATGATTCAATTTGTGGCTACTTGTCTTTTGCTAACCTTTGGTTCGGTTTCTGCTTTTGCCTTTGAGAACCGTCCACCTAACATCGTCCTCATCATGGCTGACGATTTGGGATACGGCGGTCTTGGTTGCTATGGCCAGACGAAGGTAGCCACGCCCAACATCGATCAACTCGCAGCGAACGGGATGCGATTCACACAAGCTTATGCTGGATGCTGCATGTGCGCACCATCCCGATGTTCTTTGTTGACCGGCCTGCATACCGGCCATGCTCGCGTTCGTGCCAACGATCCCAAGCAACTACTGACACCGTCCGATCTCACTTTCGCTTCTCTGCTACAAAAGCAAGGATACGCAACTGCCGGCTTCGGAAAATGGGGGCTTGGCGATGATGGTTCGGTCGGTGAACCCTATCGACACGGCTTCGACAATTGGGTTGGGTACCTCGATCAAGCGGATGCGCACTTTCACTACCCTGATTGGATTTGGAAGGATCGCAAAAAATTCCCTCTCATTGGCAATGATCACAAGGCTGACAAACGCGTTACCTATGCTCCTGACGTGATTCACGACGCTGCGATCGAATTCATTCGCAACAACAAGAGTCAGCCCTTCTTTTGCTACCTTGCCACCACTATTCCGCATGCGGAAATGCTTGTCCCTGCGGATTCCCTAACGCAGTATCAGGATCAGTTTCCCGAAACTCCCTACGTCGGGGATCGATACGCATCCAATGTCCGACCAAGAGCCACGTATGCCGCCATGGTTTCTCGTATGGATCGCGATGTTGGTCGACTGGTGAGGCTCGTTCAAGAGTTAGGTATCGAGCAAGATACGCTCATCGTCTTCACAAGCGACAACGGCCCTATCAACGCGGGCGGAGCTGACCCCGATTTTTTTAACAACGGCGGGAATCTGCGAGGTTGGAAGTTTAGTCTCTACGAGGGTGGAATTCGCGTACCCTTGATCGCCACTTGGCCCGGTCACATTATGCCAAAAATGTCCTCCGAGATGCCGCTATCACACGACGATCTCTTTCCTACCTTTTGCGAAATGGTCAACGTCCCCGTACCAATTGGCCTGGATGGTGTTTCTGTTCTTCCAACGCTCTTGGGCAAACCCAATCCTAACATCAAGAAGAAACTCTATTGGGAGTACCCGGGCCGCGATGGACTGGTGCAGGCTGTACGTGTAGGTCAATACAAGGCCATACGGAAAAACGAAGGAGCCGCCATTGAACTCTACGACTTGACGATAGACCCGGAGGAACAAAAGGACCTAGCCATGTCCAATCCACAAATCGCTAACGATTTGGTTCGAATCATTGATGAATCCAGAACAACTCCATAGTCGGCCCAGGTCGTGCGAAGTAAGTCCCTATGGCTTAATGTTTGGCTAGCCGAGTTTGACCACGAACGGCTTACGTACCACTTTGAGGGGCGTGCCCGTCGATCGACAGACGTCTTTAGAAATATTGTAAAGGAAATTATCGAGTGATCAAAACCATTAAGACAATCGCTTTAATACTGTCGCTTTTTTCCGTCTCGCGATTTGGGGGTTCGCCGATTTGGGCTCAGAACGGTTCGATGCCCTATGTCGAACGCGTCGATGCTCAACCGTTGTTGCTGATTACGAACCGACTCGCCGAGGCAATGCATTCGACTGGAAATCCGTTCACTCCCGAACAAACCGCTGCACTAAACACACTGAAGAACGAGCCTAGTGATGCTCGTATCACCGCAAGAGTCCAGCAGTTGCTTGATCCATTGTGCATCGCGTCGATTGAAATTGGTAGTGATGGAAAGACGATGGTGACGCCAGGCGTGCCCGCTGAAGTGATGGAAAATGGTTGGCGTACCATGCTCGTAAAAGTAGTCAATCGCGCCGCAATTCAATCCAAGCTTCGAGTCGACAGTCCGAACGCCAGACCTATTCCGCATGGCCCAAAAGAGGACATCGTCAATCGATGGTTGGCGCTGTCCACATTCGATGGACGCCCATTATCTCCCACGTTGAGCGGTTTGGAACTTGAGTATCGAATCATCCAATTATCGTCGACTACCGTCGGTGATCGAACCGCTCGCCTTGAGTTCAATGCAGGCATGGTAGGTGGCAAAAATTCCTCTGTCATACGCCAATGGCGATTCGACAAGGATTCGGATGGTTGGGGTGAACTCCATGACTTAACGATGACGGTGCGCGATCAGTCCCTCTTTCTTGAGGCCCTTGGCGGCGATCCGTTTTTGTCGGCCCCTGTCAAGGCCCGAGGCGGACGCATGGTCCTCCGATTTTGGGGACGCCCTGATGGTCCGGGCGTAGGGCAACTGTTCTGGTGGACGGAGCAATTGCCACAGCCCGATGGCGGCCGACAAGTGGTCTTTCAACTCGATCCGGGTGGCGATCGAGAATATGCCATCGAGTTTTCGGTCGAGGGAGATTTGAAAGGGGTGAGGATCGATCCGTTGCAGGGACCGGGGAAATTCCGCATCGACTGGGTCAGTTTGGAATACGCATCGGGCGAGAGTGGCACTTGGGACGCAGCGGATGTCACGATACGGACCGTCCCTAGTACCGAGGTCCAATTTGCCGTTACCGACGCGGATGGTACGCCGTGCATGGGGGCCTTCGAAATTCGCGATGCACAAGGCCGAGTCTATCCCTACCAATCCAAACGTCAGGCCCCCGACTTTTTCTTTCAAACGCAAATCTACCGTGAGACAGGCGAAAGCATTCATCTACCGAGTGGGAAATATAGCGTTAAGTGTTCGCATGGTCCAGAAAGCATCGTTCAAATGCAAACGTTAAATGTGGATGATGAGCCTGTGACACTCAACTATCAAGTCGAGCGATGGATCGACACTGCCAAGCTTGGCTATTGGAGCGGTGACCATCACATACATGCTGCTGGTTGTTTGCACTACGAGAATCCAATGCAAGGTGTCTTACCCAAAGACATGCTGAGGCACATCATGGGCGAAGATGTGAAGGTTGGGTGCTGCCTCACCTGGGGACCGTGTTTCGATTTTCAAAAACAGTTTTTCACTGGCAAACCGGATGACGTCAGCCGCTATCCTTACCTTCTTCGTTACGATATCGAAGTCAGTGGATTCGGCTCCCATCAATCGGGGCATTTAAACTTACTCAAACTCCGACAGCAGATTCCTGCGGGGGGAAATTCCAAGCTCCATTGGCCAACACTTGGAATGAATACCTTGCGTTGGGCAAAAAAGCAGGGGGCAGTAACCGGAACCGCTCACAGTGGTGCGGGCCTTACGCGCAGCGTTGGACGTATCGAGGGAAACGATGGACCGCACCGCCTGCCTAATTTCGATATCCCCGCATTTGATGGGATCGGAGCCAATGAGTTCATCATGCAGGTCACTCATGAAGTCGACGGCCCTGATGGCAAAAAGCAGCCTGCGCTGGATTTCATCGCAACCATGAATACGCCTCGCGAGTCGGAGTGGAACATCTGGTATCACGTGCTCAACTGCGGGTTGCCCGTGGTTGCCAGCGGTGAAACCGATTTCCCCTGCATGACCGGGGAACGTCTGGGTATTGGGCGAGTTTATGTCAAGCTGGATGGTGTGCTGGATTACGACAGTTGGGTCGAGGCGCTGCGCCGAGGCGAAAGCTATGTGAGTGACGGCACAAGTCACTTGATGAATTTTGAGCGCGACAATGATGGTGTGGTTTCCGTCACTGCCGCCTCATTCCAAGCTGGCGCGCCCGATGTCGAAGTGGAACTCATCGTAAACGGCTATCCGGTAGCCGTCCAGAAACTCAAGGCAGACGGTAAGCAGCAGGACCTTCGCTTTGTGATTCCAAAGCTGGATCGAAGTAGCTGGGTTGCCGCTCGCATTTTCCCATCCGCACACACCAATCCCATTTCGGTCATCGTGGACAACGAGCCCATTCGTGTCCGCGCGAGCGCCAAGTGGTGCTTGGCTGCGCTAGAGCAATGCTGGCTCGAGAAGCAGAAAACATACGCGCTAGACGAACAGCCACAAGCTGCTGCGGATTACGATCACGCTCGAAGGGCCTACCAGAGGATTCTCAATGAAGGCAAAGAGTAATAGACCGTCGCGAGGGGTAAATCCATTGCAGGCTAGTTGCATTCTGAGAGCAGCAACCAATCAACGTATGTTCTTCGTCGCGATCCTTTTGAGTTGCGTCGCATCGGGCTGCAATCCGCCCGGTTCGGCTCATCCAGCACCGTCCACAGGAATCGAATCAAAGACGGGTGTCGAATCAAAAAAGGGGGATGATCCGATGCCACCGATCCTGATCAAAGTCAGTATTTCTCCTGAGGCTCGAGTCAAAGCTGCAGCCGAAGAAATAGCCATGGAGCTTCATCGAGGCCAGTGGCAGGATTTTTCTATCGAAATTAACAACGCAGCGGGAATCACAGCGCCAATGGTTATTGAGTCCGAACAGATCTTGGCGAGTCCAGACGACACGTCACGGGAGCGTTGGCTAGAGCTTGATATCATGCCTAGTGGAGCGCTTACTGGATTGCGCCATGAGATCCGCACGCTACGATTGAGGAGCAGGGATGCGGGGGTTCGGACAGCCATCCTCAATTTCAATGCGGGGCAGGGTACACAGGACTTGGGATTCCGCAGCGATGTACTTGTTACGTTTAAGATAGACTTCCACTGAATGCCAAATCTCCTCCCCCGGTCGGCGTGCCTTTTGTTGATTAAGCCGAAGGGAGCAAACATGGGGACACGACACTTTGATGGGGGACAAACATGGGGACACGACACTTTGATGTGCGGTCTCGATTTCCTGCCCCTCGATTTGAGATAATATCGGTACGGACTGCTCACGAAATTGGTCCTGCTTGTCTATTTCGATTCAAATCATTCGAAATAGGCGCAGACAACCACCGTTGCCTGCACTCCTACAACGAGACACATTTTAGAATTGGGCGACGGGAGCGTTGCTTAGACTCGCGCTCGATAGAACTTGCGATGCGTTTTACGACTGCGAGCCTCCGAAACACTCTTTGCCGTTCCGGCTACGTTCATAAACGCT
>Ga0335394_10009337_pt1 | contig 11049 bp, 8 predicted proteins | sample MAT03_FD_205741 | JGI IMG/M metagenome (GOLD analysis project Ga0335394, IMG submission 205741) | Freshwater microbial communities from Lake Fryxell liftoff mats and glacier meltwater in Antarctica - MAT-03 (spades assembly) (version 2) ... | reverse complement strand
CCCTGCGCGCGGATCTGCTGCTGGTCCACGGCGAAAACTACTTGGACTTGGTCGAGCAGGAGGTCGCCGCTGGGCGTCGGGTACTGTCGACCGGCGATGTGATGATCTCGCCGGGCAGTCTGACGGCGGCGAGGCTGGCGGTGGGCGGCATCCTGGTCGCCTGCAATGCCGTGTTGGATGGCAAAACGCGACGTGCGTTCTGCGCTGTTCGTCCGCCTGGCCACCACGCCGAACCCGAGCGCGGCATGGGCTTTTGTCTCTACTCCAACATCGCCATCGCCGCGCGACACCTGATGGAGCGGCGCGCGCTCACCCGCGTGCTGATTGTTGATCTTGACGTGCACCACGGCAACGGCACCTACGCCGCGCTCAAGGCTGAGCCACGCGCGTTCCAGTTCCACCTCCACCAAAACGGCATCTATCCCGGCAGTGGAGTTCGCGCAGGAGCTGGGCGTGAGGATGAAACCGGCGAAGGCGAGGCGCGCGACCACACCATCAACGTCACGCTACCACCGGGCAGCGGCGACGCAGCGTTTCTCACCGCATTGCGCGAACGCCTGGCGCCCGCGATGGAAAAATTCCGACCACAGTTCGTGCTGGTGAGCGCTGGTTACGATGCGCATGAGGACGATCCGCTCGGCGGGCTGGGCGTAACCACCGATGGCTACCGCCGCATCTACGCCGAACTCGCTGCGCTGGCCAATCGACACTGCGAAGGCCGCCTGGTCGCCGTTTTGGAAGGTGGTTACAGCCGCCAAGCCCTTGGCCCGGCGGTGGTCGCCACACTAGAGGCACTCGCTGCGCCGAAGTGAAAAGTGAACGCGACCGCTCAAGGAGGTGATCGCAGGTCTGTCGCCGCTGGCCACTGTCACCCGCTGGACACTGGCCGGCGCTCATGAAACGGCTATTCCGCTGCATTGCGCGACGCAATGGCCTCGGCAATGAGCGTGGGATTCAGGACGTGATCAACGCACCCCGTCTGCATGGCATGCTGCGGCATCTCATCGACCAGGGCGGATCGATCTTGGGCATAGGTGGCGCCACCATGGGCTTTGATGGCGATGAAACCTGCGGATCCGTCGCCGTCATATCCGGAAAGGACCACGGCGGTGGCGTGCTCGCCGCTGTTGTCAGCCAACGAGTTCAGGAAGCGATCGAATGGCTTGTGACGAGCGGGAGATTCCGTTCGGGCACTTACCTGGAATCGATCATTCCGAATGGTGAGTTTGGTGTTTGGCTTGATGGTATACACGTGATTCGGCAGAACTCGCTCCTGATCACTGGCAGCGGAGACCTTCATTCGGGTGATTTTCGACAGGATCTCTGGTGTCCAGCTGGGTGAGTCTGCATGCAGATGTTGGATGACAACAAACGCCATTCCGGTGTCCTCATCCATTTCCTTGAAAAATTCCATGGTTGGGGCCAGCCCACCAGCCGACGAGCCCAGGCAGACGATCTTCATGGGTTACCGCGTTCTGCCGCTCGTGGCTCGTTATGGTCATTGCCGATATGATCACCGGGTGATTTCTGGTCAGTCACTCCTGTCACTGACGCTGTCGCTGACGCTGACGCTGACGCTGACGCTGCCACTGCCGCTGTCATCATCGGACACTTTGCCATGGTTCCCTTATTCATGCTCAGGTGTTGCATGATGTGCGTCATCAGCTGTTCTTCCATGTTCGCCTTGCGCTCGTCCATGATGGACTTTTGTTCTGCCATTTTCGTTACGATGGCGGCTAACAGGGTAAGTTTCTGGTCGGCTGGAACTCCGTTCATCGTGGCAATCTTGTCCGCGAGGTCAGCGCTCTGAAGCTTTATGTCGTCGTTCATCTTCTGTTTCTGCGCCTTCATCTCTGCGCAGTGCTCCATCATCGTGCTTTCCGTCAGGTCTTTTTCGTTCAGCGACTCTGCCGCGCCAAGCTGGGCTGGCGAACAGCTAGCCAGCTCCAGTGCCAGCGCCAGACCTGAGCGCGTGACGACGGTGATTGAGCGGGCCAAGTTCATGGAGTTTGAACTTTGGCGACCGGCGGCGATGAGAGTATCCATAGCAGTCACTCTTTCTTGGCGTTCTTAGCGTTCTTAGCGTTCTTAGCGTTCTGGGCCGTTTTTTCTGGCGCCGAAAGAAACTTTTTTCGGCACGTATCTCCGCAGAAATAGTAGGTCTGTCCGTCACGTTCGGTGTGGATCGCGGTCGCTTCGCTCACGGTCATGCCGCAGATCGGATCTTTGGTCATGGACGGGGAGGTCTTCATGGGCGTTTCCTGGTTGATTATAACGGAAGCCGCTTGGCACGAACGCCTGTCGTGCAGACGGCTGCTCACGATGAGCCGTTTCTGTGCCAAATTTGGGGGCGTGACCTGCGCATCAGCAAGCCACGCGTAAGTGAGCAGGCCGCGCGTAAGTGAGCAGGCCACGCGTACATGAGCAGGGCGTCTATCGTACGCAGGCAACGACTCGGATGACTCCTCAACTACCACCACCGAGTGGCGGCCGAGGTGCTCTTTTCAAGGGACACCGTAGCGGACGGCTCTGACCATCCGCTACGGCATTGCACATCGGGGGTCCTCGCACAGATCCGCACTGCAATCTGCAAGATCCAATCTCAACCGTGCCAACTGGGGGAATGCTCTATTTCCATGCCCATCGTCTGGCTACCGGCCCTCGCTGTGATGGTCGCTCGGATGGTCGCTCGGATGGTCGCTCGGACGCTCGCTGTCCTGGGCCGTCGGTCGCGCGGCGAAATTGCAGCGACGGAGGCCGATCTGCGCGCACTCGACTGGTCGCTGAAGTTACGCTAATCGAAGCGAGTGGCGATGACTTTCTGCGACGCCCGCCCGAGAGGTCACGTTAGTGCAGGCCTGACGCGTGCGCCGCGCTCCATGCACGCGATCAGTTCCGTCACGATGCGCTCGTAACCAGAAAATTCTTCCGGCTTGACCAGATAGGCGTCGACCTTGAGTGCGAGAGCGCGGTCGCGATCTTGCTGACGGCTGGATGAAGTCAGCATCGCCGTTGGAACGCCGATCCACTTCGGATCGTGTTTGATCAGGTCGAGCAGTTCGAGGCCGGAGATGCTCGGCAGATTAAGGTCGAGCACGATCAGCCGCAGGTCGGGCATGACCATTTGCAGCAGGCGATTTTTCGCCTCCCGGCCGTCGCGCACGTTGTCGATGACCACGGCGATTCCTGCATCCTCGAACGCGATGGTGAACAGCTCGATATCGGCGGGATTGTCCTCGACCAGCAAGATGCGCGGTGTCATTGGTGGCATTGGTGGAACTGGTGGAACTGGTGGAACCGGTGGAACTGGTGTCACTGGTGTCATTTCGTCACGGTGAAGAAAAATCCCGCGGCCTCGCCAAGCATCGGCCTGACCCACGATGCGTACATGGTACCATCCGCTTTGCCGTCTGCGCAATCACTCATCGGCTCATGTCGGTGCATGGGCTGTTCAATCAGCAGATGGTAAGGTGAAGAAAAAGGTTGAGCCTTTGCCAGGGACTGATTCCACATGAATGTCGCCCCGCTGCCGGTGGACCGCCTTGCGACAGATCGCCAAGCCGATGCCGCTGCCGTCATACTCATCACGGGCATGCAGGCGGTGAAACATCTGGAAGATGCGCTCAAGAGATTCTTCAGCAATGCCGATGCCATTGTCGGAAATCGCGAACTTCCAAAAGATCCCAGCACGATCGGCGCCGATACAAATACGTGGACGCTCTCCGGCGCGGCGGAACTTGAGCGCATTGCTGATCAGATTCTGGAAGATCTGGCCGCACAGGACTGAGTCGCCCTGTACGGTCGGTAAGGATTCATGGATAATTTCGGCGTCAGCTTCTGTGATACGTGACTGTAGCGCATAGCGCACCCGGTCGATGACCTCATTGCAGTCGACCACCGAGGTATTGTATTCGCCATCTATCTTAGAGTAATTCAGGATATCGCCGATGAGGCGCTTCATGCGCTTGGCCGCATCGGACATTTCGCGCAGATACTGTACGCCCTTGGCATCCAGTGCCGGTCCATAGCGCAGTTCGACCAGGGAGGCATAGGCCGACACCATGCGCAATGGCTCCTGCAGGTCATGCGAAGCGATATAGGCAAACTCCGCCAGGTTGGCATTGCTGCGTGCCAATTCCTCGGCCTTGGCGATTAGCAGGATCTCTGCTTTTTTACGACTGGTGATGTCCTCTATCAAACCGTCAATGTGCTCGTGACCCTGGGCATCGCTTATCAACGTCTTCGATATGGAAATCCAAATCAAAGTGCCATCGATCCGACGTTGCTGAACATGTTGGTCGCGGACGCCACCCTCGCTTCTCAGCTTGTTCAGGATCGCGGCTTGGTCTTCTTTGTTGAGGTAGAACTGGCCGCAATCGACCGTGCGCAAATCAACCGTCTGGGCGACGCCGAAGATGCGTAAGAATGCAGGGTTGGCGCTGATAAGGACGCTGTTCATGTCCATGCGGAAGACGCCGACATTGAGGCCATTAAGCAGGCTTTCGAGCTGGGACTCCAGATGCCCTGCACGGCGTTCTGCTTCGTGGCGGAGGGCGCTGGTACGGCGCTCGATATCGCGACTTTTCTGAAACAGATCGCTTAAGGCCAAGACTTTCGCGCGCAGGCTATCGGGGATGACCGGGGCAAAGATATAGTCCACTGCGCCCAGCGAGTATCCGTGCGAGGCATGGGTCGCGGACACGCTGATGGCGGTGATAAAGATGATGGGCGTATGCTCATTGTTCTTGCGCGTGCGGATCAGGGCGGCGGTCTCGAAGCCGTCCATCACCGGCATGCTGACATCAAGCAGGATGACAGCGAATTCATGCTCAAGCAGCAGGCGCAGCGCCTCTTTCCCTGAACGCGCCATTTTCAGCTCAAGATTGAGCCCGGAAAAAACCGATTCGAGAGCGATCAGCTTGTTCTCGTTATCGTCGACCAGCAGAATCTTGGGGCGTTCGCCTGGTTCTACCCGCAATACGTCTACCACGGTACCTTTCACGTCGCTGTTCATTTGGTCGTCCGCAGTGCGACCGGGACAACCGTCCGGTAGAGCCAGATGCACAGCAGGTTCAGCAGGTATTCCGAATCCACCGGCTTCGAGACATAGTCCGAGGCGCCAGCCAACAGGCATTTTTCGCGGTCGCCCTTCATGGCCTTGGCCGTAAGGGCAATGATCGGCAGTGATTTGAAGCGACCTTCAAGACGGATGGCGCGCATGGTGTCATAGCCGTCCATCCCAGGCATCATGATGTCCATGAGGACGATCTCGATGTCTGGAGATTGATGCAGGATGTCGATCGCTTGCCGACCATTCTCGGCTGACACGACCTCCATTTCAAAACGCTCCAGCAGGCTGGTCATCGCGAAGATGTTGCGCATGTCATCATCGACGACCAACACCTTGCGGGCCTTGAGCACCACTTCGGGTCGATGCAGGCTGTCGGTGAGCTTGCGCTGCGCAGGGGTAAGGTGGTGGTGTGCCCGGTGCAGACAGATGGACACCTCATCCAGGAGCAGTTCTGACGCTCGGAAATCCTTGATCACCACCGCCTTGCTCATTTGGTGCAGATTCGTGATGTCACTCTGCGTGAGTTCCTTGCAGGTGTGGATGATCAGCGGCGTAAAATCGTCGCGCAGTCGGCTGTGAACGGCTTCCACCAAGGGCAGTCCCGACAGGTCAGGAAGACCCAGATCGATGATCACGCAGTCGAAGCGCCCGCTGTCGATTGCGACGAGTGCCTTTTCGGCAGTTCCAACGGTCACGGTCTCAACATTGGCGCTACCGACCAACTCGACTACCCGTGCGCATTGGACGAGATTGTCCTCGATGACCAGCAAACGGCGGATCCTGCCCTCAGAGACTGCCCGCAGCTCGTTCAGTACCTGGTCGATCTGGTCGCGGCTCACCGGCTTGGTGTACATGGCGAACGCGCCGAGTCTGAGCGCACGCTCGCGGTCATCCTCATTGGTCATGATCGCCACCGGAATGTGGCGGATGGTCAGATCATTCTTGATGCATTGCAGCACGCGCCAGCCTTCGATATCGCTGAGATTGACGTCCAGAATGATAGCCGCTGGGCGGAATTGCCGGATCAAGGCGATGGCCGCACCTCCGCGCGTGGCAACGATCACCTTGAAGCCATGGGCGTGGCAGATCTCAAGCAGCAAAGTGGCAAACGAGCGGTCTTGATCGATGACGATCAGTATAGAATCCCCTGCCGAGATCAGCGTGCGATCATCGCCGATCTCGTTGACCAGCTGGCCAGGATCGCGGCTCTCGACCGAGGCTTGGCCATTTTCCTCGCTGCGGTTCAGATCGACTGCTGCTGCTGCTGCTGCTGCTGCTGCTGCTGAAACAACAGCAGGCATGACCAGTCGCTGTGGGCTGCTTGAGACGCGGGATACGTGGATGGCCGGCAGATAGAGGGTGAAGGTGCTGCCTTTGCCAGGAGTCGAGGTGAGCTGGATCTCTCCGTCGAGCAATCGGGATATCTCGCGGCTAATCGCCAGGCCAAGGCCGGTTCCACCGTACTTGCGGCTGGTCGAGCCATCGGCTTGTTGGAAAGCCTCGAAAATGATCTGCTGCTTGTCGGGCAAAATGCCAATGCCGGTATCCGTGACCGAGAAGGACAGCACGCCGCCAATCGCATGATTAAGCGCTTCGGTGCTCTCGTTCCAGCCGGACTCAACCGGCTCGATGTGGATCCTGACTCTGCCAGTTTCGGTAAATTTGAAGGCATTCGACAGCAGGTTCTTGATCACCTGCTGAAGACGCTTGGTGTCGGTATACAGGCTCTTCGGCAGCTTCTCGCTGAGCGAAACCATGAATTCCAAGCCACGAGATTCCGCTACGTGTGCGAAGGTGCGATCGATGTACTCGCGCAGGTCGGCAAAGGGCAATTCGCTGGCTTCGACGGTAACGGTTCCCGATTCGATCTTCGATAGGTCAAGAATATCATTGATCAGCGACAGCAGATCGTTGCCGGAAGCGTGGATGGTCTTGGAATAATCGACTTGCTTGGACGACAGATTGCCATCGGAGTTGCGTGACAGGTGGTCTGAAAGAATGAGCAGCGAGTTGAGCGGCGTGCGCAGCTCATGGGACATGTTGGCCAGGAATTCCGACTTGTATTTCGACGTCAGGGCAAGTTGTTTGGCTTTGTCTTCCAGAGCGGCGCGCGATTGTTCCACCTCGGTGTTCTTGCGTTCCACCTCGGTGTTCTGCTCGGCAAGCAGGCCGGCTTTCTCTTTGAGCTGCTGGTTGGACTTCTGAAGTTCTTCCTGCTGGCTCTGCAATTCGCGGGCGAGCGACTGGGATTGCGCGAGCAGATTCTCGGTGCGGGTGCTGGCCTTGATGGTATTGAGCACGATACCGATCGATTCCATCAGCTGATCAAGGAACACCTCATGGGTCTGGCTGAAACGGTTGAATGAGGCGAGTTCGATCACGCCCTTCACCTCACCCTCGAACAGCACCGGCAGCACGATGACGTTGTGCGAGGGTGCATGACCAAGGGCGGAAGAGATATGCATGTATCCCTCCGGGACATCGATGAGCAGGATCTTCTTGCCCTCCAACGCACACTGGCCGATGAGGCTCTCACCCAGCCGGTAGTGCCGAGCGTGAGCCTCGGACAATGCGTACCCGGCCAGCAGCGTGAGCTGCGGACGCTGCGGTGCGGCCTGCAGATCATCCGTGGTCGATTCCAGGATGTAGAAGGCCGCCATCTGAGCAGAAACCACCGGCGCGAGTTCGGAGAGGATGAGTTTGCCCACCGCGAGCATGTCCTTTTGACCCTGCAACATGCGCGAAAACTTTGCCAGATTGGTCTTCAACCAATCCTGCTCGTTGTTCTTGATCGTCGTCCCGCGCAAGTTTCCGATCATCTCATTGATGTTGTCCTTGAGCGCAGCGACCTCGCCCTGGGCGGCTACGGCAACCGAACGGGTGAGGTCGCCCTTGGTCACCGCGGTGGCCACATCGGCGATGGCGCGAACCTGCGTCGTGAGATTGGCGGCAAGTTGATTGACGTTGTCGGTGAGGTCTCTCCAGGTGCCGGCCGCGCCCGGTACCAGCGCTTGGCCGCCAAGCCTGCCTTCGACGCCCACTTCACGCGCCACGCCGGTCACCTGGTCAGCGAAGATGGCGAGGGTGTCGGTCATGTTATTGATGGTGCCGGCCAGCTCAGCGATCTCACCCTTCGCATCGACGGTCAATTTGCGTTTGAGATCACCATTGGCGACTGCGGTCACCACCTTGGCGATGCCACGCACTTGCGAGGTGAGGTTACCAGCCATGAAATTCACGTTGTCAGTGAGGCCCTTCCAGGTGCCAGCCGCGCCCGGCACCAGTGCCTGGCCGCCGAGCTTACCCTCGGTGCCGACCTCGCGCGCCACGCGGGTCACTTCCGAGGCGAAGGAGTTGAGCTGATCGACCATGGTGTTGATCGTGTCTTTGGCCTCAAGGAATTCGCCTTTCACGGCGACGGTGATCTTCTTCGAGAGGTCGCCGGCGGCCACGGCTCTGGTCACGTCGGCGATATTGCGCACCGTCCCAGTCAGATTACCGGCCATGAAATTCACGTTATCGGTGAGGCTCTTCCACATGCCGGCTGCACCGCGGACGTCGGCTTGGCCGCCGAACTTGCCTTCGGTGCCGACCTCGCGCACCACGCGGGATACTTCCGAGGCAAAGAAGTTGAGCTGATCGACCATGGTGTTGATGGTGTCTTTGGCCTCAAGGAATTCGCCCTTCATATCGACGGTGATTTTCTTCGAGAGGTCGCCAGCGGCCACGGCTCTGGTCACGTCAGCGATATTGCGCACCGTTCCGGTAAAATTGCCGGCCATGAAGTTCACATTATCAGTGAGGTCCTTCCAGGTGCCGGCTGCGCCGCGGACGTTGGCTTGTCCGCCGAACTTGCCTTCGGTGCCGACCTCGCGCGCCACGCGGGATACTTCCGAGGCGAAGGAGTTGAGCTGGTCGACCATGGTGTTGATGGTGTCTTTGGCCTCAAGGAATTCGCCTTTCACGGCGACGGTGATCTTCTTCGAAAGGTCGCCAGCGGCCACGGCTCTGGTCACGTCGGCGATATTGCGCACCGTCCCGGTCAGATTACCGGCCATGAAATTCACATTGTCGGTCAGGTCCTTCCACGTGCCGGCTGCGCCGCGCACGTCGGCTTGTCCGCCGAACTTGCCTTCGGTGCCGACCTCGCGCGCTACGCGGGATACTTCCGAGGCAAAGAAGTTGAGCTGATCGACCATGGTGTTGATGGTGTCTTTGGCCTCAAGGAATTCGCCCTTCATATCGACGGTGATTTTCTTCGAGAGGTCGCCAGCGGCGACGGCCCTGGTCACGTCGGCGATATTGCGCACCGTTCCAGTAAAATTGCCGGCCATGAAATTCACATTATCGGTGAGGTCCTTCCACGTGCCGGCGGCGCCGCGGACGTTGGCTTGTCCGCCAAACTTACCTTCGGTGCCGACCTCGCGCGCGACGCGAGTCACTTCTGAGGCGAAGGAGTTGAGCTGATCGACCATGGTGTTGACGGTGTCTTTGAGTTCGAGGAGCTCCCCCTTCACATCGACGGCGATTTTCTTGGTCAGATCGCCATTGGCGACGGCGGTGGTCACGGTGGCGATATTGCGCACCTGGCTGGTCAAGTTCGATGCCATCAGATTCACGTTGTCGGTCAGATCCTTCCAGGTGCCGGCGACGCCTTTCACCTTGGCCTGTCCGCCGAGCTTGCCTTCGGTGCCGACTTCGCGGGCCACGCGGGTCACTTCAGAGGCAAAAGAGGAAAGCTGGTCGACCATGGTGTTGACGGTGAGCGCGGTACGGCGGAATTCGCCCTGCAATACGCGGCCTTCAACATCAAGCGTCATGGACTGAGAGAGGTCGCCCTTGGCCACCGCACCGATCACCCGCGCGGTCTCGGAGGTGGGATGGACCAGATCTTCGATCAGTGAATTCACCGAGACGATGGTGTCGGCCCAGGCGCCCTTCGCTGAACCAAGCGACGCACGTTGGGACAGTTTACCTTCCTTGCCAACCACGTTACTCAAGCGATCAAGCTCGTGTACCACGTTGAGGTTCAGGTCGACGATATCATTGAAGGTGTCGGCGATCTTGCCGTTGAGCCCGATCCAATCGGTGGGCAAATGAATCGAGAAGTCGCCTTGCCTGAGCGCGACCAGAGCCTTCAGCAGGATCTGTTTGTCAAAGGTGGGCTCGCCCGCGAGCGAACCTGAAATCGTTTCCGATGGCGATGGCGATGGCGATGGCGTTGGCGTGCCGTCTGAATTCATAGCTGTCCTCTGCGTGTGAGAAACATTTGAAAAATGGCTTCGTCGGCGTCGAATCGAAACGGCTCCGTGCCTCAGGGCATTCGGGCCATCGGGCTCAGCTAGAGATAATTGCGCACGTCGCCCGGCTGCCCGGCACGCACGCCGTCGATCGGGAACTTCAACACCAGCGTGCTCGTGCCGGCGCCGGGCTCCCCGTTCTCTTGAAAAAAACGGTTGCCGATAAATTCACCGCCCAACAGCCCGTCAAGTCTAGCGGTGCCGGAAGATAGACAGGCGCTTGGGGTCATGAACGGAGAAAGCTAGCTGGTGGCTGTAAAAGCCAGCGCATAATATAAATTTTACCGTCAGGGATTGCCTCCCTGCCCCCACTGCAATTTGCAGTGGGGGCAGACCCTTTTGCATCCCGGCGCGGTGTTTCCGTTGCGCTCCATGCGCGATTTCCAGCACGCACTGACCATCAACACACCCGGCAGCCATGCCCCACCCTCGCCCACCCTCGCCCACCCTCGCCACATCCATGTCATGGCATGAACGACGCTCTTAACGGCGCCCGTGATGTTGCCCTGTCAGTTGGGTCCCGATCTTCACCAACCAGCCCAATCCTGACCAGTGGCTCTGCGTCGTTTCGTGTGGGTCCTTGGTGACGTCAGAGGAAGATCAACATCGAACAGCAGACGCACAGACGCAGAGACCGAAAGAGGCAATAAGAAGAGCGTGGCGGTGACCGACGAGGGC
>Ga0335394_10009336_pt1 | contig 11049 bp, 8 predicted proteins | sample MAT03_FD_205741 | JGI IMG/M metagenome (GOLD analysis project Ga0335394, IMG submission 205741) | Freshwater microbial communities from Lake Fryxell liftoff mats and glacier meltwater in Antarctica - MAT-03 (spades assembly) (version 2) ... | reverse complement strand
CGCGGATCGTCGCCGGCACGGCGAAGGCGGTGCCGTGCGGGGTCAGCGCGAACATGGCGCCGACATCGGCACTGGCGGCAGGCAGCGACGGGGCGCCGGCGCTGCTCTGGGCCACGGTGACCGAGGTGGCTTGGCCCAGCGCACCTGCGGGCACGACAAGCTGGGTCCCGCCCGGGCCGTCGAGCGTGCCGCCGGCCGCGCTGAAGCTCATCGTCACGCCGCCGGGCGACGGCCCATCGTCGGAGCCGCCGCAGGCCGCGAGCATGACGGCCAAGAGCACGGCGGACGCTGCCCGCGCGAGGCGACGCATATCGAGTGAGTGAGTCATGGCAGAACCGCCTTCGAAAGATGAATGTGAATTCAAGGAAAGATCCACTGCGCCACGTCGATCTCGGCGTAGGGAAGGTTCGTGCCCGGGTTCTGGCCGGCCGCGTACGTGGCCCACGCCACGTACAACCGGTTGTTGCTGTCGCTGACGATGCGCGGCGTCTTCGACCAGCGATCGATCTGGCTGACAGTGGTGCCGACCAGGTCCCACCTTCCAGTCGCGTTCTGCCGCTTGATCCAGACCCGAGGGTCGGCGCCGCCTTCGGTCCACGTGACCAACAGTCGGCCCTGACTGCCGGGTTCGCGCGCCAGGTGCACGTCGACCGCCGGGGTATCGGTCGTCACGTTGAGCGAGCTGCGCGCAATGCCGGTGTTGCCCAGCGGCGTCCAGGTCTGGCTCGACGGGTCGTAGCGCGCCAACTTCAGCTGTGCCGGGCTGCCCTCGAGCCAGGCGACGACGACCTGACCCGACGGCTCGACAAGCATTTGGACCGCCGTGCCGACCGGCGTGCCGGTGGTCACCGCGATCGCCGGGCCCCAGTCGTTGCCGTCGTAGCCGCGCAGCCAGAGCCTGGCGAGAAGCGCCGGGTCGGTCGGCTGCTCGACCCACGCCACCCACGGATTGCCGTCGGCGCGCAGAGCCAGCGCGGTGGCGTGGCGCACGACGCTGCCGACCGGGCTGGCGTTGAGCGAGCCGCCGGGCAGCGAGGTCGGCAGGGGACTGAGAATGCCGCTGCTCGACGAGCGCAGCACCTGCAGCACGCCGCCCGTCGTCGTCGCGGCGTTCGCCTCGCGGATGTACGAGACCACGATGGGGTCGGCTGTCCCGATGGCCACGCGCGGCGATCGCGCCCGGGGCGTGGCGGGGTCGGCCGCGTCGCCGACGACGATCGGCACTGCGATGCTCCAATCGACGCCGGCGCGATCGGCGCGGCCAACGGCGAGACGGGCGCCGCTGTCGTAAGTGAACGCGACGTGGCCGGCGTCTGTGGCGCTCAACGCGAAGCTTGCCTCCAGGATGCCGCCGGCGACGCTCAGCGCGGGCACGTAGATCGCTCCGGACGGATTGGCGACACGGGGCGGCGAAGGGGCGAAGGTCGTGCCGTCGTACCGGCGCATGAAGACGCGCCCGGATATGCCCTCCACCCAGGCGAGCGCCGGTCGGTTGTCGCTCTGCAGCGCCATGCCGATGACGTTCGCTTCCCGCGTGCCGTAGGTGAGGTTGTTGCCGACGAATTGCCATAGCTGGCCGGCCAACACCGTCAGGTCGAGCGTGGCGTCGACGAACGGCACGACGCCGAAGATGTCGGCCGGCAGGCCGCGGGCAGTGGCGCGGATCGTGAGCGGACCCATCACGCCTGGGTCCCTGCCGTCGCTCACGAGCTGCAGCGTGCGCGACACATTGGCGGCCGGCAGCACCGGCCCGACCGGTGTCGCGTCCGGCAAGAACAGGGAGGTCACGCCCGGTGGCAGTGGCGTGAGCGGCGCGAACGAGAGCTCGACCGGGCCGAGGCTCGTGGCCTGAAACGGTCTCCCGGGCTCCAGGCGCACCTCGACACGCAACGGCGCGGCGCTCGTCAGCGACGCGGTGGCCGGCTCCAGGTTGATCCGGAACAGCGGCTCGATGAACTGCGAGAACTCGACCACCTTCTGGCGGCCGCTCGCCGCTGTCGCCGTCACGCGTCCGTTGGCGAAGCCGCCTCGGGCGAAGCGGGCAGGGATCTGGAGCTGCAGTCTGCGGCTGTCGGTCGGCACCGGTTCGGCGATGAAGCCACCGCCGATGCCGCTGGCCAGGAGGGAGTATTCGAGCGTCACGGCTTCGGCGAAGCCGCCGACGCGGGTGATGGTGACCGGCAGGGTGGCGACGGTGGCGTAGATGCCGCCCGGTGGAGCGCCGACGGCCACCTGGAAGTCGGGCGGGACAACCGGTGGCGGCGACGTCGGCCCCGTCAGAGAGATGCGAAAGATTTCGACGCGCTCGATGGTGCGCGACGGATCCGGGACACGGGCCAGAGCGCCGAACGGACCGCCGGACGGGGGGCCCGGATCGTCGATCCAGATCGCGGAAAGGGTGACGTCGCCCACGCCGGCGGCGATGGCAGCGGCAGTAGCGTTCAGCCGGTACGTAATGCAGAAAGACACCGTCACTCCGGCAGGAGCCACGCAGGAGTCGGTGCTCGGCGTCAGCGTCACGCCCGGTGTCGGCGGAACGATCGAGACGCCCTGGAAGCTGCGGTCGATAGTGCGGCTGTGCGCCAAAACGATGTTATGGCCGACGCTCACCAGCGCCGAAGCCTCCTCGCCCGGATTGACGGTCACGCTGCCGGGATCGGCGGTGAGCCACGTTGAGCGATAGAAAACGAAGTCCTCGGCGGCGCATTCCGAGCAGATATGCGGCCCGCCGCACGACGCCAACGCTGCGAGAATCACGACTGCCGCGAGCCGCCGCATTCCTCCCAACCAAACGTTTGCGCAACCTGCTACTTCCTTGATCGTCGTCGTCATGCCGCACCTCCAAGGCCTGTCCCCATGCTCTTTCCACGCGTCGAACCAGTCACGACATCGCCCTGACTTTTCTCTGACATCGAGCGCACAAGGCTCGCTTCTTCCCCTCCATTGATGAAGGCGATCAGCACCCCCCTCTGGCGCTTCGGCCCGTTCGAGGCCGATGCCGCCGAGCACCAATTGCGGCGCGACGGCGAGATCGTTCCGGTCACGCGCAAGTCGTTCGCGCTCCTCGCCACCCTCCTCTCCCGCCCCGGCAAGCTTTTCACCAAGGCCGATCTGTTCGACAGCGTCTGGGCCGGGACCGTCGTCACCGACGCCGCCCTGTCGCGCGCCATCCGCGAGCTGCGCGGCGCCCTCGGCGACGACGCCGGTGCGCCGCGCTACATCGCCACCGCCCACGGCCTCGGCTTTCGCTTCGTCGCCGCCATTGAGATCGATCCGGAGCCGTCGCAGCGACCACTTGCCGAGCCCTCGTCAAGCCCCGCCGGCTTCGTCGCCCGCGCCGACGAACTCGCCCTGCTCGACGCCGCCCTCGCCGCCGCCCGTGCCGGCAGGCGCCAGGTCGTCTTCGTCACCGGCGAGGCCGGCATCGGCAAGACGGCGCTGGTCGAAGCCTTCCTCGAACGCCACGCCGCGCGCGACGACCTCTGGGCGGCAGCGGGCCGCTGCATCGAGCAGTACGGCCCCAGGGACGCGTTCCTGCCGCTTCTCGAGGCGCTCGAGAACCTGACCCGTCAAGTCGGCGCCGCGCCGCTGCGCGACGTGCTCGCCCGCTACGCCCCGAACTGGCTCGCCCTGCTGCCCTGGCTCGGCGAGGCCGGCGAGCTGTCGCAACGTCGCGCCGCCGAAGCCACCGCCCACGGCATGCTGCGCGAGATCGCCCACGCCCTCGAAGTGCTGGCCGCACAGCGGCCGCTTGTGATCTGGCTGGAAGACCTGCACTGGAGCGACCCGTCGAGTCTGGACGTCGTCTCGTTCCTCGCCGGCCGGCGCGAGCCGGCGCGGCTGCTGCTCGTGGCCAGCTTCCGGCCTGCCGATGCGCGCACGGCCGATTCGCCGCTGCACGGCCTGGCCTTGCGTCTGTGCCAGCGCGGCCAGGCCGAGGAGCTGGCGCTCGACCTGCTCGACCGCGAGACGATCGCCGACCTCCTGCGCCTGCGCTTCGGCGCTGCGGCCCTGGACGTCGACGCGCTGGCGGTGTTCCTGCATCTCCGCACCGAGGGCAATGCCCTGTTCGTCGTCTCGATCGTCGACGACCTGGTCCGGCGTGGCGTCCTCCGCTGCAGCGCGGGCGTCTGGGCCCTGGCAGGCAGCATCGACGCGCTGGGCAGCGAGCTGCCGGCAACCCTGCGCCATCTCGTCCACCAGCAGATCGAGCAGTTGTCGGCCAAAGATCGTCAGCTGCTCGAAGCGGCGGCAGTGGCCGGCGCGGACTTCTCTGCGGCCGCCGTGGCCGCGGCGCTGCAGCTCGAAACCGCCGCAGTCGAGGACCGCTGCGCCATCCTCGCCGAACAAGGGCGCTTCTTTCGCCTGCGTTCGCCGGTCGCCTGGCCGGACGGCACCGTCTCGGCCGGCTTCGCCTTCCTGCACGCCTTGTACTGGCACGGCACGCACGAGCGGGTCGCACCGACGCGCCGCGCCCAGTGGCAATGCCGGATCGGGCTGCGCGTCGAGCAAGCCTATGCGGCCGACCGGGGCCCCGTCGCCGCCGAGCTGGCGATGCGCTTCCAGGCCGGCAACGACCTCGAGCGGGCGCTCCTCTACCTGAAGTTGGCCGGCAGCGGCGCGCTGGCGCGCGCAGCCTACCGGGAAGGCATCGACCACTTCCGCCATCTGCTGACGCTGCTGCCGGGGGTGGCGCCGGAACGGCGAATGCGCGAAGAGCTGGACGCGCTGTTGCCGCTCGGCGGCGCCCTGATGGCGGTCGAGGGCTACGCGTCTGCCGAGGTCGAATCGACCTACCGGCGCGCGCTCGAGATCGGCTCCACTTTCGCCACCCCCGGCGAGCTCACCCGGATCAGGCGCGGCCTGTGGAATGTGCTGTTCTCGCGCGCCGAGCTCGACCGCGCCCGGGTCGCCGCCGAAGAGCTGATGGCGCTCGCCGGCACCGATGCCGGGGCCGCTTTCGATGCCTTGGCGAAGCTGGGCCACACCTGCCTGCACAGCGGCGACTTCGTCGGCGCACGCTCCCACCTCGAACGTGCGCTCGCCATGGTCGATGCGCTCGGTCCGGCGGCGGCCCGGGAGGCCCCCCGCCTCGTCGCCTACCTGTCGTGGGCCCTGTGGTACCTGGGCGAGCCGGATCAGGCGCTCGCGCGCAGCGATGAATCGCTGGCGTCGACGGCCCAGGGCTCGAGGCCGCACACGCGCGCCCTGGTGCTCGGCCATGCCGCGTTCATTCGCCTTCTGCGCGGCGAACGGGCCGAGGCGATGGCGCACGCCGCCGAGCAGTGCCGGCTCGGCGCCGAGCACGACCTGCCCTACTGGATCGTCTGGGGCCGCTTCCTGATCGACTACCTGGGTGCCGTCGAAGGCGATCCGCGGACCTGCGCCGCGGCGATGCGGGCCGGCATCGAGGCCATGCGCCGGCTGGGCACCATGGTCGGCATCACAAGCTGGATGTACCTGCTCGCCGAGGTCGAGCTGCTCGCCGGGCGGCCAGACGAGGCGCGTGCCGCCCTGGCCGAATCGAGCGATCGCATGTCGAAGCGCAGCCGCGCCCGCAACGCCGCCGAGACCGCCCGCGCCGAGGGCATGGTGGCGCTGGCTGCCGGACCAGGCCCGGCCGGGCAGGCCGAGGCGCGCCGCTGCTTCGAAGCGGCCCTGGCCATCGCCCGCGCGCAGGACGCACGTTCGCTCGAGCTGCGCGCCCTGATGAGCCTTCTCGGTGTCGCCGCGGAAGGCAGCGAGCGCGAGCGCGCGCTCGCCGAACTGGGCCGCCTTCGCGCCTCGTTCACCGAGGGCTTCGGCAGCCGCGATCTGCGCCAGGCTGACGCACTGCTGGAGGAAGGGCGCGCGCTGCTGAAGAAACCGGCTTAGCCGGTGGGTCGGTGGGGCCGGGCGGCAATCGGCATAGCTTCGGCGAATCGCGCGGCCATCCGCTGGGCGGCGCCGCAATGCTCGTCGGCGAAGGCGAGCGCGCTTTGCGCCAGCGGTTCGCGACGCCTCGGATCGGCGGCAAGCCGCACCGCCTCGGCCACGCCTGCGTTCATGGCGGCGACCCGAATCGCCACACCGGCCACCAGCGGCTGCTCCGCGGCCTCGGCGAAGTTGAAGGTGTGCGGCCCCATGACGAGCGGGCAGCCGCAGGCGGCGGCCTCGATCAGGTTCTGCCCGCCCAGGGGCGCGAAGCTGCCGCCGAGCAGGGCGGCGTCGGCGAGCGCATACCAGGCCGGGATCTCCTGCATCGAGTCGCCGAGCCAGACGTCGGCCGACGCCGCACCTTCCGGCGGCCCCTCGGACCAGGCGCTGCGCCGCGAGAGCGAGAAGCCCGAGCCCGCGATCAGCTCGGCGACCGCCTCGAAGCGCTGCGGATGGCGCGGCACGATCACGAGCAGCGGCCGCGGCACGGCGATCGCCCGCCAGGCGGCAAGCAGACTCGCCTCCTCGCCCTCTCGCGTCACCGCACCAAGGACGATCGGGCGCGCGTCGAGCCGCGCCTTCCAGCCTTGGCCGAGCGAAATCAACCTGGGCTCCGGAGCGAGGTCGAACTTGAGATTGCCCTCGACGTGGGATAGGCTTTTCAAACGCCCTTGTTCCTCCCGGAACACCCCCCGCCGAGCTCTCGGACACGCACCCGCCTGGTTGTTGGGCGCGGCACCAGCCCGTTGAACACTGATCGCAGCCCCAAAGGGTGTCGTTCATAGCGCTTGCCTTCGGGTTTTCCCGGGCGACGTGGCCTCAAACCTCGGCCTTGCAAAGCCCAGACGCAGCCGATCTCCGCAGCTCCGGCATCGGGGCCGCCTGATTGGCGAGGGATCGCGACGGTCAGGCCGCTTGCAGTTGCGGCCCACGGGCTGGCGCGCGCGGCGGCGCCTGGCCCTGCAGACCCAGGTGCGTGAGGATCTTCTCGATCACCGGCTGTTCGAGGATCGCTGCGATGATCTTCAGCTCGCCCCCGCAGTTCGGGCAGTGCGCCATGTCGATCTCGAAGACCCGCTTGGCCTCGGTGCCTATCCGACCGGCGGCTTCGGGGCGCCGAGTTTGCGACAGCGAATGTCGCCGATGGGTCGGCAGGAGCCGTCGGTTTGCCTCGAATCGCGGCGGGAAACCTGCCGCAGCCTGCAGACTCAAACTCTGACGGTGCCGTAGCTCAATCGGGCCGACGGAGCGGGAGCTGGACCTCCAGCTGAAAACGCACCCTGATCAACGCGAACGCTCCCTATCACCGGGCCGGTGGGCGACTGTCTGAGCTCCAGACATCGCTCCATCCGTTCCCGATCCATATCCGCCTCGCTTGCCTTGTCGTTTTGGTGAACGCAAGGTTCTCAGCTTCACGTTCGGGTGGATAGATGGGTTGGCGGAACGCTTACGGCCTACCGGCAGGGAGGCATGACGATGACGCGCATCGCCAAGGAAGTCGGCCTGTCGGTGACGCATGTGAGCCGACTGATCGGACGCGCGGAACAGAGGGGTCTCCATTGAACGAATGCATGCTTGCAAGGGGCTTGAAGGCAGGAGGGCAAATGGAAGACCTGACCCTGACCGGACCCTTGACCCTGACCGGACCCTGACCGTGTGCCAAATTGGAGAGTGTCTCGGGCTTGAGCCAGCAGGACTTGATCATCGACGTTGCCGCCAAAATGCTGGCCGACAATTTGGCTGCCTTGATGGCGCAAGGCGACTTCCCCAACTACGCCGACGCCGACGCGGCACCAGCTACCGCGCACAAGCCGCTACGGCGCTGCAACCGGGCTTATGCCAGCAACTTGTTGCAGCGGGCCTTGCCGTCTTTGATCTTGTTCGTTGGCGACTTCGCGGCCATGCTCAAGCGTTGCATGGTGGCCTTGCGGGCCAATACCCAAGCCTTCCGACCTGGCCGCTCCCAACCACGACCCATGGCACACGCGAAACCGCACCCATCAAATTCCTACAAGGGGTGACTTGGCTAAGTTCGGTGCATTGGGGGTGCGGTCGCTTTCCTCCACCGGTTTGGCTCCAGCCTGAACACGCATGCGCATTTCCATGTTTGCGTCATCGATGAGTGTTTGAGACGCTTCAGGGCGGTGTGGCTTTTCACGCGACGACTGGATTTGATGAGGCCGCAAAAGATCATGCAGAGCCCTTAAGTTTTGACAAAAAGCTCCGAAAAACCTTGTACAAAACCACCACACTTTGACGGATCGACTTATGGTGAAGGAGGCTTTCACGTCGCACAATGGGGCGGCACCAGCAGTGTTTCGCTATATCGTGACGCCATATCGTTTCTCAGCGCGATTTGATCGGCCTTAGCCATCATAGCCAAAGGGCTGGCTAATAAATCAGAAGTGCTCATGCGCTGCCGCGACAGTTCTCTGTTTTGTACCTACCAAATTGGCAGACTCGTAAACCGGGTCAATTCCGCCGAAGGCTCGATTTGGATCATTGACGATATGCGAGAAGTTAAGAAGGCTCAGGAGCGGTTGCACGCCAGCTTGGCAGAGCAGCAACTGATTTTGGACAATGTGTTGTTTGGTATCTTTTTCCTGAATGACCGCCACCTCACCCGGTGCAACCGTCAATTCGAAGTCATTCTGGGATACGAACCGGGCGAGTTGCAAAATTGCTCCACTCGCGTCTTGTGCATGAGTGAAGAAGACTGGCACGACGCCGCTCATCGATGCAACGGCCCATTGGCTGAAGGCAAAACCTTCCAGGGTGAAATGATCCTGCGCCGCAAAGATGGCTCGCCCGTTCACTGCGCTGTCAGTGCAAAATCAGTCGACGCCCATGATCCGCACAAAGGGTCAATTTGGATCAACATCGACATAAACGCACGGAAGAAGGCGGAACTCGAACTTGAGGAAACCCGCAACAGCCTCGAAAAGTTAATGGAAAGCCGAACGCAACAGCTAAGCCAAACGGTGGCCGAGCTAGAAAATAAAGCGATTGAACAAGAAAAGGCTGAACTTAAGATTCAGCAGCTCGCTCACTTTGATCCTCTCACCGGCTTGCCAAACCGGCTGCTTCTCAAAGACCGCTGCGTTCAAGCCTTGAGCCTGGCAGATCGCACGAACCAGCCCGTTGCGTTGATGTTTATCGACCTGGACCACTTCAAGAATATCAATGACTCCCTCGGCCATCAGGTCGGGGACGAGGTGTTGCAGGCATTAGCTCAGCGTCTGACAGACAACGTGCGTGATGAAGACACTGTATCGCGCCTAGGGGGCGACGAGTTCATTCTGCTACTGCCCAATGCAGATGCGATAGGTGCCGCAACTGTGGCCGACAAACTTCTGCAAGCAGCCACAATGCCGTTGCAGATCAGACAGCACGAACTGACGGTAACCCCATCTATTGGCATCGCGATATACCCAAAGGACGGTCGCGATTTGGACACCTTGTACAAGTGTGCTGATGCGGCCATGTACCGGGCGAAAGAGGACGGACGGAACAGCTACCGATTCTTTTCCCCCGAACTGCAAGCTGTCTCGGATCGAACCCTCCTGCTCGACAATGCCCTGCGCCGAGCGCTAGAGCGCAACCAGCTTGAGCTGGTGTACCAGCCGCAGATCAATCTTCATAGCAACCAAGTCATTGGTGCCGAGGCGTTGCTGCGCTGGAATCACCCAGATTTGGGCGCGATCTCACCAGCTGAGTTCATTCCGATTGCCGAAAGCAGCGGTCTCATTCTTCCCATTGGCGAATGGGTCATCCGGACCGCCCTGAACGAGTTGGCGCAGTGGATCAAGCGAGGAATGGACCCTATTACGATGTCCGTGAATCTCTCGGCGGTCCAATTCCGACATGCGGAACTGCCAGACTTGGTCTCGCGTATCTTGAGCGACGCCGGAGTGCCCCCCGAACTCCTTGAGCTGGAGTTGACAGAAGGAGTGGCCATGCGCAATCCGTTGAATGCCATAGCTGTGATGGACGACCTGCACCGGCGAGGGATACGTCTGTCCATTGACGACTTTGGTACCGGTTATTCCTCATTGAGCTACCTGAAGCGGTTCAAGGTCTACAAACTCAAGATTGACAAGACGTTTGTGAGAGACATCACAACTGATCCGGACGACAAGGCCATCGTGGGTGCCGTGATTGGTTTAGCTTCCCGCATGGGTATGAAGACCATTGCCGAGGGTGTGGAGACGCAGGGGCAACTTGATTTTCTGCGCAGTGAGGGTTGCGATGAGGTACAGGGCTACTACATTAGTCGTCCTGTAACCGCCTCAGCCTTTGAGAACTTTACCCAGGCCCGCAGCTGTTGGCCCGATTCCGGCGAAATCTGAGATATGCCTTTCAAGGAGAAATTGATGAAAATCCAATCGCTGATGCCTCGCGAAAGCGTCCCTGCTCTTGACATACCGCTGATGACCGGTGGACGATTTGTTCTGGGTGCTCCAGCCGCTGAAAGTTTTGACATGCTGGTTTTTTACCGCGGGCTGCACTGCCCGATCTGCGCGAAATACCTGGTTGAGCTTGAACGGCTAGCACCTGAATTTTCCAGCCGCGGCACGCATCTCATAGCCATCAGCAGCGACGAAGAGGACCGCGCCAGACAAATGGCGGACAAGGTCAAGGCTAGCGTCGTGAAGTTCGGCTATGGACTGAGCCTGCAATCTGCACGCGAGTGGGGCTTGTATATAAGCGCGGGGCGCGGCAAAACCTCTATCGGAATTGAAGAACCGGCACTTTTCAACGAGCCCGGGGTGTTTCTGGTGCGGCCCGATGGCACGCTGTACTACGGCGCGGTTCAGACCATGCCTTTTGCACGGCCGCCGTTTCAGGACTTGCTGGGCGCGATCGATTTTGCGATCACGAAAAACTACCCCGCACGAGGCGAGTACACCGGCGCGCCTAAGTTCGACACCAAACGCGATTTCACGCCTTCTTTGACGATCTCGGGTCAATGAAATCAAGGACTTAGCTGCGTCGTCGAAGATTTATTGTAAACATTCGGTGATGCCGTCGCCGCGATGGCGTTGCGTCGGGTTTCACAGGCGCAGGTGTTCGGCGTAGTCGCGCCGCAGCGGATACAGCCAGACGTCCTTGATGGGCAGGGTCTGCTGGTGC
>Ga0335394_10009329_pt1 | contig 11054 bp, 10 predicted proteins | sample MAT03_FD_205741 | JGI IMG/M metagenome (GOLD analysis project Ga0335394, IMG submission 205741) | Freshwater microbial communities from Lake Fryxell liftoff mats and glacier meltwater in Antarctica - MAT-03 (spades assembly) (version 2) ... | reverse complement strand
GTGCCACGGAACGATTGATGGACCTGCAGGATGAAAAGCCGGAAGCGATCGCATTGGACAAACGTCCGGACCTGTTGCAGTTGGACGGCGCGATCACTTTCGAGCATGTCGCCTTCCACTATGCGACCCGGCCCGATGTTCCGGTGCTTCGGGATGTGAACTTCACGGCGCGGCCGGGTGAACGCGTTGCGCTTGTTGGGCCCAGTGGTGCTGGCAAGAGCACGATCGCTTCATTGGTCCTGCGCTTCTATGACCCCGTGGAAGGCCGCATCACGATCGATGGCCGGGATGCAAATTCCTACGACCTCACCGCACTCCGCGATCGCATGAGCATTGTGCCGCAAGAGGTGCTGCTCTTCGGTGGAACGATCCGGGAGAACATCGCCTACGGAAAGCCGGGAGCTACCGATGCCGAGATCGAAGCAGCCGCGGTCCAGGCCAATGCACACGAGTTCATCGAACGTTTTCCGGAAGGCTACGGAACCGTGGTGGGCGAACGCGGGGTGCAGTTGAGCGGCGGTCAACGACAACGCATCGCCATAGCACGGGCCGTGTTGAAAGACCCAGCGATCCTGATCCTGGATGAAGCCACCAGCGCATTGGACAGCGAGAGCGAACGGTCGGTGCAAGAAGCTCTGGACAAGCTCATGGTCGGGCGAACGAGCATTGTGATCGCGCACCGGTTGAGCACTGTGCGGAATGCGGATAAGATCTTGGTGTTGGACCACGGTGCTGTTTTGGAAAGTGGTACGCACGATGAGTTGATCGCGGATAGCGAGGGCTTGTACCATTCACTGAGCCGGTTGCAATTGTCGAATGCATGAGAGTTCGAGAAATTGTCATTTTGAAGAATCAATCACCGATCATGAAAACGATGTTTCGAGCTTTCTTTCTATTAGCGGTTGCTTTGGCATCATTCCAAACCTTCGCACAAGAACCAGAACTCATGGTATACGGCTTGGTGCGTGAACTCTCCACTCGTGATTCAATACCGTTTCCGTTTGTTCTATTGCAAGAAGCAAATCCTGATGGCAAAACGACCGCTGTCAATTCCAATGAGCGTGGTCGTTACGAGGTGATAATAAAGGAGGAGAATGTCTATTGGATCTTCTACTCGGCGCCAGGAAAAGTGACAAAATCAGTTCAGCTCGACACACGTGGTCCAAGTTCAAAGGATTGGGAAGGCGGGTTCGGAATGAATATTGACATTGCTCTCTTGGATAGTCTCCCGAACGTGGATCACACCATCCTTCAGATCCCATTCGGAAAGTCCAAATGGAACCGAACGAATTCCAGCTTTGAGTGGGACCTCGACTATATGAAGTCCATGACCACGCGACAGAAAGAGCTATTGGAGGCATATGAGGAAGCAAAACGCTTGACGAAATAGCGCACCTATTTCGACCTAGGTCACAATCCCACCTCCACCACTTTCTTTGTCATAAAGAATTCCTCGCTGAAGAACTTTTTCAACTCGTACACCTTTACCTTCTGGCGTAGAGGGAGGATCTCGTCGGCCAGTTCACCACCTTTCAGATAGAATATCCGGCCTTCGCCCCGTACCAGAAGGTGTTTGGTCATGCCAATGAATTCCGGCAAGGTGGTCACGGCGCGACTTACGATCACATCATAGTGGCCTTTGTGGTCGGTGCTACGCACTTGTTCGGCCGTGCAATTGGTTAAACCAAGACCTTCGATCACACCCTTTACCGCGCTGATCTTCTTACCGGTCCCGTCGATGCCATGGAAGCTGCTTTGCGGAAACATGATCGCTAGTGGAACCAATGGAAAACCGCCGCCAGTGCCGACATCCACGATGCGCGTTCCCTTCTTGAATTGGACCACTTTGGCAATGCCCAAAGAGTGGAGGATGTGCCGTTCGTACAGGTGTTCGAAGTCCTTGCGCGAGATCAGGTTCACACGTTCGTTCCAGTGCGCGTAGAGCTCGCCGAGGCGGGCGAAGTGGTCGCGTTGATCGGTTGTAAGATCCGGGAAGTATTGCGTGATCAGTTCAATGCCTTGCATGTGGGGTCAAGGTATGTATCGGCATTTGTGAGATACCGGATAAGCGGGACCCCGTCGCTGCGCGCTGCCCGCCTTCCGGTATGACCTCCGGCGGGACCCGGCACTGCGCGCCGCCCGCTTTCCGGCATGACCTCCGGCGGGACCCGTCGCTGCGCGCTGCCCGCCTTCCGGCATGACCTCCGGCGGGACCCCGACGCTGCGCGCCACCCGCTTTCCGGCATGACCTCCGGTTGAAAGCGATGATCAAATCCATAGCCAGAAACGATAGAATGAAATAAACGAAAGCACGAGAAACTACAAGGACGATCGTTCCTCCAATTTTCTCACTTGTGCTGAGCGAAGTCGAAGCATCCCCTTCACCTGTGCTGAGCGCAGCCGAAGCATTCTCTTCATTCGTCATTCCGGGCACCGACCCGGAACACATTCTCTCAAATGGTATCTTTCCTGCTCTCCATCAAATTCAGCAGGAACTCGCGTGCCCGGAAGAGTTGCGCTTTTACCGTGCCCAAGGGCAGGTCCAGCTCGGTGGCGATCTCTTCATAGCTGTACTCCTTGTAGTAGCGGAGTTCAACCAACGTGCGGTAGCGTGGCTTCAACTTGTCCACCACATCGCGCATGATCTCGCTCTTCTGCTCGCGAATGGCGATCTCCGCCGGGTCCAGTCCGTGGCCCTTGAGTTCGATCGTCATTTCATCGCCATCGTCGGTGCCGATCGGGTTATCGATGGAGAAGGTCTTCTTCTTCTGTTTGCGGATCCAATCGATGCAGTTGTTGGAGGCGATCTTGAACAACCACGTACTGAACGCGTAGTTCGGCGTGTACTGTTTCAGCCGGTGGAAGGCCTTGCCGAACGCTTCGATCGTCAGATCCTCCGCGTCGTCCTTGTTGTTGATCATCTTCAACAACATGAAGTAGATGGAATCGCGGTAACGGCCCATCAACTCGGCGTATGCCTTTTGATCGTGTTTGTCCACAGCGCGGCGTACGAGCACGTAGTCGTATTGCGCTTTCTCACTCAGGTTCTCGTTCACTTCCATCGCTTCGGCTTGACTAGGATCGTGCTTGCGTAAAGCAGAGGATCCAAAATTAGGAACAACCATTCCAAGGGTATTGCGAACCAGCTCAACAGGCCCGCTTGCAAACGGCGCATGGCCGCGATCGTGATCGGTAGGAACACGAACAATTCCACCGAGAGGCCAACAAGCACCTCGCGCCATCGACCTTGTATCGCCAGCCACAACAATGCGGCCCAGAAGACCGTGCGTGCCAACGGCAATAATATGAGCAATACCTGATGGCCAAATCGGTAGTGGGCGGCCGTGGTATAGTGCCGGCGTTTGCGACGGAACCATGTGCCGAGGCCGTCGGTGGGGCGTGTGGTCATGAAGGAGTCCGGAACCGCCACCACGGCCGTGTTGTTCGCACGGGCCACTTCGTTGATGAACAGATCATCATCGCCGCTCATCAAATGGCCGTGTCGTTTAGCACCTTTCGAATGGAAGAAGAGTTCGCCCGTATAGCCTAGGTTGCGGCCCACGCCCATGTAGGGGAAGCCGGCCATGGCGAAGCTCATGTACTGAATGGTCTTCATGGTGCCATCATACCGCTCCAACACATTGGCAATGCCGGGCTGATACGCATACGGACTATGGCCCACCACGATCTGTTTGCCCTTGTCGAAGCCCGCACACATCAAGCTGATCCAGTCCTTGCTCGCCGGCACACAATCCGCATCGGTAAGCAACACGTTCGGATACTTCGCTGCACGTACTCCAACTCCCAAGGCCAATTTCTTTCCGTAGTTGAATTTCTCATCGGCTTGGATGTTCACCGGCCGCAACCGTGGGTGCAGTGGTTTCATCACTTGCAATAGCTCCCATGTGTCGTCCTCACTGCGGTCGTTCACCACCACCACTTCGAATTCCCTGTGGTCCTGTTCCATCAACATGGGAACCAAAGCCTCCAAGGCGCGCGCTTCACTGCGAGCACAGATCACAAGGCTCACCGGCAGGTCGCGCACGGGATCCACCTCCACCTTGCCGAACGCCAAACGGGCGAACATGACCAAGTGAAAGAAGAGCAGCACCACCAACGCAGCCAACAAGATGTAGAATTCCAAGGACCACATGCCGTATACCCCCACGCGTTGCACGGTGGTTGTAGAGGGCGAAGCTATCCCCCCTACCAGCGCCGGAGCGTGGACCGAATGACCAGTTATGAACATCCCGTCCGTTGAAGTACGGATCCCGCCACGGTCCTACCTTCGGCGGCCTATTTCCATGGAATTCCAGCTCCTTTCCAACGATCCCGCCTCCAATGCAAGGGCCGGACTTCTCCGAACCGATCACGGTGATATACCCACCCCGGTCTTTATGCCCGTGGGCACCTTGGGTGCTGTTAAGGCCGTTCACCCCCGAGAACTGAAGAACGATCTCCAGGCCCCGATCATGCTCAGCAATACCTACCACCTCTACCTGAGGCCGGGGATGGAGGTGATCCAAAACGCGGGCGGCCTGCACCGTTTCAATAGCTGGGATGGGCCGATCTTGACCGACAGCGGAGGCTTCCAAGTGCATTCCCTCAGCGATATCCGCAAGATCACGGAGGAAGGTGTTCGTTTCAGTAGCCACATCGATGGTAGCAAGCACCTCTTCACCCCGGAGAGCGTGATGGATACCCAACGCACGATCGGTGCCGACACCATGATGGCGTTCGATGAATGCACACCTTGGCCCTGCGAACAGGCGTATGCAGAGAAAAGCATGCACATGACGCACCGGTGGCTGGACCGCTGTATCACCCGTTTCCAGGAGACGGAACCAAAATATGGGCACGAACAAGCGCTGTTCCCCATAGTTCAGGGAAGCACCTATCCGGAGTTGCGTAAACGTTCGGCGGAATACATCGCAGGCACAGGGATGCAAGGCAATGCGATCGGAGGGTTGAGCGTTGGCGAACCGGAGGAAGAGATGTACGCCATGGCCCAACTCTGTTGCGACATTTTGCCGAAGGACAAACCGCGCTATTTGATGGGCGTGGGCACCCCTTGGAACCTTTTGGAGAACATGGCGTGTGGGGTGGACATGTTCGATTGCGTGATGCCTACGCGCAACGGCCGAAATGGTATGCTCTTTTCGCGTGAAGGTGTGATCAACATAAAGAACAAACGGTGGGCGGATGACCATGGGCCATTGGACCAACACGGTACTTGTTGGGTGGACTCGTTCTATTCCAAGGCCTTTGTAAGACACTTGTTCCAGAGCGGCGAGTTCCTGGGGCAACAGATCGCCAGCCTGCACAACTTGGGCTTCTACTTGGCGTTGATGAAGGAAGCCCGATCGAAGATCATGGATGGGACTTTTTCAAGCTGGAAAACAATGATGCTGCCCAAGTTGAAGACGCGATTGTAAATGAAGACCCAAGTCACAAGATACAAGAAGCAAGTTCTCAAGAACCGGGATCATATGCCCTTGCCGGTTGCTGGACATTGTTCGTGGATAGTTGCACGTGCTTGCACTTTCCAACCTTGGTTCCTTGATAATTGTGACTTGTGAATTGAGTCTTGACATGTTCAAAACCCTCGATCGCTATATCATCCGCCAATTCCTGGGGACCTTCTTCTTCATCCTGGTCACCATCATGCTCATTGCCGTGGTGTTCGACATCAGCGAGAAGACCGAGGATTTCACCAAGATGAAGGCCTCGACCTGGGTGATCATACGCGACTACTACCTCAACTTTATCGTCTACTATTCCAACCTGTTCAGTGGGCTATTGATCTTCCTTGCCGTACTGCTCTTCACCAGTCGTTTGGCGCACCGCACGGAGATCATCGCCATGCTGAGCAGCGGCATTAGTTTTCCGAGGATCATGTGGCCGTACTTTCTCACCGCCACCATCCTTACTGGTCTTTCATTATTGATCAATCACGCCGTGCTACCGTCGGCCAACAAGGTTCGGCTTGCGTTCGAGGAAGAGCATATCAGGGCAACGTACCATGTGAATGAGAAACACCTTTTGCGTGAGATAACTCCGGGGTCCATCGCCTACTTTGAATCGTTCAACACGAATGAGAATATCGGATTCCGGTTCAGCTTGGAAAATTGGAGCAATGGGGAACTGACCCGCAAACTGACCGCCGACCGGGCCCAGTACGACAGCGTTAGCGGAGCTTGGCGCGTGAGCGACTACCTCTTGCGAACCATGAACGGAAGCAGGGAACACATCGAACGCGGACAAATGCTGGACACGATCATCAACTTGAAACCGTCGGACCTTGGACAACGATGGGAGTCTTCCATGGCCATGGGCTGGACGGAATTGAATGCTTACATCAAGGCCAAACTCGCGCAAGGGGACGGTTCCTTGATGCCCTTCCTGATCGAAAAACACCAACGCACGTCGTACCCATTTGCTACGTACGTGTTCACCTTGATCGGGGTGAGCATCGCGAGCCGAAAAGTGCGTGGTGGCACTGGCCTGCACCTCGCTTTGGGCGTGCTCCTTGTGCTGATCTACATCTTCACCATGAAGCTCACTTCCGTCGCTGCGACCAATGCCGGGCTCGACCCGTTGATCGCCGTGTGGATACCCAATGTGCTGTTCGCCTTGGTGGGGATCTGGATCTATCAGAAGGCGCCGAAGTAGTTCCTAAGGGTTGAGGGTTGAAGACAGTTGACGAGGTTGAGGGTTGGGTAACCTTCAACCTCCACAACTCTTGAACCAGCTTACAAGCTCTGCCTAAATGAGGAATGCTGGGAGTTGAGCCAGTTTTGAATTAGAAGGCATTCCAACTCTCAACTACTTCAGCCTTTCAACCCACAACTTCACTCAACCAATACCATACGTTCGAATGAAAACCATCGCCGATCGTTTGCTGAAGCACGTGCTTTCGTTCTCCTTGGATGATCTGCATCTCCCGGAAACCGTCGGGGTACTGGACCCTTTCAACGGCCCGAACGCATCTGAAGTTCGTCGTATCGTTACCGAGTTCCACAAGAAATACTACAGCGATAGTCGGCCCCGCATGTTGATGTTGGGCATCAATCCCGGGCGGTTGGGTGCAGGAAGCACCGGCCTTTCCTTTACGGATACAAAACGCTGCCAAAGCGACCTCGACATACCCGTTCACGGCTTGCGCACCCACGAACCGAGCAGCGACTTCTTCTACCGCATGATCCGCGCCGCAGGAGGCCCCGAAGAATTCTACAGTAAGGTGTACGTCCATGCGATCTGCCCACTGGGGTTCGTGAAGGAAGGACCCTTGGGCAAGCCGATCAACCTGAACTATTACGATGATAAGGACTTGGAGAACGCGGTGGTTCCTTTTGTTGCGAATTGGCTCCGAACCCTTATCGGTTGCGGCATGCGAACTGATCAGGTGGTCTGCATCGGCACCGGAAAGAACGCCGCCTTCTTCACCAAATTGAACGAAAGGCTCGGTCTCTTCGATCATATCATCCCACTGGAACACCCGCGTTTCGTAATGCAGTACAGATCGAAACAAATGCAGAAGTATATCGAGAAGTATGTTGAAGTGGTTGAGGGGTTGTAAGTCGTTAGTCGTTAGTGAAGAGAGTCGTGAGCCAATAGTCGTGAGTCGTGAGTGAAAAGAGTCGTTAGTCGTGCTTGGTTGCTTTTGCCTCTTGCTTTTGCCGTTTGCAATTGCCGTTTGCTGTTTACTTCCTGCCGGTTGCTATCTTGGCACGATGGAGATCAACCGCCTGTTCAATATCGTCGACTACCAGCTTGCCAATTTTCCGCAAAAGGCATGTGTGGAGAGCTACGAGGATGGTGCAATGCGCAGCTACAGCACCAAGGAATTCATTGAAACTGCTGAATCTCTGGCACTGGGACTGATGTCCATCGGTGTTGTGCCCGGTGATAAGGTGGCACTCGTTAGCGGGAACCGGAGTGAATGGGCGATCGTTGATCAGGCGATCCTGCGCATCGGAGCCATCAGCGTCCCGATCTACCCCACCAGCAGTGCCGAGGATTACGCTTATGTACTGGAGCATTCAGCAAGCATTGTGTTCTTTGTGAGCAATAGTGATCTGCTTGCCAAGGCTTTGGAGGCGAAGATCTCATGCCCACAGCTCAGGAATATCTTCACGTTCGAAAAGATCCCGGGCACCCCCCATTGGAAAGAACTGCTCGGAAAAGGTGGTGACGGAAAGGGCCAGTTGGAGGAGTACAAAGCGAAGGTGGACCGGATGGCATTGGCCACGATCATCTACACCAGTGGAACCACCGGAAGGCCAAAAGGAGTGATGCTTTCCCACGATAATATCCTGAGCAATGTGGAGGCCAGCACTCCGCGATTGCCCGTGGAGGCGGGATGTCGTGCGATCAGTTTCCTGCCCCTGTGCCACATCTACGAACGCATGCTCATGTACCTCTATCAGCGGGCCGGTACACAAGTCCGATTCCAGGAAACGTTGGACGATCTGGGCACGCGCATCCGTGAAGCGGAACCTGAAGTGTTCACCGCCGTTCCCAGACTGCTGGAAAAGATCTACGACAGCATTCTCATAAAAGGTGAAATGCTCACCGGCATCAAACGCAAACTCTTCTTCTGGAGCTTGGACCTTGGCGAACGGTATGAACCCCATGGAAATGGCTTCTGGTATGACCTCCAATTGAAGGTGGCACGTAAGCTGATCTTCAGCAAGTGGCAAGCCGCTTTGGGCGGAAAAGTAAAGGTGGTGGCCAGTGGCTCCGCAGCGTTGCAACCACGACTGGCACGGATCTTCAACGCGGCCGGGATCCCGCTGATGGAAGGTTATGGCCTGACGGAAACCTCGCCAGTGGTGAGCGTGAACGATGCACGTAACGATGGGCTCCGATTCGGTTCCGTGGGAAAACCATTGGACAATGTGCAAGTGAAGATCGCCGCTGATGGAGAGATCCTGGTGAAAGGACCCAACGTGATGATGGGCTATTACAGGGAACCCGAAATGACGGCCGAAGTGCTAACACCGGACGGGTGGTTCCACACCGGCGATATCGGCGAGCTATCCAGTGATGGATTCTTGAAGATCACCGATCGCAAGAAGGAAATGTTCAAGACCAGCGGCGGAAAGTACGTGGCCCCGCAATTGATCGAGAACATGCTGAAGGCATCACGCTTCATCGAACAGGCCATGGTGATCGGGGAGAACCGGAAATTTCCCGCCGCACTGATAGTTCCCAGCTTCGCCTTTCTCAAGGACTATTGCGCGTTGAAAAAGATACCGTTCACCAGTCAGGCACAGGTGATCAGCGACCCTGTGATCGAAGCACGCATAAAAGCCGAAGTGGACAAGGTCAATGCTACTTTGGGCCATTGGGAACAGGTGAAGAAGATCGCACTTATGCCAAAGGAGTGGGGCATTGAATCCGGGGAAATGACCCCCAAGCTCAGTCTCCGCCGAAAACACATCATGGCCAAATACAAGGATCAGGTGGAAGGGATCTATTCGTAAAACCACATGTCGGTCAAGGGTTAGTTTTACACCCGCTTAACCCAACGTTCACATGGTGCGTAGTCTGATGATCCTTCTATCCTTGACCTTGCTCTACGCGTGCAAAAAGGAACCGGGCGAAGGGGGCAAGGCCGAAATACACGGCCGCATAATGGAACAGCGCTATTTGAACGCCAGCCAACTCCCCTCCGGCGACCCCTACCCGCTCCTTGATCAAAACGTGTACATCATTTACGGCGACACGACAGGTGGTGCATACCCGGACGACAATGTGGATTCCGGCCCCGACGGGAAGTTTCGGTTCCAGTGGATGCGTAAAGGAAGTTATCTGGTCTACGCGATCAGCGATTGCCATACCTCGGATACCCTTTGCCGTGGCGGCAAGAAAACGATCTTCATACCTGTGGAGATCGGTGATCGCAAGGGAGTCGTGGAGATCGGTGACCTGACCATTGAGAAGTGGTGAACCTGCTGCGCTTCTTCCTGTTCGCGCTGTTCGCGTGCCTCCTCGCTCTTCAAGGGCGGGCACAGGAGAGGGAACGACCCGAAGTGCGACAAGAGATATGGACGAGCATCGGGGTGAAAGGAAAACCGATGTTCCTGAAAGGCCTGATCGGTAAGAAAGCAGCGAAACGCCTGCGCACCTCCGCGGAACTCGGCTACCGATCCGCGGATGCTTTCTTTGCCGGAAAGCAAACGTATTTGGAACTCGCAGCAGCCTACAAGTTGAATGATCATTTCTCCGTTGGTGGTGAAGGGCGATACGCGTACAGAAGCGAAGGAATGAACCGGCAACGTGCGGCGGTCCTGTTGGGATACGAAACGAAATTCGACCGCTTCGAGGTAGGATATCAGTTCGAATACCAGCATAATTTCAGGCCCATCGGCGAGCAGCGTGAGGTCCTGCGCAACAAGTTCTCGGTCAACTACAACATCCGAAAATTCAAGCTCGACCCCAAGTTCAGTGTGGAGTTCTTCCAATGGGCCGGCTACCAAGGGTTGATCTATTTCGGCACACGTTACAAACTGGCCACCGATTGGTCGCCATGGAAAGGACACGCCTTCGACCTTGGTATCGTCCACGATCGCGAACGCGCCGTATTCGCACCTGTCTATCGTTTCATCGTGGCTGTCGGCTATACCTTGGAGCTCTGAACATGGATCAGGCAAGGAATCGATCTTTGGTATCGCGACTACTCCTCTTCCTGGCCATTTTGGTAGTGGCCGTGGTGATCGGCTACTTCATGCTGCGACCGTCGGATACGCTCCCGATCTATCATCCTGCACAGATCGATCAGCGTTTGGTGGACCCTGAAGCAAGGCACGCCGAGGGCGAACACCACATCACCGATTTCCATTTGATCGATCAGTTAGGTGGCCAATTCTCGCTTGCCGATGTCGGTGACCGCATCATCGTGGCGGACTTCTTCTTTACCACCTGCGCCACGATCTGCCCGAAGATGAGCGTGCAAATGGAACGTGTACAGGAAGCCTTTCGCGACGAACCAGGGTTGTTGCTCCTCTCCCATTCTGTTACACCCGAGATCGATTCCGTGCCCGTGCTTT
>Ga0335394_10009327_pt1 | contig 11055 bp, 10 predicted proteins | sample MAT03_FD_205741 | JGI IMG/M metagenome (GOLD analysis project Ga0335394, IMG submission 205741) | Freshwater microbial communities from Lake Fryxell liftoff mats and glacier meltwater in Antarctica - MAT-03 (spades assembly) (version 2) ... | reverse complement strand
CCTCATCGTGCGCACCAAAAAGCGCGAGATCGCGATTCTGGGGGCGATGGGCTCGCGCACCCAACCCATCGTGGGCATCTTCCTGGTCGCAGGCGCGATGGTGGGAATGGCCGGAGGGGCACTTGGTCTTGGCTTCGGGTTGATCATGTGCCGGGTCATCGCCCGATTCGGCTACAGCCTGGATCCGAAGGTCTATCTGATCGAGCATCTGCCGATCGAAATTTCCACGGTCGAGCTTTTGTTGGTTCCGGCAGTCGCCATATTCATCAGTCTCACGGCGACGCTTTATCCTGCCATCAAGGCCAGTCGACAAAACACACTGGATGGCTTGCGCTACGATTGAGTGCCTTCTGCGTTTCGCCAAGAGCGGCCTCGTGATAGCGTAAGGTCCGCATGAGAGGACTCCTTCATATGGCTCACTATCTGTCTGGCCCAATTGCAACGCTGTGTTTGCTTGCTTGCGCGACACGACAACCGACCCCTCCCCTCGAACCCACCCGAACACCGGCAGTCACGGTGAAACCCACCGCCGCAACGAACCCAATCGAAGCGAGCCCGGCGGTGAACAACACGACTGCCCCGGATGGGAATGCACCCGAAGGGAATGCACCCAAGGAATTCAAACTCGAGGAATCGAGCTCAGCCCGCGAAACCCATGGCGTAAAGCCTTCGAAGATAAAGGCAACGCGTACCGAGGCGGCCCTGAAATTCGTCGTCGTCGACAAGGACACGGGACCTGTCAAAGGCATTGTCGTCAAACTGAGCACGCCGGAGGGCCAGAATTACTACACCGAGGAGACCGACGCCGAAGGTTATGCCGAGGTGCTGGTACCCGTCGCGACGAACTACGTTGCGACCTACGTAAGCCTTGGTCGTCGGGATGTCGCGGCCCAGGTGCCTGTGAGCGACAAACCAAGCCAAACCATCAAGCTGACCGTGCGCTACAAATTTCACCGACCCCCGCCGCTGCCTGCGCCCGGCGTTGCGCCGGAGGTGGAGCGCCCTCGCTTTGTGCTGAAGGGTGTCGAGTTCGATACCGGCAAGGCCACGGTTCGAGCCGAATCATTTCCGCAACTCGACGAGGTCGTTGAATACATGGCTCACAAGCTGAGCGCCCAGATCGAAGTTTCCGGACATACCGACAACGTGGGGGATCCGAAGGTCAACAAATCCCTCTCCAGCAAGCGTGCGCTCGCGGTGAGGGCCTACCTGGTTTCAAAAGGAATCGAAGGGGGCCGCGTCGAGGCCATCGGATACGGCAACGAGCGCCCGATCGTGGAGAACGACAGCGAGTCGAACCGCCAGAAGAACCGCCGCATCGAAGTCACCGAGAAGTAGATCCGCGGATCGGGTGACGTGCGCCCGAACGACCCCATTACCCGCTTAATCCATTTCGGGACTGGCATGCTCGCAAAAGACGCCTCAAACCAGAGCGGAAAACATTCGGTCATTTTAGGCATGCGGCGGATTTTTGCAGCTAACTGTCGGATACGACCGACTCACCATTCCACTGACATCATTTGCAGATTCAGTGGGATGGTGAGGTAACGCGTGCAATGCACGAGATCCAGGCAGACATTTGAGAGCTTGGCTGCGGAACGAAGCCTCCAACCCCCATCTTATTCACGAAATAAGGCTAAAACCAGCGCTTAAGTCAGCGGCGAACTCGTAGTACGAATCGGGGTTCGTCGACAGAAAGCGCCTACGCGACTGAGAGGTTTTCGTAGCCGCGAGACAAAAGGAGCCAGTCTGGGTCACCGTTGCACTTGATGAGCTGTGCGCCTAAGTCGATCCGAATCAAGCCTACCCAGAATGGTACCCAAGAAAACTTGACCAAAGCGACCGCCTCGTCGGACGCTACAAGTCGTACTTCGGTGTTGTTTTTACCCGAGTTTTGCTGAAAATAGTGACCATGTCTGAACTTACGTCGCGGCCCTTGTTGTCCTTGGTGCTGCCTGTGTTCAACGAAGAGCAGACGCTCGGCGAACTCGACCGACGCATTCGTGAACTTCTAGATCCTCTCGACGTGACGTGGGAAGTGGTACTCGTCGACGATGGATCCCGGGATCGCTCGCGGGCAATACTGAACGAAATGGCCTCCCGCGATGACCGTTACAAGGTGGTGGGGCTCTCACGCAACTTTGGACATCAAATCGCGATCACCGCAGGCATCGATTACGCCGACGGCGACGCTGTCGTGGTGATGGATGCGGATCTACAAGATCCTCCGGAAGTGGTGGTCGAGATGATACAAAAATGGCGCGCCGGATCGGATGTAGTCTACGCGGTCCGCACCAAACGCCACGGCGAATCGTGGTTCAAGAGACTCACTGCCGCTGTGTTCTACCGCCTATTGAGACGTTTAACCGGATTTTCGATTCCGGTGGACGTGGGCGACTTTCGCCTGATGAGCCGCAAGGTGGTACTCACATTACGGTCCCTGCGAGAGAAGCACCGTTTTGTACGCGGCATGGTGGTGTGGGTGGGTTTCAAACAGACCGCGGTGGAATACGAACGAGCACGCCGATTTGCAGGTGAGACCAAATACCCGCTGCGCAAGATGGTACGTTTCGCAATTGACGGAATCGCTTCGTTTTCCACGGCGCCGCTGCAATTGGCGATATGGCTAGGTTCTATCGCCGGTGTATTCGCTGTCGGAGCAGCGGGGTGGGCCGTTTATTCCTTTTTCACCAACCGCGCAACGGTCCCAGGTTGGACGGCGCTAATGGTACTGGTTGCGTTCTCATCAACAGCCCAGCTGATCGTCACTGGGATTCTTGGCGAATACGTAGGACGCATTTACGAGGAAGTTAAGCGGCGCCCTCTGTACGCCGTCGACGATGTCAAGAACCTGGGAGGAAGAACCGGCGGCAACCCGGATCCTCGCAACTGAAGCCACGTCAGAGCCGCTTCAAGAAATCTGCATTGAGCGATTTGTCGTACCCACGCTTTGCAAGACCGAAGTGGGAATTGATTTCGATAATTCCAAAACGGTTCTCAAGCGCCGACCTGAGCGTTGTTGCCTCCTGTCCACTGGTGTAGACGGAAAACATGATGTAGTCAGCGTCGAAAATTCCAACACGCAACGTGTAGGCTTTTTTTCTGTGCGCGAAATGTGGAACCAGGTTCTCCGCGCTTGAAATTCTCGCCTTGGGCGGAACTTTCGCAGCTAGCTCAGCAAATGCCTCTCTCCGTTTCTCGTCCTCGGCAGTGAAGGTAAATTTGTAGGCCCCAAATCCACCTTTCACGGTCTGCTGTTGGAACAATCCTCCGAACTGGTAACTGCAGGCAAACGTGGCACACGCCAAACCAAGCAGTGCAGCTTGGACCGCCACCAAACCCTTTGTGTCGCGAATCCAAGACAGGGCCGCAATGAGTCCGACGAACACATACATCGTCCAGTGGGTTGTGTATTGAAAAGAAATCTGAATGAGCGGTAGATTGTTGACAGACAGCAACGTGAAAATGAAACCCGGTAGAATCAACAGAAGACTGATCGGACGACGTAACGGAATAAACAACAAGGGCACAAACAACAACAATACATATTCGAGCTTTTGTCCGTTGAGCAAAGTTCCAAGCGTGAATGACGGGTTGCTGACGACCGTTTTTATGACATCGGAGAAGCCCCCGCCGCCAGTTCCAGGGGGGACTAGTCCCTCATACAAATATAGAAACGCTTCATGTCCTGCGTAACGTGGCATCACAATGAACTTCAAGGTCACGAACCACGCGGTTCCCAAAAGAGTGAGCCAGAGCCCTGCCCGCGGACGCTCGCCAGTAAACGCCAGGTAGACGCCAAAAATGGCCACACCGGCCGGAATATCCTCGCGGATCGAGAGCGTGAGCAGGAGAAATGGAATCGCCAGCCAGTACCGGCGTGATTCCACCAAAAACAGGGTCGTCCACATGAAAAATGGCGCAAGCGGAGGATAGTGAAAGTCGTAAAGGGCGGCACCGTGCAAAGGTGGGTAAAGCAGGTAGCAGATGGCAACCGCGGCAGCTCCAGGGCCGCCAAGTTTGCGACGCGCCAACAAATAAAGGGGCAACGCCGCCCCACCCATGAACGCCGCTTGCAGGATGAGAACGGTCTCAGTACGAGGCCACATCGCGTAAATACCGGCAAGCGGATAAGAGAACAGCGTGGCGTGTAGACCGAAGCTGGTTCCTGTTGGTCCAAGCATTGGAGTCGCCCTGAAGAAATATCCGCCGTGAACAATGTTCCACAGGATGTTCTCCTCCAAGGCGAGATCGAAGCTGGTGCTGTACAAGTAGCGGTGATAGCGAATCGTAGCGACCGAGAAAAACGTCACGTATACCGCCGTCCCGAGCAACACCCAGATACTTGGATAGCGCGCGACAACCTTCACGCCGCGTTTCATTTGCGCCGCCATAGCCGCCCCCCAAAGGCCCAATGCCGGCGGCGCTTTCAGCGAAAGAATGGCAGTTTGTTCGGCGGCAACGCCAAACATCAAAGCCAACACGACAAACGGTAAATCTCTTCCTTCCCAGCTCTTCGGTCGGAGAATCCATGGGACGAAACAAAGCAGCGCCAACGGCGCCAACCGACGCGCCAAACCATCAAGATATTCGATTCGCGTCAACAGGAAACGGCGCCGAAACATCCGTGTCGCCAGAATTGTGATTGCACCAGAGAACACGGCAAGAGCGGTTCCAATCAAGATGCTCAGGACAAGGCGAGAACGCGCACCGGCCTCCAGCACGTTGCTGACCATAAATGGAGTCGGATGACCACCCAATCGCACACTACCGACGAAAGATCCAATGCCGAACCCTATGAGAGCCAGCCGCGCGAGCATCACCACTACAGGCGCGACCCAATCCCGCTGTCCGTCAACATTGCCGACAGTGGTACCCATTGTCGGCGGGTTGAGAGTTTGTACGACATCCGTCTGCGTTTGTCCGACTACCGGAGGTGAAACGATCTCAGCCACCGGAGGGGTTGAAACGGTATTGACCTCGTCCGTGACGGGCGATCGCGGAAGACCGTTCCCGTCTTCATTTTGGTCATTCGACATGGTTTTTTCAAGCGGGCGGATCAATATTCGCCAATGGGATCTTCTTGGGGAGTGATGTCGTAATGACGGTAACCCAACAAAAGCGACGTAGGAACGGTAGGGCTTCGAGTATCAAGTCATCGGCTTTCTTTAATGGCGAAAAAAACCACTCAAGCCGTTCCGCATCGGTGAAAATCTTTTTCCAATAGCGCTCTGTGTTGGGATGAACCCGATCAACAAGGAAGAATTTCAAAAACACCGATTGCGTGGTCAACCACATCTCGCGGTGTCTGACCTCGGAGAAATATTTCTTCAGATTCTCGACGTCGCTCCAGGCTAGAGGCCGCTCGTCGTCTGTTCGATTCCGCGTCGCCAGGGCGCGGTAGACTTTGATCAGCGGATTGTAGGGCAACGGCTCAATGAAACAACCTTTACCTTCGGCCTTGAGGATGCGCGCCAACTCGGGAACAGCGCTTTCGAGCGGTACGTGGTGAAGGACCCCGTTGCCGTAAATCAGATCGAACTCGTTGTCGTCCGCAGGAATCCGCGACTCCGTCACCAGCCGAGTTTCGATTTTGACATCGTGACGCGCCGCCAATTGTTGTGCGTTGGCGAGCTGACCGGGCGACACATCCATTCCAACCACGCGGGCGCCAAGCTTCGCCAAGTACACCCCACCTTCTGAAACACCGCAACCGTAGTCGAGGATGCGCTTGCCCCTGATGTCACCGAATTCCGACAAGATATGCTGGTTGGCTACCGCAGTGGGAGCTTGAAAACTTTCATCGACCAATGTGGTAGCGGGATCGAAATGGTCGGACTCTTTATCGTAATACCGGGCCTCGCGCGAAATCCGATCAGCCTCTGTGCTATTTTCCGACATGAACGAGTTTTACGATTCGGTCCGAATTAACGCAACAGAATATCCATTACCGGGGCTCGGCCTGGCATTCCCTGAACTTGCCGCGGGTTGGCTGCCAACCGAGTAGAGGCTAAAATGCCAAGAGGGTTCCGTACGGGGAAACGATTGAGCCTGAAGTTTGCGCTTGAATACAGGGCCGAGGTAGTCAAGATGCTCGGTGATGGCGGTAAATCACCTGCAACCTGTCCAGCTATTCGGGTCTGGCGGATTCGGGGATCCGAGCCAGGGTCAACATGACTATCAACCCTTCACGGCTTTCAATCGTCGTACCGTGTTACAACGAATCGACGCGACTACCACCCTCCAGGTTCGTAGCCTTCGCGAGAACCCATACCGATCGCCTGCATTTCATTTTCGTGAACGACGGATCCACCGATGCCACGGCAGAAGTGTTGCAAGAAATGGCCCTCGAAGTTCCGGGGTCAATTAGTATAGTCACGCTCCTCAAGAACGGCGGGAAAGCCGAGGCAGTACGCACCGGATTGCGGATCGCCATCGCCGGTGGAACGAAAGAGGCTGCCTACATTGATGCGGATCTCGCAACACCGCTCCACGAGGTGCTGCGCCTCTGGGAAATTTTCTGCGCTCGGGCTGCGGACATCGTCATCGGCTCGCGCGTTGCCTTGCACGGCTACGCGATCGATCGCAACCTGACAAGGCACTACACAGGCCGCGTGTTCGCCACGCTTGCGTCGATGGTTTTGCAATGGCGGGCTTACGATACCCAGTGCGGCGCCAAGTTCTTTCGCGTCAACCCAACATTGATCTGGGCTCTCAACGACGCCTTCGTATCCCGTTGGGGATTCGACATCGAATTGTTGGGGCGGCTCACCATCGGTTCACCAGAGGCACCGCCGATCCCTGTCTCGCGTATCGTTGAGGTTCCTCTTGAGAAATGGACCGACGTGCCGGGTTCGAAAATCGGTATTGGTTCCATGGTGAAAACCGTTGCCGAGCTTGTACTCATCAACGCCGACCTTCGGAAACGGCGATCGATTAAGAAAAGCAAACCGTAGTACTTGTCATGGATCTCATCGAAAAAAGCACCAATCTGGATCGCCGACATCCCTGGGAACTTTCACGCGCGGACTCTGTCGTCCGATTATTGAATTCCCAGGGTCTCGCAGGACGCGAGAACCTCAGGATCCTCGACGTGGGTTGTGGCGACGCGTTCGCAGGACGACGCGTTCGAGAGGCATTGAACGCCTGCCAACTTGTTGGCGTCGATGCCCACCTGGATGAAGAAACAGCGAAACCCATGCTGCGCCCCGGTGAAACATTCGTTCGCGACGCGACGATGGTTACGGGTTTGTTCGACGTGTTTCTTTTTCTCGATGTGATCGAACACGTCGAGGACGATGTGGCGTTGTTGCGGCAATACATTGAGCCCCATGCCGCGGATGGGGCGACGGTCCTCGTCACGGTTCCCGCGTTTCAAGGCCTTTTTTCGCGACACGACGTGGCGCTCAAACACGTCCGCCGCTACTCGGGAGGGCAGCTGCGCCACCAACTCGCACAGGCGGGTTTGACCATTGAACGTGATGGATACTGGTTCGGATCGCTGTTACCGGCGCGTGCAGCCACCCTCATGCTCGAAAAACTTCGCTCACCGAAGGTAGACCCGCATGCCGTCGGCATCGGGCAGTGGCGCGGCGGCAACACGCTCACCGGACTGCTTCATGGCATCATGTCCATCGAGAACCGTCTATTGACGAAGATATCGTACCACGGCGTGAGGCTACCAGGTCTCAGTGCCTGGGCGCTGTGTCGCATTGGTTAGGCGGTGGATGCAGTGTGATAGGCTGAACGACAACGTGGAGACCGAACCTTCAGCACCGGGAATTGCCCCGCATCAAGCAAACGGTAGCCGCTAGCGCCTTAAACGAGTCCTGGCCTGTCCTGCCTTGGTTGCGTGCTACACATCCATCTATCTACTAGCCATCGGTTCGCGCCACCAAGTGAGATCAAAGTCGCACACGACAGCTACCGCCCCCTACTATTTCTTTCGCACCGATTCGACATCGAGCTCTTCGGATCTTCGGATTCGATCCTCGAGCGATGCACGCAAGCAGCATCCTCGCGGGCTTCGGAGCGGCAGTGGCGCTTTCTTTTCGCACAGTTGTGGCTGGCGTCGTGGCGGTAGGCCTCGCACCCGGTGCAGGTTTCGCCTGGGCCGTCGCCACGCTTGATTGTTTCCTCGCAGCCCTGCTGAGCAAAGAATCGGTCGTCGGCTGGCCAATCGCACTGACGTTGGTACTCAGGTCGCGGGCCGGGCTCAACGGCCAGTGTGATCTCCGCAACAATAGTATCTATCCGGCCGAGAGAAAACTGAAAGCAGACGCGTGCACGGACCTGGCGCGGCCAAGTCCGTAGCACCGCGCCCGTCGCGGCGCTGAGGTCAGTTTACAACGCTATTTGGTCCAGGGACCCATTGCACCGAGGAAGGCCTCCACGGTCATCTCGCCAAGTTCGCCCTTGTCGCGTGAGCGAACGTTGACCGTTTCGTTGGTTTGTTCCTTTTCGCCCACCACAAGCACGCAGGGTAGTTTCTGCATACTGGCATCGCGAATCTTGTAGCCAACGCGATCGTCGTTGAGATTCAATTCAGCGCGAACACCCTGATCGAGGAGATTGTTGTGAATCTTCCTCGCGTATTCGTTGTATTTCTCGCTGACGGGAATGACCAGCGCTTGCACTGGAGAAAGCCACAGCGGGAAAGCGCCGGCGTAGTTTTCAATGATGATGCCCAAAAATCGTTCGATGCTTCCGTAGCACGCCCGGTGCAACATGACAGGCGTGTGTTTTTGCCCATCGGGACCGACGTAGGTAAGCCCAAATCGTTGCGGCATCGAAAAGTCGAGCTGAATGGTTCCGCATTGCCACGACCGCTTGAGCACATCTCGGATGTGAAAGTCGATCTTCGGACCGTAGAACGCACCGTCTCCGGGATTCAGCTGGTACTCGACGTTCTTTTCGTCGAGAGCCTGTTTCAAGGCGGTCTCGGCCTGGTTCCACATCTCGTCTGAACCAAGGCTCTTGGCAGGACGGGTGGATAGTTCAAGGCGCACATCAGTCAGATCGAAGGTGCCGTAAACCTCGCGGAAGAAATCGATCAACATCGATATCTCCGACTTGATCTGATCGACCGTGCAAAAGTGATGTGCATCGTCCTGGGTGAAGGCCTGCACGCGGAACAGGCCGTGACGCACGCCACTGAGCTCGCGCCGGTGGACGAGTCCCATCTCCGCAATGCGAAGGGGAAACTCGTTGTGCGAATGCAGGTGCGTTCGATAAACGATCAGGTGACCCGGGCAGTTCATCGGCTTGACCGCCATCGGTCGATCTTCTTCCACGTTGTCGCGTACGACTTCTGGTTTCGCCGGATCACGCAGCTTCAACTTCGTGAAGAACATGTTTTCCAGGTAATTGTCGTAGTGGCCCGACGTGTGCCACATCTCCTCGCTCAGGACGAGCGGCGTCTTGACCTCGACATAACCACGGCGGCGCAAGAGCTTGCGCATGTAGTCGGTGAGTGACGTGAACAAGGTCGTGCCGCGCGGATGAAAGAACGGAAAGCCCGGCGCCTCGTCGTGAAAGCTGAAGAGATCGAGTTTTTCGCCCAGGACGCGATGGTCGCGCTTCTTGGCCTCTTCGATAACGTGAAGGTGATCGGCCAGTTCCGCTTTGTCGAAGAATGCGGTTCCATAGATGCGCGTGAGCTGTTCGCGGGTCGCGTCGGCACGCCAGTAGGAACCACCCGTCTTCGTGAGCTTCGTGTGTTTCAGCCAACCCGTGTGGGGAACGTGAGGACCACGGCACAGGTCAATGAAGTCACCGTGCTTGTAAAACGTGAGTTCTTCGCCACGCGCCTTGATGTCGCCGACGATCTCCTGTTTGAACTTGTTGTTGCCGCCATCGATCGCGGTGTACCGCGCGAAGTGTTCGTTGGCCCCGTCGTAACTCGACACGCAGCGCACAAAGGGCGCACTCGCCTCGGCGATCTTCTGCATTTCATCTTCGATGCGCGGCAGATCGTCAGGCGTTATCTTCGCGTCTGGCAGGAAGATGTCGTAGTAAAATCCGTCTTCGATGACCGGGCCTATCGTGAGCTGGGCGCTCGGGAACAAGCGAAGGATCGCGTCGGCCATCACGTGCGCCGCGGAATGCCGGAGAACTTCCAGCGCCTCGGCATCGCGCTTGGTCAAAAGTGCGACGGATGCGCCATTCGGCAAGGCCCGTTGCAAGTCGACAATGGCGCCGTCGATTTTGGCGGCCACCGCCGCCTTGGCAAGACCGGGACCGATGCTCGCAGCCAAATCGCCTGCGTTTGCACCGTCAGCCAGTTCCCTCTGCGACCCGTCGGGTAGCGTCACTGTGATCATGTTTTTTCGCTCCTATTGCGAGACGGATACCCCCGTCCTCGCGTGGTTAAAAGGCTGCCGGATACTGCCGGCTGCCATCGCGACATAAAATGCACCGGGAGTGCCGACGCGTCAATGATCGATGGCGACTAATAACCGGCGGCGTTGGCTTGCGCCTTCGCAGCAGCAGGCGCGCCCGCGGCCTCTTTGGCCGAGCCCATCTCGGAGAGATCGACGTTTTTACCGTCGTAACGTGACGGACATTTGGCCATGATGCCGCCCGCTTCGATCTGCAAATCACCCTTGTCGTTGAAGACACCCGTCGCAACAACCTCGGCCCGGCTCTTGAAGGTGTCCGGTACAATGCCTTCGTAATACGCTACCACCCGACTGCGCGGATCTTTTGGATTATCCTGGATCTCAAAGCGGTACTGCAACGAACCGGGCTTCTGGGCGATTGTTCCATCAACCACGTAACCGTGCACTTGCAAACGTTTGCCGCGGTATTTGTCGATGTTCTGGTGCGCTTCGTGGAGCTCAAGGTACTGCGCAACTGCCGTGTCGAGCGAAAACGTGATGAGCGTCGCGACCCCTGCAGACACCGCCAACACTGTTGCAAGCAACTTCCAGGGTTTGCGGCCGCGCCCCTGCGAGCCAGGAACACCGGCGGGCAGTACTTCGGGAACCGCGGTAGACATGGGATCATTTTAGCGCTGTGCACCCGCGCGCGCCAGGTCCCAGAAATAGCGGTAGA
>Ga0335394_10009326_pt1 | contig 11056 bp, 8 predicted proteins | sample MAT03_FD_205741 | JGI IMG/M metagenome (GOLD analysis project Ga0335394, IMG submission 205741) | Freshwater microbial communities from Lake Fryxell liftoff mats and glacier meltwater in Antarctica - MAT-03 (spades assembly) (version 2) ... | reverse complement strand
GGTCACAACACCCAGCCACATCACACCGGCGTATGATGAAACAATTCCGCCATGCAGCTGGCGAGGAATAATGCTGAGAGCTTTCGGCAATTTGCCCACAGTATCGACGATGCCATCAATCAGATACCTGTCAATGAGTGTGGCCAGTTTAGCGATGCCGATCAGCGGCAGGACGATCAGGCCCGTAAAAATTTCGTCCAGGAAAAACTTGCCCTGCGAAAGCACGTAGAGCGGCTTCATGGTTTTGGCGATTGCCGCTGGAATTGCGGGTGACGCCACATAAAACATCCATGCAAAGCCGATCCCGGCAATTGCAATCACACTGCTCATGATCATGACGCCCCAGTGCAGATGATGCTCAAGCTCCGGTGTCAACCCCATCGTCTTTTGCAGGTAATTGCCGAATAAATGCGTAGGCCCGACAATCAGACCAATTCCGGCGGCGCAGATCGCAAGCGTTCTTAACGGCCATGCCATGATCGGAGTGGCTTCGTGCGGATGCTGACCTGCTTCCTCAGGGAATTTTTCGGGCCCCCAAAACGTCATGAAATATGCTCGAAACGTATAGAACGCTGTGAGAAATGCGGTTCCCATCGCAATGGCTCGGATCACACCAAAGTACAAGCCGTGTTCTTCGCTGTGCGAGGCTTGTGCCAATACTGCAATGATATCGTCTTTGCTCCAGAACCCTGCCAGCAACGGAACACCCGCCAACGCAGCCGCCCCCACAAGGAACGTCCAGTGCGTGATCGGCAGCGCGTGTTTAAGTCCGCTGAATCGTCGCATGTCGATCACATTTCCCATCGCGTGCATCACACTGCCCGCTGCGAGGAACAACAACGCTTTGAAGAAAGCGTGCGTGAACAGATGAAACATTCCAGCTGTCACGGCCGGAGTCACCAGTTCGGCACCTGCGGCACCACAGCCAAGTGCCATGAACATGAAACCGAGCTGGCTGACCGTGGAATAAGCGAGGACGCGTTTCAGGTCCGTCTGAGTCAGCGCAGTCAATGCAGCAATCGCCGCTGTGGCCGCTCCGATTCCGGAGACTGCCATCTGAGCGTACGGTGCCATGACAAACAGTGGCGTACATCTGGCAACAAGATAAACGCCGGCAGTCACCATCGTCGCCGCATGGATCAATGCGCTGACGGGTGTTGGTCCTTCCATGGCGTCCGGCAGCCAGACCTGCAGAGGAAATTGAGCCGACTTACCCATGGCTCCGAGGAACAGACAGAAACAGATCAGTTGAATGACACCAGGATTTGCTGCATCGACGGCTGCAATCCGTGCAGAATCACCAAGGACACTCACGAAATCCAGTGACCCAAAATTCGTCCAGATCAAAAAGATACCCATGATCAGACCGAAGTCGCCAATTCGATTGACGACAAAGGCTTTCTTCGCGGCCGCAGCCGCAGAAGGCTTCTGAAACCAGAATCCAATGAGCAGATAACTGCAAAGTCCCACAGCTTCCCAAAAGACGAACAACAGGATGAAGCTGCCGGACAGCACCAGCATGCACATTGAAAACACGAACAGGGACACCTCTGCAAAGAATCGCGGATAACCGCGATCATGGCTCATATAGCCTGAACCAAAGATCGCGACCAGCAGACTCACACCCGTGACCATGGTGAGCATGATAGCCGTGATTGAGTCGGCTCGAAGTTCGATGTTCGCGTGCAGTGAACCGACGGAGAACCATTCGAATCCGGTCGCAATTACCTGCGGCCCCGATGCCGAATGGGCGATTGCCACTTCGCCGTCCACGGGCGCTGCGCCGGATTCAACCGAAGGCAGAATCTTCAGCAGCAGGATCAACGAACACAAAAAAGACACAGCCAGCGCTGACCAGCATGGTAGGTGACTCTTGTAGCGCAGCAGTTTTGGACCCAGCAGCGCAGTGACGATCGCCGCGAGCAGCGGAGCCGCCGGAATCAGCCACAGGACTATCTGTTGAATTTCTTCAGACATAGCAGACAATTTAAACCATTACGGTCAGACGAAAAGTATTAATAAAAATGCGGATATTCAGTAGTTATCCTTCACGGGGCGAGAATTGAGCCCCAGCGAGCGGAGCGGCGTGAGCCCTCCGAGCCATGTGCGTGCAACTCGGTGGGCTAACAGCCACCGCTCGCCAAAATACATCAATGTTGACCGCGTGAAGTAGAATTCAAAACTCTTGCCAATTTCCCTGTTCCTGTTTCTCCTGGCTTGAAGTGCGATCGCAATTCCTACGCCCGCGTCGCCGTCTGTCCAGTCGATGCAGTCGTGCGTGGTGGATCCTTTGGAACGATGCCGGCCGGAGTCAGCGTTGGAATGTCTTCATACGAGGACAGCTTTCCGCGTTCTCCGGACGTATCGAAATCCGGCGCTGACATGTCCGACTCTCGCAACTCAGACCACAACTGAATATCCAGAGAATGCGACTTGCGATACAGCGACAGAACCAGTGACAACGCCAGTCCAGCTTCGCATGCTGCCACGGTCAGCGTGAAAATCGTGAAAGCCTGACCTTCGTTTGTCTGATGCATGCGGCCAAATGTTACCAGCGTCAAAGAGACTCCGTGCAGCATCAGTTCTGCCGACAGCACCATCAGGATCAGATTGCGGCGCGTCATGAAACCGATTGCACCAAGCACAAACAATCCGGCACCAACCAACAAGAATCGCTGCTCTTCCGGTGTCATATCGCACCCTGCTCTCTACGCGGTGCGATGGCAATGGCACCGATGCTCGCGACCAGCAACAGTGTCCCGGCAAGTTCCACCGCAAACAGATAATCACCAAACAGGGACTTTCCGAGTCCCTTCAGATTGCCGACCGGATGTTTCGCATCGGCTTTGCTCATGATATTCCCGGGCAGGACCGGCACGACGTCAGCTGACGGCAGATCGGCGCTCATTGCCGCACCCGTGTTCCCCATCGCAGCACCGGATGCGCCTGATGAGTCGGCAACATCCAGGCTCGACCGAATAATATCAATTTTCTCTGACTGCAGCGTCAGCGATATCGCACCCAACAGCACGAACGCGGAGATCGTTGCGAGCAGCGACTGGTTCGACCGCTGATCATAACCTGCTGCTCCGCTTTGCTGAGCCAGCATGATCACGAACAGAAAGGTGACGATCACCGCCCCGGCGTAAATGATAATTGTCGCCGCAGCCAAAAACGGAGCATGCTGTAACAGAAACAATCCGCAGGTGCTCAATGTCGCCAGTGCGAACCACAAAGCGGCGTACACAGGATTGCGCGCCGTGATCATCAACACGCCACTCATCAGTGCACCGATGGCAAAGACCCAGAACATAACTTCATCCGCAAGTTCTGACTGAGCATTGCCACAGGACAGGCAAAAGGTCACAAGTCCCAGTGCGACGATCAACACACCGATTGTGTGCGGTCGTGGCTTGCTGGCTTTTTTTCCGGGCATGAGCCACAGAATTCCGACGGCCCACATTACGAGACCGACGATTGTCATCGGATGTTGTTGAATCCACCCCATCATGAGTTTGCCCCCAGACTGCCTTTGATGACGCCAGATGTCGGGTTTTTCGCCGATCGATCGGAGTCCGGAACAACGGTCGCCGGCCCAAGTGTTGGCAATGAAGCAAACTCCGCCGCTGGACCGAGAATGCCGCGTTTCGTTCGCACCGGATCACGGGGATTGTCTTTAGTTTTGTCGTACACACTCAGCAGTTTGTCTTTGTCCCACATCAACTCTTCACGGGTTTCTCCGGTGAGGTCATAGATATACGTCAACTCAATCGCATCCACAGGACACGCTTCTTCACACATGCCGCAATAGATACAGCGAAGTTCATCCAGCACGAACGACTTCGGAAACTTATCACGATCGGGCCATTCCGGCGGAGCAGCTTGAGCCTCAATCCAAATACAGTTTGCCGGACATGCTGCCACACACATCATGCAGGCGACGCACTTGACGCGATCTTGTTCGTCGCGATTCAATCGATGAACACCGCGGTAGTGCAGCGGAAGATCGGGCTCCACTTCAGGATACTGCTGAGTCACAGTTTTACGATCGGTCACATGCTTCAGAGTCGTTTTGAGACCCTTCATGATGGCCGGCACGAACGTGGATTCCCAGAAGCCCATTTCCGGCTCCTCCACCCACATCACCGTCTTCTTCGGCTTTGTTTTAGTTTCAGACATAAGTAGTTTTCAGTAGTCAGTGTTCAGTAATCAGATTTGAGATTTCAAATGTCAGCTCAGTGATCGCCCGCTGCATGACCGTGCGACACGGCTGCGACAACTTTTCTCCGTTTCACATAACCAGGTCGCCCGGCCAATTCAGCTTCCCGCAGCCGGGCACTGATGGTGCCCCAAGCCGCGAACAACGCCATTGATCCCACGAGCAGCCACCATTGGCTGAAACCAAAATGTTTGCAGAACATGACCATCACCAGATTCGCCAGTGACAGAGGAATCATCACCTTCCACGCGAGCTCCATGAGTTGGTCAAAGCGAAAGCGAGGAATCGTCCAGCGGAGCATGATCATCAGGCAGATAAAGAAGAATGCTTTGCCCGTCAGAATCAGCAGCTTTACCAGCCACAAGCCGGGATAGGCGCTTGTCGCTTCGGCAATGAATGGAAAGCTCCAGCCTCCGAGAAACAGAATCGAGGTCAGGAAACTGATGGTGATCATGTGCGTGTATTCACCAAGGAAAAACAACGCCCATTTCAATGCGCTGTATTCTGTGTGCCAGCCGCCAATGAGTTCCTGTTCGCATTCCGCAAGGTCGAACGGCAGGCGATTCGCTTCTGCCAGTGACGCGGTAAAAAACATGAGTGCGGCCAGTGGCTGAAACCAGATATTCCAGCTCAACAGTCCGCCATCGGTCTGCTGTTTCATGATGTTTTCGAGATTCAGCGTTCCGGACAACAACGCAATTCCAAGCACGGACATTCCGAGCGGAATTTCATAGCTCACGACCTGTGCACTCGCCCGCATTGCTCCCAAAGCGCTGTATTTATTGTTCGACGCCCAGCCGCCAAGCACGACTCCGTACACGCCCAGACTGCCGATCGCGAAAATAAAGATCACGCCGATATCGATTTTGGGCGCGATAATAAAACGGATAAACGACGGCATCGTGGAGTCATCTACGGGCCCGAAGGGCACGACTGCAAATGCCAGCATTGCAGTCAGCACCGAAATCGCCGGGGCAATCAGAAACAGTACCTTGTCTACGTGCGGCGGAATCACGTCTTCCTTCAGCAACAACTTGATGCCGTCTGCGATGGGCTGAAATAATCCCATTGGACCGACGCGGTTCGGCCCGATGCGATCCTGCATCCATGCCGACAGCTTGCGTTCGAGCAAAATGAGATAATTGCAGACTCCCGGAATCGCCGCGACGACAACGCTGATGGTCAGAAGAGTGATCAAAATGTCTGGCATAAGTTTTTTGTATCCTGATTCGGCGAGCGGCCGGGCGTCAGCCCTCCGTGTCATCGGCGATCTTCACGAAGGGCTGACGCCCGGCCGCTCGCCTGTTTATTTTCACACAGTCACAGGCACTGCTTCATTCAACAACACGCCCTGCCCTTTGATTTCGGGACTGGCAATTGCCGCCAGCGCTGGAATCAGAACGGCAATTTCCTTTCGCAGTGCTTCCGTCTGAATCAATCCCTGACGTTCAGCAAGATCCCACAGCAATCGACCGTCAGGACGAGTCCCGTCGGGGCCGCGCACCGAGCGATGAATCAACTGCGCGAGCCCCTTGTGATTTATGAACACACCTTCACGTTCAACGAATGTCCCCGACGGCAGGACGTGAGTCGCATGCCTGAGTACGGGTGACGGCAGAATGTCCTGCACGATCACGGTTTCTACTTTGCTGAACGCTTCGGCATGGATATCAGTCATCCAGCCTTCCGGATCGCCGCCAACCAGATATACCGCTTTGAATTGACTGGCGGAAGCAAGACGCAGCAATTCTTCGAACGGCATTACGTCACCTGCAAAATGATTCAACACTGCTTCCACGCCCGCGCGGTTTGGACACTTCTCGGCCCGGATGGTGAACTTGACCGGTTCAACAACGTTACCCTGAATGTCTTTGGGAAACTGTTCGTCCTGTCCTTCTATCCGCACAGGCCCCAATGCCAGCGTGACGTCAACCGCGATTCCTTTAAGGAAGCTGCTCAGCAGATACGCTTCTTCCACTGTCATCCACGGTGAAAGCACTGCCGCGACTTTACCCTTGCCGCCCTGTGCTGCCCTGATCAACGCTGCTCGTGCGGAATTCAGCACGGTCTCAAAGTCTGTGGACGTTACGTGCCCGTTGGTTCTGGTTTCGGGTGACATCAGACGCTGATCGGAATGAGTGTACTTCCAGCCGAACCGACCAGCGTCGCACATGAAGTGCCCCTGGGCTTTGTCATTCGGACGCGGACGCAACCGGTAAACGCGTTCTTCATTCTGATCCACTGTGATGCTGCAACCGGTGCTGCAGCCAGGACAGACAGACGATGCACTTTTAAGCCACCAGACTCGCTGCTGATACAGAAAGTCTTTACTGCAGAGCGCTCCGACCGGACAAAGATCGACAACGTTGCCCGCCAGCGGATTGTTGACCGGATAACCCGGAAAGATATCAATTTCTTCATGCGACCCACGGCTGACCACCTGCAGTTCAGCCGATCCACTGATCTCGCGAGTGAACCGGACGCAACGAGTACACATGATGCAGCGGTCGGTGAATAACGTGATCTGGTCGCCGATGTAAGTCTTGTCGGGCTTGATGTTCTTGGGTTCGTTCAGACGACTGTAGCCACGACCGTAATTAAAGCTGTAGTCCTGAAGATAGCATTCACCGGCCTGGTCGCAGGTAGGGCAGTCAAGCGGATGATTGAGCAGCAGATATTCCAGCGTCGCTTTACGAGCGTCTTTCACTTTCTGGCTGTCGGAGATAATGACCGTGCCGTCTTTCGCAGGAGTCTGGCATCCGGGCACCAGCTTCGGCTGCATCGTCACGGTGCCGTCCGGCTTCCTGTCACCGACTTCGACAAGACACATGCGACAGCTTGCGACGACCGACAACTCCGGATGCCAGCAGTACGCAGGGATTTCCACACCGACTTTCGCCGCTGCCTGAATGCAGTTCAGACGCTCGCTCAAGCCGATTTCCACTTCTTTACCGTTTACCAGAACAGTTGCCATGCCGTCACCTGATCATAGATTTCAAATAGGAAATTTGAGATCTCAAATTTTGGGTTTCATTCGCATTTCGAAAAGAGGTCAGGAACCAATGGTGCCGAGTTTCCTGCGAGCCATTATGGCTATTGGTTCCTGACCCCTTTTTACATAACTAATGCACTTCCATCAGCTTCTGAGCCGACGTTTCTGTGGCTCGTTTGCTGTTGATGTATTCTTCAAAATCGCCACGAAACTTGCTGATCGCATTCTTCACCGGCCATGCAGCTCCGTCAGAAAGCCCACAGATCGTTGTGCCCGGAATGATGCCCATCGATCCGGCAACTTCCATCAACAGGTCGAGATCTTCCAGCCGCCCCTGACCGACGCGGATGCGGGTCAGAATCTTCGTCATCCATGCCGTGCCTTCACGACACGGAGTACACTGGCCACAGGATTCATGCGACATGAACCGGCAGCAGTTGAACAGCACATCCACCATGCTCGTCTGATCGTCGATCACCACGACCGCCGCTGTTCCAAGTCCCAGACAACCGACCTTGCCCGGGCCAGCGAAATCCAGCTTCGTATCCAGTTCTTTGTCGGACAAGAATCCCATGCTGATCCCGCCCGGAACAACAGCCTTGGCCTTGCGGCCTTTCCAGACTCCGCCCCCATGCTCTTCAATCAGTTCCCGAGCCGTCACGCCCAACGGCAACTCAACGCAGCACGGCTTGTTCACATGTCCGCTGATGCAATACAGCTTCGGACCGTAACTTCCTGGATCGCGAGGATTGCCTGGATCAGGCGGAACACCGATCGATTTAAACCACGCTCCACCGCGATACAGAATCTGAGTCACGCAGCACAGTGTTTCGACGTTGTTGACAATCGTCGGCTTACGGAACAGTCCTTCGATCGCCGGAAAAGGAGGCTTAATTCGCGGCCAGGCGCGCTTGCCTTCCAGACTTTCAATCAACCCGGTTTCTTCACCACAGATGTAGGCACCGGCCCCGCGATGCAGCACGATGTCAAGATTAAAGCCTGTGCCAAGAATATTCTTTCCGAGTAACCCAGCGGCGTAACATTCTCTGATTGCTGCATCCAGAACTCGATAGCTTCGTCCATATTCATATCGAAGATACAGGTAAGCGTTGCTCGACCGAATCGCATGGCAGGCGATCATGATGCCTTCGATGAGCTGATGAGGGTCCTTCTCCATCAGAATGCGATTATTGAAAGTCCCCGGTTCGCTTTCGTCCGCGTTGATGCACAGATAAATCGGACCTGGATGATCCTTCGGGAGAAATGTCCATTTCAGCCCGCAGGGAAAGCCCGCACCACCTCGACCGCGCAGCCCGGCATCTTTGACAATGTTCGTCACATCGCCGGGTGCCATGCTCAGGAATTCCTTGATCCGCGCGTAGCCACCATCGGCTTTGTACGTCGCAAGTGACGTACTGTCCGGCGTGTTGATTCGAGCAAACAGAACTGGTTCAAAATTCGCCACGGTAGTTACAACCTAAAAATCTCAAAACTCGACTGAGCATTGACTGCGTTTGACGGTCCTCAGAGGGGCAATCTATTCTTTGAAGCGGTACGAACTGTCACCTTCTGAAACGGTCACCGGCTCCGCTGGACCACAAAACGAAACATACTTTCTGCCGCTCGAAATCTGCTTTTGTTCCAGACGTCGAAACAGCTCTCTGACATCAAAATTACATTCGGATGCCAGACTATCCTTTACTTCGTGTAGTTCCCGCATGACTTCATCACGATTCATTTTTCTCTTCCATTAACGCATCTGGAGAACAAATTACAGGGCAAACAAATCCTTCCACAACACAAACAGCCTCAATGGCTCTCCGCTTTGACGCCTGATTGATGTGTCGAAAATTCCACGTTAGAAGATAATCCATAGAGTGAACCGCTGCGATTGCAATGTGTGCGGCATCTTCTGCGGCCGTTGCAGGAACCGCATTCAGATTCACCAACCGTTCTGCCAGCACAAGTGCTTGTGGAGTTGCCGCTAAAACAGGAAGCGAATCCAGGGCTTCAACTCGAAGTGATGCGTAGGAAGGATTTCCTCTCCCCCGCTTCTTCCAAAACAACCTCCGATACGAACAACTCGTAGTAAGATTTTTGTGACCTCCACCATTCGCGTGTTGAATTCTGTCGCCCAAGCACCGTTGAGTCTCTGCTGTCCCTGGCGACCAAATAACTCACCACCGACGTTTCTATGTAGACACGCCGCACAACGAAACTCCTCATAACTTTTTAATCAACGCTGACACTGACTCCGCATCCATGTCCATATGACATTCGTCATCCACCAGAATGCAGGGAGCCCCCTCACAGGCGCCGAGGCATTCCGCAAATTCCAGAGTCACCTTGCCATCGGCCGACGTTTGTCCAGGATTCACGTGTAACTTCTGGCAGACGTCTTCCAGAACTTCTTCACCACCCCGCAGCATGCACGAAATGCTGCGACAGACCCAGATGCGATGCTTGCCAAGAGCGTGCTTTTCATCTTTGAAGAAGTTATAGAACGACATCGTGTCGTGAACTTCCGCAGGATGCAGTTCCAGCAGCTCCGCGATCCCGACAATCGCATCCGTCGAGACAGCGCGCATTGCATCATGCACGATGTGCAGCGCCGGAAGAGTCACCGCTCGTTTGTTGGGATATTTTGGAAACTCCTGACGAATCCGCTCACGGAGTTCTTCACTTAGCGCACTCATTGATGAACTGCCTCTGCTTCTGCCTTAGCGATCAAGTTCCGCCGCAATAATGTTGAGACTGCCCAGCACCGCTACCACGTCGCTGAGCTGATGATCGCGAATCATGTGCGGAAACATGGCGAAGTGAATGTACGATGGCGGGCGGGTTCTTGCGCGATACGCGCGAGTTTCTGCGTTGCCCACGATAAAGAAACCCAGTTCGCCGTTCGGTGATTCCGTCGCCGCGTAGACCTGCTCACGAGGCACGGCGTAACCCTTATTCGGCATGATGACTTCGAAGTGCTGAATGAGACCCTCGATACTCCGATAAACCGATGGCTTCGCGGGAAGAACTATGTCGCTGTCGACAGCGATATTCACAGGTCCGTCCGGGATGTTCTCGATCGCCTGTTCGATAATTTTCAGGCTCTGCAGCAATTCACCCATCCGCACCAGATATCGAGCATAGCAGTCACCGTTCTTTGAACAGACGACGTCAAAATCCAGATCTTCGTATGCAAGATAAGGTTCATCGCGACGCAGGTCACGTTCAATCCCGCTTGCTCGAGCGATCGGCCCGCTGGCACTCAGATTCACCGCGTCCTCGGTACTCAAATAGCCAATGCCCTTGGTGCGATCGACGAAAATGCGGTTCTTCGTCAACAGACGATCAACTTCGTCGTAGACCTTCGGAAATTCCTTAATGAACTTGCGAACACTGTTGATCCAGTCCATGTTGACATCAAACAGCACGCCACCGACACGGGTGTAGCTGCTGTGGAATCGCTGGCCTGAGGCCATTTCAACAATGTCGTAAATGTGTTCACGCTGTTGAAAAAAGTACAGAAATGCCGTAAATCCACCCAGGTCCAGGGCCGTGGTGCCGACGTTCAACAGGTGGTCGTGCATCCGCATGAGTTCAGCAAGGATGGTCCTTAAATAGTTGCAGCGCGGTGTGAGTTCAATTCCCAGCAGTTTTTCGACTGCATGATGCCATGAAATCTCGTTCGCCAGCGGCGACAGATAATTCATACGATCGACAATGGTCACATACTGGTTGAAATCCAGATGTTCGCCGAGCTTTTCAAATCCGCTGTGCAGGTAACCGATGTACGGCACGGCCTTCAGAACGCGTTCACCATCCAGCGTCAGCACCAGCCGCAGCGTGGT
>Ga0335394_10009323_pt1 | contig 11059 bp, 7 predicted proteins | sample MAT03_FD_205741 | JGI IMG/M metagenome (GOLD analysis project Ga0335394, IMG submission 205741) | Freshwater microbial communities from Lake Fryxell liftoff mats and glacier meltwater in Antarctica - MAT-03 (spades assembly) (version 2) ... | reverse complement strand
GCCAGCCTCAGGCTGGCGTGGCAGCCCCGTGCGCCTCCCGTCCCGGAAAAACGCTCGCCCGTCCGCCGCCCGCTCCGCATCCTCACCGCGATGCATCTGGCCCGGCTGCGACTCCGCGACTTCCGCAATTACCCGCGGCTGGATGCCCATTTCCCGCCCGGCTTTCACCTGTTGCTGGGCGACAACGCCCAGGGCAAGACCAACATCCTCGAAGCCATTTACCTGCTCGCCACGCTGCGCTCGTTCCGCGGGGTCGGGGGGCAGCCGATGATCCGGCAGGGCGCCAAGGGCTACTTCGTCGGCGCGACGGTCGTGGGCCAGGGCGAACACGAGATCAAGGCCTACTGGTCGCTGCGCGAGCGTCAACTCACGCTCGACGGCCAGCCCGTGCGACGGCTGGGGGATTACCTCGGAACCTTGCGGACAGTCGTGTTCTGCACCGAAGATTTGCAGCTTATCAAAGGCCCGGGCCGCGCCCGGCGGCGCTACCTTGACCTGCTGCTGACGCAGACCCAACCCGGCTACCTCGGCCTGCTCCAGCGCTACGCGCAGGCGTTGCGTTCGCGCAACGCCCTGCTCAAGCAATCCCTCCTCGACGAGGCCGCGCTCGAGAGTTTTTCGCAGGAGCTCATCGCCCGCGGCAACGAAATCACCCAACACCGCCGCGCGCTCGAACCGCAGCTTGCCGAACTCGTCCGCGCCGCCGCCGCCGGCGTGGCGCCTGAAACGGAGGAGTTGCGCCTCGTCTATCAACCCTCGGTGAAGGAGGATTTCGCCGTCCAACTCGCGCAATCCCGCCCGCGCGAACGCACCTGGCGCATGACGCTGGTGGGTCCGCACCGCGACGAACTTCAGCTCCTCCTCCAGGACCGCTCGGCCGCGCAATTCGCCAGCGAGGGCCAGAAACGCACGCTCGCGCTCGCGCTCAAACTCGCTCAGGCCGAACTCCTCACGCGCACCCACGGCGTCCCGCCCGTATTGCTCATTGACGACGTGATGGGCGAACTCGACCGCCGTCGCCGGGGTGGGTTCCTGCCGCTGCTGGAGCGCGTGCAGGCGGCGCGCGGGCAGGTTTTCCTCACCGCCACGGCCGAGGACTGGCCCGCTGCGCCCAGTACCGACCGCCACCGGTGGCGCATCCAGGCCGGCACCCTCACCCCCGAACCATGATGCGCACCTTCAATGTCGAAGCCGATTTCCCTTCGCTCGACGACGCCCGCCGCGACGTCATCGCCGAAATCCGCCGGGCCAAACGCGACGGCGTGCGCGTGCTCAAGATCATCCACGGCTACGGCTCCACCGGCAAAGGTGGCAAGCTTTGCACCGGCCTGCGCAAGTCCTTCCAACTCCGCCGGCAGGAGCAAGTGATCAAGGACTTCGTCTTCGGCGAACGGTTTTCCATCTTCAATGCCACCGTGCATGCGATGTTCGACGCCTGCCCGGCGCTACGCGGCGATCCCGATCTCGAAGCCACCAACGAAGGCATCACACTGCTGTGGTTGAAGTGAGCGGTCGCAGGCTTGAATCCCGACGCTTTTCTCGCCGACCTTTCGCCCACACCCCATGCCCATGAACACCACTGCCAAGGTCTTTCCCGGCTTCTGGTTCGGCGCGCTGCTGTGCCTGATCGTGCTCGCGTTTCAGTCGTTGCTCATCGTGCCCTTTGTGCTGGTAGGGATGCTGGTGAAAGTGCCGCTGATGTCGCATCCGGCAGTGCTTGCCTTTGTGAACATTGCCGCCTTCGCGGTGGCCTGTGTCGCGGGTTGGTTCATCGGGCGGGTGCCGCTGCGCGAGTGGCTGCCCGTGCGGCCCGTGCGAGCGGTGCTCTATCCGGTGGCCGTGCTGACCTGCCTGGGCGCAGTGCTCGTGCTGTCCGAGGTGGACAATCTGCTGCGCGTCGTGCTGCCGATGCCCAAGGTTATCGAAGACATGTTTCGCGAGCTGTTCAATCTGACCGCGCACCCCATCGGCGCTTTCTTCCTGCTGGTGATCGTCGCGCCGGTGACCGAGGAAATCCTTTTCCGGGGCATGATCCTGCGCGGGTTGCGCACGCGGTTCAGCGCGCTGAAGGCGGTGGTCGCGTGCGCGTTCCTTTTCGCCTGCCTGCACATGAACCCCTGGCAGTTTTTGGGCGCGTTCGGCCTGGGGTTGATTTTCGGCTGGTGGTTGCTGCGGACGAATTGTCTCTGGCTCTGTCTGCTGGGTCACGCCATCGCCAACGGCAGTCTCTTTCTCGCGAGCCTGCTGCCTTGGGAAATCCCCGGGCTGACCGTGGGTGAGGGCGTGGTGCCACAAGGGTTCCAGCCTTGGTGGCTCGATCTCACCGCCGTCGCCCTGCTGGCGCTCGGTCTGTGGCTCTTTCATCGGTTGGCGCCTCAGCCGGTGCCCGCCGCGGAATTGCCGCCGGCCCTGCCGCCGATCCTGCCGCCCGCTGCCGCCGGAAGCTGAAGCCCCCAATGCCGGATCAGTCCGGCGCGAGGGATCTGCGCACCTCACCGCGCCACGAACGGACACCGCACCCGCCGGGCCGCGCCGAAAGGCTCCAGCGCTGGTTCGCGCTCAGAGCATTCCGGTCGCGCGATGGGGCATCGCGGCGCAAAGCGACAGCCCGGCGGCAACGCCCCCGGCACCGGCACGGTTCCGGGGATGGCCGTCAACCGCGCCGCGCCGCCGCGCAAGCGAGGCACGGAGTTCAGCAGCGCCTGGGTGTAAGGATGCCCTGGCCGACGCAGGAGTTCGCGGGCTGGCGCTTCCTCCACGATCTGGCCGGCATACAGGACGGCGACGCGGTCCCCCAGTTCGCCCACGATGCCGAGATTGTGCGTGATGAGCAGGATGGCCATGCCGAACTGCTGCTTGAGTTCGGCCAGGAGCTCGAGGATTTGCGCCTGGATGGTGGCGTCTAACGCGGTGGTCGGTTCGTCTGCCACGAGCAGTTTTGGCTGACTCGCCAAGGCCATGGCCAGCATGGCCCGCTGCTGCATCCCCCCGGACATCTGAAACGGATAATCCCGCAGCCGCGACTCCGGCGCCGGGATGCGCACCAGCTTCAGCAGCCGGATCACTTCGGCATCCGTCGCGTGTGCGGGCCGGTGCAGGCGAAGCGATTCCTTGATCTGCCGGCCCACGGGCAGCACCGGATTGAGCGAAGCGCCAGGCTCCTGGAAGACGTAGCTGACCACGCCGCCCCGCACCGCTTGCAACTCCTTCGGCTTCATCCGCAGCACGTCGCTGCCGGCGAGCAAGATTTCTCCCGCGACATACCGGGCGGGCGGCGTCGGCAGGAGTCGCGTGATGCTCAAAGCGGTGGCGCTCTTGCCCGAACCGCTCTCGCCCACGAGACAAACCGTCTCGCCCGACTCCACGCGCAGCGAGAGTCCGTCCACGACGCGCACCGTGCCGCTGTCGGTGGCGAATTCGAGTTTCAAGTCGTTGATCTGGAGCAAGGGCATGGCGGAGGGCGGACGCGGGCCAAAATTGTAGTTCAGCGCCTGCCGCATGAAGAGCGGGAAACACTTCCGCCGCTCCTCCGCAGGCGGCCCAGCAGATGAAGCGCAAGCGCGCGGCCAGCCACGTCGCGGCTGCCCGCGGGCGGGCGGCGCCTGGCCGGGACGCTGCCGCAGAAAGTGCGCGCGTCGGTGGGGAACAGCCTCCGGGCCTTGCGCCGGGGCTGGGGGGGAGGTCGAGCGGTGGCGCTACCGGGAGGTGCTCGACCAGCCCTGGAACAGATCCCCGCACCTTCACCCGCAATCGGCGGGGCCAGCAGTTCTTATTTTGGCCTTGGGTCGCGCCCAGAACCGGCTAAAGCCGGGACACGAAACGGCTTGCGGCAGCGGAGAGCGGGGTTGGGAGTCCCGCCTTTAGGGGGTCGGGGTCAAACTCAGGACTGCTGCGGCGGGGCCGGGCGCCGGGTCAGCTTCAACTCGGCCACCCGCAAGTTGTCCACCGCTTCCACTCGCAACTCAAAGCCGCCCAGCGCCAGCGCGTCACCGGGCTTGGGGAAGCCCCCGAGGCGCTGCGTCACGAAGCCGCTGACCGTCACCACGCCTTCCTCGGCCAACGGTTCGCCCACCAGGTCGCCGAGTTCGCGCAGCGGCAGTTCGCCCTGCATCGCCCAGGTCGTTTCCGAGGTCTGGCTGAGCAGCGGCTTCTCAGTATCAAACTCGTCCTGAATCTGGCCGACGATTTCCTCCAGGATGTTCTCCAGCGTCACCATGCCAGTCACGCCGCCGTATTCGTCCACCACCAGCGCCACATGCAACCGGCGCTCCAGCAGCTTTTGGAGGAGCTTTTCGAGCCGCGCGGTTTCGGGCGCATAGATCAACTTGCGCGCCACGGGGCGCAAGTCCTCCGCGGAGCGCCCCTTGAGCCGCATGGGATATAAATCCTTGATGTGGATCACGCCCACCGCGCGATCCAACTCGCCGCCCTCGCACAGCGGGAAGCGCGAATACCGCGTCTTCTCGGCCACATCCAGGCACTCGGTGATGCTCGCCGCCGTATCGAAAGCGACCAGTTCCCCTCGCGGGCGCATCACGTCGCGCGCGAGGCGGTGGCGCAGTTCGAGGGCGTTCTGCACCACGTCCCGGCTGAAGCGCGACGCGCCGAACTGCTTCTGCGACGCCGACACCAGCAACTGCAACTCCTCCTCGCTCGACGCCGTTTCCGATTCGTGCGCGGGCTGCAGGCCGAGAAGGCGCAACAGTCCCAGCGAACTTTCATTCAGCAGCCAGATGAACGGGTAGGCGATGAAGTGAAACCAGCGCATTGGGTAAGCCACCCACAGCGCCGTCGTCAGCGGCTGCCGGATGCCGAAGGATTTTGGCGCCTGTTCACCGGCGACGATGTGCAGGAAAGTGATCGTCGTGAAGCCCACGATGAAGGCCACCGTGCCGCGCATGTTGGCGTACTCCACGCCGGCCAGCTTGAGTGCGGCGAAGATCGGTCGCAGCAACTCCTCGAAGATTGGCTCCCCGATCCAGCCCAGGCCCAGGCTGGCCAGCGTGATGCCGAGTTGCGCGGCGCTCAGGTAGGCGTCCAAATGCCGGGTGATGTGCTGCACCTTGGCGGCCCGGCGGTCGCCCTTGGCGATGAGCGGTTCCAGTTGCGTCTGCCGGACTTTCACCAGCGCAAACTCCGTCGCCACGAAAAAGCCGTTCAGCAGCACCAGCGCGAGCACGGCCAGCAGCTTCAGGACGATAAAGGTGACGTGGCTCCAGTCCATTTAGCAGGGCCTCCGGGGGCAGAACCGAATCCCGAAATCCGAAGGCCGAAGGAAGTCCGAGGGCCGAAGTCCGAAGCCGGCTGAGCCTGAGGTCAGGGTTGGCCACGGGATGTGACGGAGGGACTGCAACCAGGCCCGCCAGGCTTGGGTTCCGTTCGGACTTCGGACTTCGGACTTCGGACTTCCTTCGGCCTTCGGATTTCGGATTTCGGACTTCCTCACAGTTTCACCTCCCCGAACAGCCTCGCCAGAATGTCTTCCAGGCTAAGGATGCCCATTTCGCGACCGTCGTTGGCCAGCACGACGGCCAGGCGTTGGCCGCTGCGTTGGAGCCGGCGCATGGCTTCGTCGAGCCGCATGCGCTCGCCCAGGAAAACCGCCGGCTTGAGGAATTCCTCGGCCCGGCGCGCGGGGTCCAGTTCTCCTTGGAATAGCAGGTGATCCACGTTCAGCACGCCCACGATCCGCTGCTGTCCATCGCGCGCGCCCCAGACGGGCAGGCGCGTGAGGTTGCGCTCGCGGACGCGCGCCAGAATTTCGGCGACCGAGGTGTCGGTGCGAATGGTGGTCGTCTTGTCGAGCGGTGTCGCGGCCTGGCCCACGTTCTGTCCTGGCAGCGCGAGCACGCGGCTGATCATCGCGCGTTCCTCGGAGGTGAACGCCAGCGCGCCTTCCTGCATCACGAGCCGGAGTTCCTCGCGGTTGCCGAACAACTCGCCGCGAAACGCCTGTCCCCCGGTCAGCGTCAGCAGCCAGCCGGAGCACCACTCGACCAGCCGCACCAGCGGCGCCAACCCCAGGTGAATGAACCGGAACGGCCGGGCCAGCGTGAGGCAGGGGCGGGTCGGGTATTGCTGGAAGAGCATCTTCGGCAGCAGATCCAGGAACGTGTAGAAGAGGAACACAAAGACCAGCGCCACCGCGGAGAACCAACCCGCATGCCCGCCCAGCCAGCCATGCAGCCAGGCGAAGCCCAGCCCGAGAATCACGAAGTTGGCGAGGGTGTTGCCGATGAGCAGTGTCCAGAGGAAATTCTCCGGGTGATCCAGAAACCGCTGCAAGGTGCGCGCGCCTTGCTTGCCGGCGCGGGCCAATTGCCGCACGCGCAGCCGGTTCAGCGCAAACACGCCTGCCTCCAGCCCCGAGAACAGGAAGGACAGCCCGGCGCAACCGGCGAACAGGATGAGGGTGAGCGGGTCGGGGGTCATTAGAGGGCGGGAGGAAATCCGAAATCCGAAGCCCGAAATCCGAAGGCAATCCGAAGTCCCAAGTCCGAAGTCCGAAGTGCGTTTGGATCTGGGACGCGGGGCACGGCGGAGCGCGTGGGACAGGCGTCGCGCCTGTCACTATCTTCAATCCCTCCGGCTGCTGCGGCGCGCGGGCTAGAGCCGCGCCTCCTCCCCGAATTTGAACGCTTGAAAGATGGAGACAGGCGCGCCGCCTGTCCCACGTGTCCCACGAGGCGGCCGCATTCCCAGGAGTTTCGGACTTCGGACTTCGGACTTCGGACTTCGGATTTCACTTGGGCTTTCACTTCACCGCCTCCACGAGCAGTTCCCGCACGCGCCGTTCGTCCGCCTGGCGCGCGGTGAGTTTGAGGCCGCGGAAGTTGGCGCTTTCCCCGACCGCAGGAATCGCATCCAGCAAGCGGCAAAGCAGACCGCCCATCGTCTCGACTTCCGGCACGTCGCCCAGCGCCGGGTGTTCACGGCGGAAATCGTCCAGGCGCATCGTGCCGCTCACGCGCCAGCGACCGGGCGCCAGTTTCTCCATCACGAAGCCTTCGGTGCCGTGCTCGGCGCGGATGCCGCCAACCAACTCGCCGAGGATGTCTTCCACCGTGACGATGCCCGCCGTGCCGCCGAACTCATCGAGCACGATGGCCAGGCCGCGGCGCTGTCGCTGGAAGCTCTTGAGCAGTTGCAGGAGATTCATCGTCTCCGGCACGAACGAGGGAAATTCCATCACCTCCGAGATGTCCGCCTGCGGGTCGAGCAGCAGCGCCCGCGTGTTGAGCAGGCCTACGATGGTGTCCGGCGACTCGTCGTAAATTGGCAGCCGCCGGTGCTGGTATTTGCGCGCCACTTCGACCATTTGCGGCATCGAAAGATCGTCCGCAATGGCCGCCATCTGGGAGCGCGGACGCATGACTTCGCGCGCAGTTTTCCGGTCCAGGCTGATAATCTGAAGGATGATGTCGCGCTCCGATTGCCGGAGCGTGCCTTGCTGAAACGCCAGGTCGAGCAACTCGCGGTACTCGCCGTCGGAAACCTCGTGCCGGGAGCTTGTCCGGGCGGGGAGCACGGACCGGAGCAGCGCGGTGTTCACCGCCTGCGCCACCAGGCGCAACGGCCGCAGAGTCGCTTGCAGGACGGCCATCGGCCGGGCCACGCGCAACGCCCAGCGTTCCGCGCGCCGCACGGCCAGCGTCTTGGGCAACACTTCCCCCCCGATGAGCGTCAGCAGCAGCATGGCGAGGATCGTCCAGGTGATCGGCCAATGGCCCGCCAGCGCCATCCACAGCGCCACCGCCAGCATTCCCGCCACGGCGAACGTGTTGCCGAGCACGAGCGTCGCCAGCAGGTCTTGCGGCGCCGCCAGCAGCTTGGCCACCAAACCTCCCCGTCCACCCTCGCGTTCCGCCAACTGCCGCACCCGCCAGGCACCCAGCGACAGCAACGAAGTCTCCGCCAGCGCGAAGAAAAAGCTCGCGCCAGCGAAGCCCAGAATCGCCGCTATTGCCCACATTGCCGCAGGTTCCACGGCGCTTACCATGCGCGAAACCCGCCCGCCAACAAAGCCAAAAGGCCCGTCGGGTAGCGCGCGGGTGGCCCTGTCCGCAGCAGCCCAACCCCGCCCGCCGCGGTCCTTGCGGCGTCCGCCGTCGGCCAGCCACGGTGCTGTCGGCGAGGGCGCCCGCGCGCCAGCGAAGCGCTGGCACAGCGGATGAATCCCGCCCTCCCGGCTCGCATCTAACTCCCCGCCTATGCGCCTCGCTCTTCCTCCCTGCCTTCGCCTTTCAGCACTTGGTTGGCTGCTCGCGGTCGTCCTCCTCCCCGCGGCACGCATCCTGGCCGCCCCCGCCCCCAACGACCCCACGCTGCTCGCCCGCCTGCGCCCGGGGCCTTTGGCCGGCGTCACCGAAGTCATCTTCTGCGCCCGCAAACCCAATCCCACCGACGGCCATTGGTATGCGAACTTCGGCTATTACGCGCACGACCCGAGTCGCAAGGCCTGGCAGGAAGGCACGAAGCTCTGCCGCCTTAACCTCAGCACCGGCGTCGCTGCCACGATTCTCGAAGACGCCCGCGGCGGCATTCGCGATCCGCAAGTGGACTATGACGGGCGCAAGATTCTTTTCAGCTACCGCAAAGGCGGCACGGAGAACTATCTCCTCTACGAGATCAACAGCGACGGCTCCGGCCTACGCCAGCTCACCACCGGCGACTACGACGACTTCGAACCGAGTTACCTGCCGAATGGAGACATCGCTTTCGTCAGCAGCCGCTGCAAACGCTGGGTGAATTGCTGGCTCACGCAGGTCGCCGTCCTGCATCGGTGCGGCCCAAACGGAGAAAACGTCCGCGCGCTCTCGAGCAACAACGAGCAGGACAACACGCCCTGGCCGCTGGCCGACGGGCGCCTCCTCTACACGCGCTGGGAATACGTGGACCGCAGCCAGGTTCACTACCATCACCTCTGGGTCGCGAACCCCGACGGCACCGGGCAGATGATCTGGTATGGCAACCTCCATCCCGGCATCACGATGATTGACGCGAAGCCCATCCCCGGCTCGGATAAAGTGGTGGCCAGCTTCTCGCCCGGCCACGGCCAGCGCGAGCACGCTGGCGTCATCACGGTCGTGGATCCCAAGGCCGGCCCCGATTCGCCCGCGTTCGCCCGGACCATCGCCAAGAATGACCAATTCCGCGACCCATGGGCGTTCAGCGAAAATGCCTTCATGGCCGCGCTCGGTCCCGCGCTGGTGCTGCTCGATGACACGGGCGCGCAACAGGAGCTTTACCGCCTGCCCGCTGCGGACGTGAAGGCGCACATGGAATTGAGCGAGCCGCGTCCGCTCGCGCCCCGACCGCGCGAACCGATCATTCCCGACCGCGTCAACACCGCCGCGCCCACCGGCAAACTCGTCCTCGCCGACATTTACGAGGGCCGCAACCTCGTCGGCGTCAAGCGCGGCGACATCAAGAAGCTGCTCGTGCTGGAGACCTTGCCGATGCCGATTCACTACACCGGCGGCATGGACCCGCTGAGCTACGGCGGCACGTTCACGCTGGAGCGCATCGTCGGCACCGTGCCGGTCGAGGAGGATGGTTCGGCCTTTCTGGAACTGCCCGCGCAACGCAGCTTCTTCTTCGTGGCGCTCGACCAGGACGATCTTTCGGTGAAGCGCATGCAGAGTTTTCTCACCGTGCAGCCGGGCGAAACCACCAGTTGCGTCGGCTGCCACGAACAACGCACCAAGACCCCGGCCATCCCCACGCCCATGAGCGCGCAAGCCCTGCGCCGCCCGGCCAGCCGCATCGAACCCATCGCCGGCGTGCCGGACGTGCTGGATTTCCCGCGCGACATCCAGCCCGTGCTCGACGCGCTCTGCGTGAACTGTCACGGCTACGAGCAGACGGTCGCGGGCGGGCCGCGCGCTGGACGCTTGATCCTCAGCGGCGATCGCGGGCCGATGTTCAGCCACAGCTACTACATGCTGACGATTGCCGGGCTGTTTTCCGACGGGCGTAATCAGCCCAAGAGCAGCTACGCCCCGCGCTCGCTTGGCTCCTCGGCCAGCCGCTTGCTCAAGCTCGTGGACGGCTCGCATTACGACGTGAAGGCGACGGACCAGCAAAAGAAATTGCTTCGTCTCTGGATCGAAACTGGCGCGGCCTATCCGGGCACTTACGCCGCGCTGGGCAGCGGCATGATCGGCTGCTACGCCGAGAACAATCTGGTAGAAACCGACTTCGACTGGCCCACCACCAAAGCCGGCGCGAAAGTTCTCCGCGATCGCTGCGCTGGCTGCCACGAGCAACCTGCCCGGCTGCTGCCGCTGAGTTTGTCCGACGAACGCGGCGTGTCTTTCTGGCAGCCCGACATGAAAGATCCGCGCTTGCTCACCAGCCGGCACAGTGTCTTCAACCTGACCCGGCCGGAGAAGTCCTTGCTGTTGCTGGCACCGCTGGCCGAAAGCGCCGGCGGCTGGGGCTTGTGCCGTGATCCCAAGACGCAACAGCCCGCGGTGGTGTTTGCGAATACTGACGACCCCGGCTACCGCGCGCTGCTGGCGATGTGCGACGCTGGACGGCAGCAGTTGGACAAGGTCAAGCGCTTCGACATGCCAGATTTCCGCCCGCGCCAGGACTGGGTCCGCGAGATGCAGCGCTACGGCATCCTCGCCGCCAGCACGCCCCTGGAGAGCATCAACCCCTACGCCACCGAGCAGAAGTATTGGGAGTCGCTCTGGCCGCGGGTGGAGTGAGGTTTTCCGCGTGGGATAGGCGTCGCGCCTGTCTCCATCTGGAGTTCTTTCTTTGTAACTCTCGGAGGCGTGACGCCCAAAGGCGGACATTAAATTGGAGACAGGCGCGACGCCTGTCCCGCGACGCAGTGGCTTGGGCGCGGCTTGCAGCTACCTTCCGGCCATGCGTGTTTTGATTGTGGGTTGTGGCTACGTGGGTTTGAAGCTGGGCGCTGACTTGGCGGCCCTGGGTCATGCAGTCTCCGGTGCGCGACGCTCCGCGGACGGCGCGGCAGAAGTGGCAGCAGCCGGAATCGTTCCGCGCGTGGGATAGGCGTCGCGCCTGTCTCCATCTGGTTCCTTCG
>Ga0335394_10009321_pt1 | contig 11060 bp, 13 predicted proteins | sample MAT03_FD_205741 | JGI IMG/M metagenome (GOLD analysis project Ga0335394, IMG submission 205741) | Freshwater microbial communities from Lake Fryxell liftoff mats and glacier meltwater in Antarctica - MAT-03 (spades assembly) (version 2) ... | reverse complement strand
CCGCGCGCGACGCCACCGACCCGCCGTGGTCGATGCTGGTGTCGATGCTGGCGGCCGCCGGCGCGACGATCTACTTCGGATTCGACACCCGGGCCACGGCCGAGGTGGCCGGGATGGCCGCGCGCCTGCTGCTCGGAGGACGCGAGTAGTGCCCGCGTTCACCCCGGAGCTGCTCGCGGTGGGCGCGCTCGTGCTGCCCGCGCTCGCGGCGGCGGCCCTGCCGCTGTGCCGCCGCGTTCCCAACGTGCGTGAAGCGATCACGCTCACGGCCGGGGGGGGGCTCGCCCTGCTCGTCTGGACGCTCGCGCCTCTGGTGATCGCCGGGGCCCGGCCGGAGGTCGCGTTCGGCCGACTGCTGCCTGGGATCGAGCTCGGTCTCAAGGTGGAGCCCCTCGGCATGCTCTTCGGGCTCGTGGCCGGTTCGCTGTGGATCGTCAACTCGGTCTACTCGATCGGCTACATGCGGGCCAACGGCGAACCGCGTCAGACCACGTACTACGTGTGCTTCGCCGTGGCCATCTCGGCCACGATGGGCGTGGCCTTCGCCGCGAATCTGGTCACGCTGTTCCTGTTCTATGAAGCCCTGACGCTCTCGACGTATCCGCTGGTGACCCACGCCCGCACTCCCGCGGCGATGGCGAGCGGACGGCGGTATCTCGGCGTGCTGCTCGGCACGTCGATGGTGCTGTTCCTGCCGGCCATCGCCCTCACTTACACGCTGGCCGGGCGCCAGGACTTCGTGCCGGGCGGCATCCTGGCCGGCACCGCCGGCGCCGGCGTGCTCGGCGCGCTGCTCGCGCTGTACGTGTTCGGCATCGGTAAGGTGGCGGTGATGCCATTCCATGTGTGGCTGCCGGCCGCGATGGTGGCGCCCACGCCGGTGAGCGCCCTGCTGCACGCCGTGGCCGTCGTGAAGGCGGGGGTGTTCACCCTGCTGAAGGTCGTCGTGGCCATCTTCGGCCTCGGCGCGTTGAGCGGCGGGGTGACGTCGGGCTGGTTGCTGTACGTGGCGGCCACGACGGTGCTGCTGGCCTCCGCCATCGCCCTGGCGCAGGACAACCTCAAGCGGCGCCTGGCCTACTCGACGATTTCGCAGCTCTCGTACGTGGCGCTCGCTGCCGCCCTGTTCACGCCCGTCGCGGCCGAGGGTGCAGCCTTGCACATCGCCTGCCACGCCGTCGCGAAGATCACGCTCTTCTTCGCGGCCGGCAGCATCTACACAGCGAGTCACAAGACCGAGGTCAGCCAGCTCGATGGCATCGGGCGACGGATGCCGTGGACGATGTCGGCCTTCGCGATCGGCGCACTCGGCATGATCGGCCTGCCGCCGGCGGCCGGCTTCCTCTCGAAGTGGTTCATGCTGCAGGCCGGCATGCAGGGCCGGCAGTGGACCGCGGTAGCGGTGATCGTCGTGAGCACGGCGTTGAACGCGGCCTATTTCCTGCCCATCGTGTATCGGGCGTTCTTCGTGCCAGAGCGCGAGCCCGCGCCAGACGCGGGCGGGCACCGGCCCCATCCCGGGCACGGCGAAGCGCCGTGGCCGATGGTGGTGGCTCTGACGACGACGGCGGCGTTGACGGTCGTGCTGTTCTTCCGGCCGGACGTGCCCCTGGCCCTCGCCCGCCAGATACTGGAGCCGTGACGATGCGCGACAGGCCTTCCGGCGACGAGCATTGGCTCGTGCGTTCCTCGACGATCAGGCGACTGTGGGCTGGTGCAGGCGTGGTGCTCGCCCTCGTGGTGGCCCTCGATCTCGTCATCGATCACCATCCGTATTTCGGGATCGACGGCACCCCTGGCTTCGGCGCGTGGTTCGGCTTCGGCGCGTGCGTGGTCCTGGTGCTCGTGGCCAAGGCCCTGGGAGCGCTGCTGAAGCGCCCGGAGGCGTACTATGACGACTAGCCTGTTGCTGCCGCCAGGGCTGGCACTCATCGCTGGCGGCGCGCTCCTGCCGTTGCTCGGGCCGCGGCTGCGTTCTGTCGCACTGCTGCTGGCGCCGCTCGTGGCGCTCTGGCTCGTGTGGCAGGTGCCCGACGGCACGGGCCTCGGCGTCTCCTTCCTCGGTCTGGAGCTGGCGCCCGTACGCGGCGACCGGCTGTCGCGCCTGTTCGGCACGGTGTTCGCCGGGATGTCATTCGCCGGCGGCCTGTTCGCGCTGGGTCAGGCGCGGACGTCGGAGCTCGCGGCGGCGCTCGTCTATGCCGGCGCCGCGATCGGCGTCTGTTTTGCGGGTGACCTCATCACGCTGTTCGTGTGCTGGGAACTGATGGCGGTGGCCTCGACCCTCGTCATCTGGGCGGGCGGTCCGGAGGCCCGCGCGGCCGGCCTGCGCTATGCAATCGTCCACCTGCTGGGCGGCGTGCTGTTGATGGCGGGCATCGCCGGAGAGGTCGCCGCCACGGGCTCCGCCCTGTTCGGGCGGATGGACTTGAGTTCGGTGCCGCGCGGCCTGATGCTAACAGGCGTGCTCGTGAACGCCGGCGCGGTGCCGACCTCGGCGTGGTTGCCGGACGCCTATCCGCGCGCCTCGTGGTCGGGCATGGTGTTCCTGTCGGCCTTCACGACCAAGACGGCCGTCTACGTGCTGCTCCGGGGCTTCCCTGGCACGGAGCTGCTCGTCTGGGTCGGATTGGCGATGGTCTTCTACGGCATCGTCTACGCGATTCTCGAGAACGACATGCGGCGCATCCTGGCCTACTCAATCGTGAACCAGGTGGGCTTCATGGTGACCGGCATCGGCATCGGGACCGACCTGGCCCTGAATGGCGCCGCGGCCCACGCCTTCACGCACATCATCTACAAGGCGCTGCTGTTGATGTCGGCCGGGTCGGTGCTGTTCATGACCGGCAAACACAAGTGCACCGACCTCGGCGGTCTCTTCCGCACGATGCCGGTTACGACCATCTGCGGCATCATCGGCGCGTTGTCGATTTCCTCGTTTCCGTTGACGTCAGGCTTCGTCTCGAAATCGATGATCTCGGAGGCCGCGGCCGAGTCGCACCTGGCCATCGTGTGGTTCTTGCTCGCGGCGGCGTCGGCGGGCGTGTTCCTGCACGCCGGCATCAAGTTCCCGTGGTTCGTCTTCTTCCAGAAGGACTCGGGACTGCGACCTGCCGATCCGCCCTGGAACATGCAGTTGGCCATGGCGCTCTGCGCGCTGCTGTGCGTGGGTCTCGGTGTGCTGCCCGCGCCGCTCTACGCCATGTTGCCATCCGACCCCGCCTACGAGCCGTACACGGCGGCGCACGTCGTCTTTCAGTTGCAACTGCTGCTCTTCTCAGGACTGGCGTTCTTCCTGATGCTCGGCTGGCTGCAGCGGACGCTCACCATCACCCTCGACGCCGACTGGCTGTGGCGGCGTTTCGCCTGGTCGGTCGCGCACGTGGCCACCATCTCGGTCAAGCCAGTGTCGTCGGCCCTCGGATCGTGGCGACGCAGGGCGCGTGTCACTGGGCGGGTGTATCTGCGGCGCTATCACGGACCCACCGGCACCCTCGGCCGCACGTGGCCCACCGGGGCGATGGCCCTCGGGACGATCCTGCTGCTCGGGGGCTACCTGCTGATATTCTTCACGATGGGATGAACCGGACACGCAGACATTACGATGCCGACCACGCCTCTCACAACACGACTCCGCGCGCTCCTGCACCCCGAACTCGCAGCGATACCAGCCGATCGACGAGACGCGGCCTTCACGCGCGCGCGGCAGGCGCCGCTCGACCTCGTCGAATGGGTGGGTTTGCTCGCAGGACTGGCAGCGACGGTGGCGCTGACTCGCTACTCTGCGGACAACCTGTCGCCGCTTGGCCGGGTCGCCGCAGCGCTCGCCAACTTCTCGCAGGCGCTTATCCTGCTCGCGGTACTCGTCGGCCCGTTCCTGGTCAGGCGCACACGGCGCGCCTGGCGTGACGACGAACCGACCTGACTCGCACGCCCGCCTGATCGCAAAGTCATCAGTCGCCAGGGGGCGTAGGGTCGGATAAGCAGGGTTCCAACAACCCGCTAATGTCGCCTATCGTCCTCGACGGATAGATTTCTCGCGTGGGCGTGGTGATGGGCGAACCCGCGCGTCGTCGGCCACCCGCACCGCCCCATAATCTCATCGAGGCCGTGGTCGCCTACTTCAGTCCACTCACGGAGTTCCCGCGTCGCCCGGGCGCGCTGGTGGTCCTGGCCTTCGTGCTCATCCACAAGGTCGGCGACGCGCTCGCCAAGCTGACCCTGACGCTGTACGCGCTCCTCTCGGCGATGGCCAGCATCGCCGGGCGATTCCTGACGGGCACCACGGCGGGCGCTCATCGAGGCGATGGGCTACGTGAACTTCTACCTGCTGACGAAGCTCATCGCGCTGCCGGGGGTCGCGCTCTACGCCTAGATGGTCCGGTCCGGACTGGCGGACCAGCGTCCCCATCGCGCACCGGTACGAGAAATACGCATCCGCGAGACGCTCGGCCACCGCCCGGATCAGCCCGTACGAGCAGCGTGAGCATCTGATCGCGCTCGGCGAGGAGCGGCTGCAGCACGTCGCGTCGGGGTGCAGACAACGCCGATTCACGGCGGTCGAGGTCGGCTTGGAGGTCCGTGTAGAACGTGCTCGCCGCTTCGCGCGCCGGCCCGTAGTCACCGCGTCGAGCAAAGATGATCGCCGGCAGCCTTCATGTAGTCTAGCTCTAGCGCCTGTCGGACGCACACCGTGGCGCAGCTGGTGCCTGCAGCCGCGACGCGGCTCGACGTGCAAAAGGCACCTCGTCCGCTGCCTGTTGCTGATTCGATCAGGTGGTGCCGTCGCTTCTCGCCGTGTCGGCGGCCCGGCGCAGTGTTACTGTTACCGGTACCTCATTCGGCCCGTCGCGCCCCGGACCGGGCAGGTGCTGAGGGAACGACATGAGCAAGAGCAGCGTCAATCCGAAGGACGACAAGGTGCCACCTGGGCAGAGGCGTGGGCACAGTTTGGTGCCGGGCAGCGCGGCGCCCCACGCGCGATTCGCCAAGACCAAGCCTGCGGCGCTCCTGCGGCCGACCGGCACCGTTCCGACGCTGACCGCGAAGCAAGCCGCGAACAAGACCGCGAGCAAAACCGCGGACAAGGCCAGGAAGCCCACGAAGAAGGCGGGCATCAATCCGCCAAGGGGATGAGCCACTGATGATCGGTCCATGCCGCAGCGCGGGCAGACGACACGCCCTGCTCGGCGGGTTGTGCCTAGTACTCGTAGCGGTGGGCGGCGCCGGTCGCACGGCCGGGCAGTCGCCGCGTCCGTTCGTCTATGTGGTGGCGATCGACGGCATCGTCGACCTCGGGCTGGCGCCGTTCTTGGCGCGGACGATCCGCGAGGCGAATCAGGCCGGCGCCGCCGCGGTCGTGCTCGACATCAACACCTTCGGCGGCCGCGTCGACGCGGCCGTGGCGATGCGCGACACACTCGTGGACGCCCCGGTGCGGACCATCGCCTTCGTCCACCCACGTGCCATCTCCGCGGGCGCCCTGATCGCCATCGCCACCGACACCATCGTCATGGCCTCCGGCGGCACCATCGGGGCGGCCATGCCGGTCGTGGGCGGCACCGGCCCGCCTCAGGCGGCCGACGAGAAGTCCGTCTCGTACCTGCGCAAGGAGTTCGGCGCCACCGCCGAACGTCGGAAGCGCCCGGCCGTGTTCGCCGAGGCCATGGTGGACGCCGATGTCGAGATCGCCGGAGTGATCGAGAAGGGCAAGCTGCTCACGCTCACGACCACTGAAGCCCTCGAGCACAAGGTGGCCGAGTACACGGCCGACAGCCTGACCGCGGCGCTGGAGGCGGCCGGCCTGCCCGGCGCCGAGGTGCGGCAGGCGTCGCAGACCTGGGCGGAGACGCTGGTCAGGTTCCTGACCAACCCCGTCGTCAGTTCACTGCTGATGACGGTGGGGATGCTCGGCATTCTGGTCGAGATCCGTACGCCGGGGTTCGCGGTGCCCGGCACCATCGGCGTGCTCTTTCTCGGGCTCTTCTTCTGGGGGCAGTGGCTCGTGCAGCTGGCCGGTTGGGAAGAGCTCCTGCTGGTCGTGCTCGGGGTCGTCCTCTTCAGCCTCGAGCTGTTCGTGATCCCCGGCTTCGGCGTCGCCGGCATCGCCGGCATCGTGGCGCTCGTGGCGGGCCTCGGAATGGCGCTGGTCGGCGCCGGCGCCACCGGGGCGGTGATCATCGGCGCGCTCGGCCGAGTGGCCATCTCCATTCTGCTCGCACTCGGGGGAGGACTCGTCCTGCTCCGGTTCCTGCCCCACCTGCCGTTCGGCCGCCGCTTCGTGCTCAACACCGAGATGCGGGCCGGGGCCGGTTATTCATCCGAGCCCACGGCCGATCACCGCGCGCTCGGCCGCACTGGCACCGCCCGCTCGCCGCTTCGCCCGGCCGGCGTGGCCGACGTGGACGGGGCGCGTCTCGACGTCGTGTCCGACGGCAGCTTCATCGACGCCGGTGCGCCGGTCGAGATCATTCGGGTGGAGGGCAACCGGATCGTCGTCCGGGAGCTGCGTCGCACCCTTTCCGAGACGGAGTAGGACGCCATGACAGGAATCGACCCCAGCGCCTTCGGCGCAATCGGCCTGCTGATGACGGCCATTCTGGCCCTCGTCTTCGTGCTCTACTTCGTGCCGGTGCCGCTGTGGATTGCGGCCTGGTCGTCGGGCGCCTATGTAGCGCTCTTCACGCTGATCGGCATGCGGCTGCGGCGCGTGCCCCCGGCGGTCATCGTGAACGCCCGCATCAGCGCGGTGAAAGCGGGACTGGAAGGGGTCTCGATCGACGATCTCGAAGCGCACTACCTGGCCGGCGGCAACGTCGTGCGGGTGGTGAACGCCCTCATCTCGGCCGACAAGGCCAACATCACCATGCCGTTCAAGCGCGCCGCGGCCATCGACCTGGCCGGGCGCGACGTGCTCGAAGCGGTGAAGATGTCGGTGATCCCGAAAGTGATCGAAACCGCGCGCATCGCCGCGGTGGCCAAGGACGGCATCCAGTTGATTGCGGTGTCGCGCGTCACGGTGCGGACCAACCTCGACCGGCTCGTCGGCGGCGCCGGCGAAGAGACGATCATCGCGCGCGTCGGCGAAGGGATGGTGAGCACCATCGGCTCGGCCAACACCCACAAGGACGTGCTCGAGAACCCGGATCACATCTCGAAGAACATCCTGGCGCGCGGCCTCGATGCCGGCACGGCCTACGAGATTCTGTCGATCGACATCGCCGACGTGGACGTGGGCGAGAACATCGGCGCCAAGCTCCAGATCGACCAGGCGAACGCCGACAAGCAGATTGCCCAGGCGAAAGCAGAAGAGCGGCGGGCGATGGCCGTGGCCCACGAGCAGGAGATGCGCGCGCGCGTGGTCGAGGCCGAGGCCGAGGTGCCGCGGGCCATGGCCGAGGCCTTCCGCAACGGCACACTCGGCGTGATGGACTACTACCGGATGCAGAATATCAAGGCCGATTCGTCGATGCGCGAGTCGATTGCCGACCAGGGCGAGGGCGGGACCCCGGGCGGCAAGCCGCCGATCAGGTAGCCGGACGCCCCGTCGCGACGTCCACCGTCCGGAGTAGGCATGTCCATCGAATCGCTACTGATCGTGGCACTTCTGATCGTGTTTCCGCTCCTGGAGCGGCTGAACCGCTACCTGCGCACGCACGCCGTCCAGACGCCCGCCGATCCGGCCAACGCGCGGCCACGCCAACGGCCGCCGGCGCTGCCAGGGCTGCCCACGCCCGAGGGGGCAACGACCCAGCGGTCAACCCTGCCCGAGGGGGCAGCCTCTGCCGAGAGGGCCGCGACTCTCAAGAGTGCCGCCACTCCCGAGAGGGCAACCATCCCCGAACGGGCCGCTGAGGCGTCTGGCGCGCCGGGCCCGGCCGTCCGGCCGGTGACAGTGCCGCCGCCAGTGCAGCTTCCTCCGCCGGAGTTCGTTCCGCCGGCGCTGCCGCCGCGGCATCGGGCCCCCGAGCGGCTCACGGCCAGCGAGCGCGTTCGAGCGGGGCGGACGATTCAGGCCGAACAGGCGGCACTCGCGCCTGCGCGGGGCAGGTCGTCCCGGGCCCGCCACGCCGTCGTGCTGCGCGGCGGGCGGGCCGATCTGCGGCGGGCCGTGGTGCTGATGACGGTGCTGGGTCCGTGCAAAGCGCTCGAGACCGAGGCCGGCCACCAGCGGGCATGACGGAGGGGCACGCTCCACTGAGGAACAGTCGGTGTTTAACGACCGTCCGTCGCTTGCCCCGACCCCGAGCGGCCATGTGCTGTTCACGGCCGGAGTCGCGCCCGGCACCGGGATCGGCAACAGCCTCGGCTCGAAGACGCCAATCGCGATGATCGCCGCGCCCTTCCGGCGTCCGGCGGTGTCGGGCACGGGCGGCCGCGATCTGCCGCTGGCGACCGGCGGCGCGACAGGCCCACGAGCAGTACGCATGGCCGCGATCGCAGGCGACACAGATCGCAAAGACACGATGACAGCGACGGCACGTCTTCTGGCGGAGCGGAATGTCCCCGGGTCGGAGCAGCGGGCTGCTCCAACTGGACGTACCGCCCAAACCGTGGCACAACAGGCAGGACGGCCTCGGCGTGTTGGAGCCCGAGGCCGTCACGAGGGCCCGGAGGTTCAGTCCGGACCCTCACCCTCAGTCTGCTCAGCCTACGCGATCGCTGACCGTCGCACGCAGCGAAGAGGCCGTGGACGGTGCCGCGTCCGTGGACGCACACCACGCGTCCACCGCCGCTTGGAAATCTCGCCCAGAACGCGAGATTCCCACACCGCCCACCGCCGTCATCTTTGTCTCGAACACGACCAGGATCGGAACGGCTCGTCGACCGCGCGTCCAGATTTCTGCGCTTCTACGTGGTTGGCAACAAATACGAAGTAGAACTCCACTGGTCTCGGTCGCCCGGCTGTGAATGGCCGATTTTGAACTGTCGATCAATGGCCGGTTTTGAGATATCCACCGAGGGTCGCCGCGGGGCTCAGGTGCATGTAGCGCTGCGTCGTCGCCAGATCCTTGTGCCCCGCGAGCTCTTGGATCGCCCTCGCCGGCGCACCCCGCATCGCCAGATGCGAACAGAACGTGCGCCGCAGGACATGCACCCCTTCGTGTGTGGGCCCTGCTCGCCGCGCTGCCGCCGCACAAGACACTGCAGCACCTTCTGGGTCAACGGACGCCCATCGCCTCGTTCTCGGACAACACTCGTGGGCCTCTGAGATGCCGATGGTCACGCACAGCGCCGCGCCGAGCCGCCGCGTCATGGGCACGTAGCGCAACCGCCCGCCCTTCGGACTGCTTACCTGCCCCTTCCAGTCGGACCGCTCGACGCAGACCTGGCTCTTCACGAAGTCCAAGTCCTTGCGCTCGAGGGCCATCATCTCGCCGGCCCTCAGCCCCGCTTCCCCGCTGCGCAACAAAGGCAAGCGGCGGGACCACTGCCCCGCCGCTCCAATATCCCTCAAAAATTCGGATCGATTTCGGGTGTGTCCCGAGGACTCCGGTGAACTCGGCGAACCGCAGCAACTGCCGCCGACAAAACGCGTTAGCCCCAGAAGTCGCGCGCCATTAACAAGTTAGGGTCATCTCCAAACTTTCCGGTGTTCGGCGCCGCGTAGATGGGCTGAATCGCCTGCACCGTCGCCGCGGGGCTCAGGTGTGTCACTTCTGTGATCGCTTGCGTTGGGGCTTCGGCTTGGACGGAACGGGAAGACCCGGGACCGGGACGGGGACGGGGACGACAGCCAACCCGTCGATGCCGGTGAAGTCTTTCGGGTTGCAGGTGTACAACGGCAGTCCGTTCGCGAGGGCCGTGGCTGCGATCATCACGTCGTAGGCGCGCGGTCTGACCGAGCGGCCGCCCTTTCGTAGCGCCAGCGCCACGCGGCCGAACGCCCGGGCGGCAGCCACGTCGAGCGGAAGCGGGTCGAAGTCCGCTTCTGCCTGCTGCACGTGCGATTGGCGCGCCGCGCGTTCTTCGTCCGTCTTCGCAAGCAGAGGACCTGCGGACAACTCTGCGAGGGTCACCGTCGTGATGAGCGGCTCCTCAGGAAGGAGGCTCTCATCGTCTATCTGCGTCAGCAGAATCAGCGTGCTCGTGTCGAGCACACCGCGTTCGTGACGTACGCGCGCGCGAGTGGTCACAGTGACGAATCCAGCGCCGCATCGATGTCGGCCCTGAGCCACGCGGCGTCGACGCGCGCCAACCGCCGCCACCGATTCAGAAGTGCAGAGGCGCGGAGCGTCCGCCGGGAGAGCGGCCTGAGCTCGGCGACGGCATGCCCATCGCGAGTCACGGTGAGACACTCCCCCCGCGCGACCCGGTCGAGCACGCGCCCCCCGTCATTGCGCAAATCTCGGACTGTGACTTCGGCCATGCCCTAGTGTCTCACCGGTGAGACGCGGTGGAAGCGGCGGCGACGCGACGCGAAACGCGCCGGTCCCGGGATGTCGTCGCGGGCGTACGCACGTCGGTGGCCAAGCTGCGTCAGTGGCCTGGCGCCTCGGAATCAGGGCGATGAGCCCGTTCGTCAGCCACAAAGGCTCGCCGGCCCGCCATATGAGCGGCAGGTGCCGCACCCGCCCGTCCTTCGGCATCGTGACGTGGCCCTTCTATTCGGGACGCGCCACCGTCATCTGCCGCTTGGCCAGGTCCACATCCACGTCGGACCATGCGAGCGCCATCATCTCGCCCGCACCGCAGGCCCGCTTTTCTACCTAACAGAATCACGAGTTGGGCAAGTGAATCGGACTGCGCCGCCTTCAGCCGCTGCACATCCTCGGTCGTGATTTCGTCCAGGCGCATGAGCCCGAACGCCCTCACGAGGTGCACCCGCATCACCGTCTCTTTCGAGGCGATGCCGCTGGGCTTCAACCGGTTCGCCTTCGCGTATCCGTCGAGGAACCACGCGAACTCGTTCAACGTGGGTATCTGCTTGATCGCTTAGGCTCACCCCTGAGATATGCCGTCGTCGAACACCTGCAAGCGCTCCTCAAGCAAAAATTGGGGCGGTGGCAAGACAAGGCGCTCTGACTTCATGCGGCATAGCGCCCCCGGGGAGCCCACGC
>Ga0335394_10009319_pt1 | contig 11062 bp, 8 predicted proteins | sample MAT03_FD_205741 | JGI IMG/M metagenome (GOLD analysis project Ga0335394, IMG submission 205741) | Freshwater microbial communities from Lake Fryxell liftoff mats and glacier meltwater in Antarctica - MAT-03 (spades assembly) (version 2) ... | reverse complement strand
GGCATAGTGAATCAGACCATATTTCGTTATTCATAGGTTTGACCACGCGAGCGTATTCCTCCGTACTGTATAGATTGAAGGCATTGGACGAGGGACTCAAAAGTTCCGATAACCAGACTTCAAGGTCTCCATTATAACTTGCAATGCGCTCAATAAAGCGTCGGGTTATGAAGGTCAATGATGGAGAGTGTTTCCGCGCATTTGTTCGTATTTCCTCTAGCAAGTTCATAAGTTGCAAATAATCAGTGGCTGCTACAAGCCCATAGTTAAGTTGAGCTTCACGGATTGAATCATTTAGGCGATACAGCGCCACATCATAACCGTCTATTCCGAGCTGTGACAGATTTGCATTGAAGCTGTACCAAATATCACATGCAGGACAGATGGCGATTCGCCCGTCGTTCGGCAGTACAATTCTCCAGACAGACCCTGTACGGGCATATGACGAAGCATTAGAGTGCTTGGTCGTGCCTATTAGAGAAGCATTACGCGCTGGATAGCATTTCCAGCTCGGCAAGCCGTTCAACAACCAGTCGTAGTAGTGCCCATTGTAGTTGGCCGTCTTTGATGGTCGTGCCCCTGGAATGCTCTTGAACATATAAGCCACGTGGTCTGAATCCAGCCAGTTACTACCTTTGAACAAAGGACGAGAGCTCGTGCCGTGTATCGCCCACCTGTCATGAGCTATAAGCGCCTTCAATTGTTCGGCAGCAATCGGACTATACATATCTGAAGGGTGAGCCATGCGAGACAAAAATAAGGCATCCCACAATCTACTCGGAAAAACCCTACACAATGATTGGGTCGTTACTGGACAATGTGAGAATGTAACTTCAAGAACCGGAGGTATCTATTCTGCGTACTATGAGGTTTCCAAAGGCAATCAACGTGGATTTTTGAAAGCTTTTGACTATAGCGGAGCGGATCTTGCAGGTGCAAGCTCTGATGAAATGAGTAAGATAAATACGGCTTACAATTATGAGAAGCATGTATTAGAGACTTGTACGAGAAAGGGTATAAAGAATGTTGTTCGATTTATAGATGCGGGAGAAATTGAGGTTCCGGAAATCGAGAAGTACCCGAAAGTAGTCTACTTAATACTAGAACAGGGTATTCAGTCTTGTAAAGCATTGCTCGCCGATCCAAATGTTGATTGGTCATGGAAGTTGATTTCCTTACATCAGGTTGCTAGTGGGCTGAATCAACTTCATCGTGCTGAAATTGCTCATCAAGACATGAAGCCATCCAATGTTGTGACAATGCAAGATGGTGTTAGTAGGATTACTGATTTTGGAAGTGCTTCTTATAAAACACACCCTATTAATCCTCCGGCATTTTTGAATCTATACCAGGGAACTCGTGAATATGCGCCGCCAGAGTTGCTGTATGGCGGTGGCATCGGCAATGGCCAGAACCCATTTGAGTCTCTGCAGAGACCATGTGATGCGTATCTACTTGGAAGTATGATTGTATTCTACTTCTCGAACATTTCAATGACAGCTCTTATACAGAATAATCTAGCGCCACAATGGAGCTGGAATCAGGCTGCCAATCAAGGAAATTATTCCGTAGTCAAACCTTATGTATCCATGGCATTTGCAAAAGCGATGGAAGATTTTGCCGAGGAAATGAAGATTTATCCATTCCATTCAGAACTTGTTGATAGCGTTCGTTATCTCTGTAATCCGGATCCTTATCAACGTGGGCACCCAAAGGGTTTGCATCTGAAAATTGGCCAACATAGTTTGGAGCGGTTCGTTTCAATTCTTGCTCGCTTGGTCTTTGCATATACAAATAGAGCCGCTTAAATGGGCGTGCTATATAAAACGGATAGTCGAAATCTACTGCCACGATGGAGAAATGTAGAAAGTGAGTTGGCCTCAACCAAGGGCTTGATAACTACACATGCGGCGACGATTAAATCCAATTTGGGTCCAACTGTACAATTGGATGACTGGAAAGATTCCAAATCCTTACCTAATGCAGCAGATTTGCTGACCTCAGCAAAGGTTCTTGGGTTGCAAGCCGAACACACCGATGCAGCTGAGTACATTATCTCGCATGCTTCTCCAACCAGCTTGATTTATAATGTTGCTAAGCAGAGTCTTGATATTGAAGATCTGTCAATTCAGTTCAATTCAGTCTCGTCGCTAGAGGTGAAGCATGATCGGAAGATTGCCTACTACAGAGCTTTGTTGCGCCAGGGTCCAATTAATCCTATCGCATGGGTGGAGCTTGGTCGACATTACATAGCGCTAGGTGAAAATGTCAAGGCAAAATCAGCGATTCAGTCGGCTCTCTCCATTGACAGGCACAGCAGGTTCATCGTTCGTTCAGCAGCTCGTTATTATCATCATGCAGGCGATCCAGATGAAGGCCTACGGGTTTTGCACCGATCCGATAGAGTAAAATACGATCCATGGATTATGGCCAGCGAAATTGCTTTCGCGTCAATGCTTGATCGTCAAACACGATTGGCCAAAAATGGGCTTCAGCTAATCGAGGATAAGCGTTTTGAATTTTTCGAAGTAACTGAACTCGCTTCTGCACTTGCGACACTGGAGATGAAAAATGGAAAGTCGAAGAACGCGAAGAGGTTGGTTTCACTATCGCTGGAAATGCCAAACGACAACTCATTCGCGCAAGCCATGTGGTATCGTGAGCAGTTTGCAATTCCGAGTTGGAAGTTCGAGAATATGACTATTCAATCGGCGTGGGAAGGAACTGCGCAATTGGAATATCAGAACGCGAATTTTAGCGAAGCGCTAGTTCTTCTCGAACAATGGCAGCAGGATGAACCCTATTCTTCACGACCGCTACTGCTCAAATCGTACATTCTAGGATCCATTCTAGGTGAAGTTGAACAAAGTGCGGAACTATTAGAGAAGGAATTTCATATGCATAGCACTAACTGGAAAGTGCTTAACAACTTATTGTACTATAAACTTTTGTCGGGCACTTCTAAGAACTTAGAAAAGAATGTATACCAATTGAAAAGAGCTGTAGAGGGATTGAGTCGTGATGAGTCAATAGCGACGAAGGCTACACTAGGCTTATACATGTTCCGATCAGGCCATATCGCCACTGGCAGAGACCTCTACCGTCAAGCTATATCTGGTATTGAGAAGGGTGGTAATGTGTATGGCAAAGCTGTAGCCGTCGCAAACTATGTTCGAGAAGAATTACTAGCTAATGAGTCCCCCGAAATAGTTTCGACAGCTCTTGATATGCAGCAACGTGCGTGTAGTCAGAGAACCGAGTACGATGTAAAGATTTTGGTTGATCGGAACAATAAATTGCAAAGTCAAAGGGTGCTATAATTGCAAACCTTCGCTTGCATTTCCGTAAGGGGGCGTTCTTGGGGGTCTGGGAATGTCTTTGGTTAAGTGGGTTGAATGTTGTCGGAGGTCGCCGATGTGGTTGACCGCTGAAGGACTTTCCAACCTCACCTCCCACCCAGATCCAACCTTCAATTCCCTCAACCCACAACTTCCCAACCTTAGTTCCAAGCATTCGTCTATTTTTGCGGCCCCCGAAATGCGGGGCGATTTGTTTTTCTCCTGAAGAACAGAATGTTAACGCTAGAACAACAGAACCGAAATGGGAAGTGAGATCATGTACTACATCCCCCTGATGGGCGTAGTTGGCTTGGTGGTGATGGTGGCCAAGGCCATGTGGGTGACCAAGCAGGATGCAGGCGATGCCAACATGCAGGAGCTCGCGGGCTACATCGCAAAGGGCGCAAGTGCATTTTTGAAGGCCGAATGGAAGGTCTTGGGCGTGTTCGCGGTGATCGCTGCCGCCCTGTTGGCGTGGAGCGGAACCTTGCATCCGCACAGTGATTGGGTGATCGCGATCGCCTTCTTGATCGGCGCGTTCTTCAGCGCCTTTGCAGGCTGGATCGGCATGAGCATCGCCACCAAGGCCAACGTGCGTACAACTCAGGCGGCGCGTACCAGTTTGAAAAAGGCATTGGAGGTATCCTTCAACGGAGGTGCCGTCATGGGCCTCGGTGTTGCTGGGCTTGCCGTGGTGGGTCTCAGTTCGCTCTTCATCGTATTCCTGGGCATGTACGTGACCGATGGCAATGCCAACGGCCAACAGATGATGACCTGTTTGGAAGTGCTGGCCGGCTTCTCGCTCGGTGCCGAATCGATCGCGCTTTTCGCCCGTGTGGGTGGTGGCATCTATACCAAGGCCGCCGATGTGGGCGCTGACCTCGTGGGAAAAGTTGAAGCCGGTATCCCCGAGGATGATGCACGGAACCCTGCGACCATCGCCGATAACGTAGGCGACAACGTGGGTGACGTGGCTGGCATGGGTGCCGATCTTTTCGGTAGCTACGTGGCCACGATGTTGGCGACCATGGTACTCGGTCGTGAAGTGGTGAGCGCGGACAATTTCAATGGCATGGCTCCGATCCTGCTCCCCATGGTGATCGCCGGTCTGGGCGTGTTGTTCAGCATCATCGGCACCTTCTTCGTGCGCATAAACAAGGACACCGACAGCGTTATGAACGCGCTGAACCTGGGCAACTGGGGTTCCATGGTCTTGGTGGCCATCTCGAGCTATTTCCTGGTGGATTGGATGATGCCGGATACCATGCAGTTCGTCCGCAACGGGATCTCCGTCGAGCTGACCAGCATGAACATCTTCTGGGCCATCATCCTCGGCCTCGTGGTCGGTACGTTGATGAGCATGGTGACCGAGTACTACACCAGCATGGGCCGCCGTCCGGTGAACAGCATTGTGCAAAAGAGCGGCACCGGCCACGGTACGAACGTGATCGGTGGCTTGGCGATGGGCATGGAAAGTACCGTACTTCCGATCTTGATCCTGGCAGCAGGTATTTGGGGTTCCTTCGAATTGGCTGGCATGTACGGTGTGGCTATCGCTGCGGCAGGTATGATGGCGACAACTGCCATGCAACTTGCGATCGATGCCTTCGGTCCGATCGCTGATAACGCGGGTGGTATCGCCGAGATGAGCGGCCTTCCAAAAGAAGTTCGCGAGCGTACCGACAACCTGGACGCAGTGGGCAACACAACAGCTGCCACAGGAAAAGGATTCGCCATCGCTTCCGCAGCCTTGACGGCCCTTGCGCTGTTCGCAGCTTATGTCGGCATGTCCGGCATCACCGGCATCGACATCTACAAGGCAAATGTGTTGGCCATGTTGTTCGTGGGTGGCATGATCCCATTCTTCTTCAGCAGCCTCGCGATCAGTGCGGTGGGGAAAGCGGCCATGGACATGGTGAAGGAAGTGCGTCGCCAGTTCCGTGAGATCCCCGGGATCATGGAAGGCACGGCCAAGCCGGAGTATGAGAAGTGTGTGGCCATCAGCACCGAAGCATCGATCCGTGAGATGATCGCACCGGGAGCGTTGGCGTTGTTATCACCGATAGTCGTTGGATTCCTCGCAGGTCCGGAAGCGTTAGGCGGATTGCTCGCCGGCATCACGGTGAGCGGTGTGCTCATGGGCATGTTCCAGAACAACGCAGGTGGCGCGTGGGACAATGCCAAGAAGAGCTTCGAGAAGGGTGTGGAGATCGACGGCGTGATGTACTACAAGCACAAAGCCGACAGTCCTTCGCTACCCCACCAAGCAGCGGTAACGGGTGATACCGTTGGTGATCCGTTCAAGGACACCTCCGGTCCTTCAATGAACATCTTGATCAAGTTGACGAGCATCGTGGCCTTGATCATCGCACCGCACATCAATGAGGGTGGCAACAACGCACCCTTGCAACACGATCACGAAGGGCTCGACCACGACCACGGTTCCTTGCCTGTTCCGGATGCCGCGCCGGTCGCCGCTACGACCTTGTCGCTGAGCGATCGGTTCTAATAGCACTTCACATTAAGAAGCCCCGGTGGTCGTTAGATCATCGGGGCTTCTGCGTTATTGGTTAAGGATCTAGTGCTCCACCACGAAGCTTCGACCATGACGTTCGAAGCCGTACGTAGCGGTGAGTTGAAGGTGGTAAAGACCGGGTGCCATTCCGCTCACATCGATGCTGCCGTTCGGTCCGGACCAAGGTTGTTCCAGAATGGACCTTCCCAAGCCATCTGTTATGTGAATCCGACCTTGTTGTATTGACCGGTCAAGGCGCACGTTCATTGTCGTGGACGCAGGTACGGGTAGAAGTGAGAGCGGATTGGTGTCTCTCTCCTCGATGCCTACGCTGGTACTCAGATTTTCGAGCCAACGAACCGAACCAGAGTCGAAAACGACAAGGTCCTGATCTCCATCGCCATCCAGATCACTTAACAAGAAATTCCGTTCCGTGCTTTCGACAAGAACAAGCGGGGGCTCACTAGAAGGCCAAGTGGAATTCCCGGAGACTGCTGTGTATGCAAACAAGGCTGGAGAAGCGAACAGTCGTTCCCGTACCAAAACATCCATTCTCCCATCATTGTTGAAGTCGGTAACTCGTAGATCGAAATCATCCGTACCCTCAAGAGTTGGGAAATTGAACAATTCGACCAACGGACCAACAGAGGCGCTAGTGATCGACGAGCCGGAAACTTGAATAAGTCCATCTTCAGTACCGTTCCAGTGCACCCTATCCAAGACACCATCTTCATTGAAATCGTACCAGTATGATCTCCAATTCCCTCCCGGTGATGAGTCGAAACTGTAATTCTCATCGAAGTTGAAAGCTCCGCTCCCGCTATTGAAATACATGCCCCAGACTGCTTGGTCGTAGTGGAAGACGTCCTCCAAGCCGTCCATGTTCACATCCGTGTGATATCGATAGAAGTCGAATGTAAAAGGCGGCTGGATCGGTCGATATTCATTAGTTGGGTCCAGTTCCAAGGCGATGTTCAAAGGATATGCAGTTGGTGCGCTGAAACCTTGAACCGCCCCGTACAAAAGGATCTCTAGGTCTCCGTCACCATCCAAGTCGAACATGGAAGGATCGGCATAATATCGCTCGCCAGCGGAAAGACCCAAATGCTGCCCGATCGGTTCGATCACCAGCAAGCTTTCGTCATCCCGGATCCGAAGGAATTGTTCAGGAAGGTCCGATCCGTAAGTGTTCCAATAGACTATAACATCCTCGTCGCCGTCTCCTTCGAGATCCGTTGAGACGAACACGACACCACGTGTGCTTGGGTACGGTTGCGGGAGCGACAATGTGGTCTGTTCGTCGGTCAGGTAACCGTCGCCAACAAAGCCCCGCAGCATGTGAAAAGATCCCGAATCTGCTTGAGTCGCAACGATCATTTCCGGTTGGTTGCCCGTACCGGTGGAACGCATGTGTACGGCGACAATACTTTCGTTCGAGATGAAAATATCCCTCAGGGAATCGCTGAAAACAATAGGCGGAACCTGTGCCCAAGTGTTGGTTATTGAGCAGAACCCGAAAAGGCCCAACATCAGAATGGAGAGGCTCGATCCCTTCATGGTATGTCGCTTTTGTGTTATGCAAAACGCTCTACGCGTCAAGGTATTGTGTAAGGACTACCTCGCCAATTCCCTTATGCGGAAACCACCTCCAGATCAGCGATCGCTTCAACTTTTTCATTGAGCGCAGTAGAATTGCTCAACCAGTCATCCCGACCCCGAACAGTGACTAGCCGCCCACAATTAAAAGATCCAAGTCAAATTCCACCGGAACTCGCCAAGGTGAGGCCTTTCCCCTCTCCTTGGGAGAGGGGCAGGGGTGAGGGGTGCATTCGCTGGTCCACGAGCACAGCTCTGTGCTTTCAGAAACAGTTCCAGATCCGCACAGATAGTCACCCCTCTCCCTTGGAGAAGGGCCGGGGGTGAGGCCCCCTACTTCTTCCCCTTCTTCTTCACCGCAACTTTCTTGGCGGGTTCCTTGCTCACGTTCTTTGCTCCAGTCTTCGCGGTTAACTTGGCGGGAGCCACTTCCATGGGGAACAAACCATGGATCTCCGCATCGATCTTGTTGATGATGATGCCGAGATCCCCGCGGTCGTTGTGGAAGCTGTTTCCTTCCACATCAATGATCAACAGCTTGCCTTTGTCGTAGGTCTGGATCCAGGCTTCGTACCGTTCGTTGAGGCGCTTGAGGTAGTCAATGCTGATGCTGTTCTCGTATTCGCGTCCCCGCTCGCTGATCTGTTTCACGAGCTTGTCCACCGGAGCTTGCAGATAGATCATGAGATCGGGTGGTGTGATCGAATGGTCCATGTTCTGGAACAGGCGGAAGTAGTTCTCGAAGTCGCGCGTGGTCATCAGCCCCATGGCGTGCAGGTTGGGCGCGAAGATGAATGCGTCCTCGTAGATGGTGCGGTCCTGGACCACGTTGCGGCCGCTACGGCGGATCTCCAGCAGCTGTTCGTAGCGGGAATTGAGGAAGAAGATCTGCAGGTTGAAGCTCCAACGTTGCATGTCCTTGTAGAAGTCGAAGAGGTAGGGGTTGTTGTCCACAGCCTCCTCCAGCTGGTCCCATTTGTAGTGCTTGGCGAGTAGTTGGGTAAGTGTGGACTTGCCGGAACCGATATTTCCTGCGATCGCGATATGCATGATGTGGCCTTCAGAAAAATGATGAGGTGCGAAGGTATCCGTGCGAACGGATGAAAAGGGTCGTTGTGGAAAAGTCGTGATCGACCACGGCTATTGCGCCAGTGTGTGGATAACGATCCGATCTGCGGTCAGTAGGTACAATTTACCCCGTTCCACGCGGGCATCAAGCACCAACGACGCTTCAATGGGCAGCGGGAAATCGATGATCTCGAACGACTTCATGTCATACACATGCATCTTTCCTTCGGCGAAATAGTACAGGGCACCTTCGCGCACCTCAAAACTTTGTGCACCCAGGATCGGGATAGTTTTGAAATAGGTTCCGAAAATATCGAAGACGAGAATGCCGTGGAGCGGGTCGTTCACGTACAGACGGCTATCAAACTCCTGCATGGCGGTTGGTGCTGGGGTGATCCCGAGCAATTGGTCCAACCGCCCGGTATTCGCCAATTTCCGAAGTTGGGCATCCACGCGCACCAAGGCGAGTTCACGATTGTCGAACAACCAGAAGCTGTTCTGCACGCTCATGCAGGCCAACACCACTTGCGGATATCCATCGCGGGGCAAATTGATCACACTGCCTTGCACGCTGAGGGTATTGTCCAGCACGGCGAGCTGCCCTTGGTCCTTCGAAAAGACCATGGGTTTCAACGAGTAGAAGGCATCAAGCGTGCTGATCTTTCCGAAGGTCTTCACACTGTTCTGCAGCCACGACTTGCCTTTCGCATTGAACAGCTCCAATACGTCACCACGCAACGCGTACACATTGCCCATTTCGTCGGTGGTGAACGCGTCGAACTTCCCTTCGATCACCAAGCTGTCCTGACCAAATGTGAACAGGCTCAGTGCGAGACCGATCGCGGCTATGGGGTTGCGGAGTTGCAAGGGGTGTTGTTGTTGGAACGATATGGACCACGATGGGTTCTTACCAGTCTATTGGATGAACGGAGCTAGCACGTTTCGCAGCTCGATCGGTGCAAGCAGGTCTTCAAGTATCGCTCGGTCGTTGCACAACCTCGGCACCTTGTTCTGCCCGCCCAATTTGCCACGTTGCTTCATCCATGCATAGAACGTGCCGGACGGGACGGCGTGTATCAGTGGAGGCCCCATGGCCATGTCGCCTTTCCGCTTGGCATCGTAATCGGAATTGATCGCCCGCATGGTGGTGTCCAGTGTGTTCATGAACAGGTCCATATCATCAGGCGGGTTATCGAATTCGATCACCCATTCGTGTCCGCCGCGTGCCTCGTCCGCCATATAAATGGGTGCTGCAGTGTATTCCTTAACTACGCTCCGGGTGGCCTCGCAAGCGGCCGCAATGCCCCTGTCCGCGTTCTCCACGATCAATTCTTCACCGAATGCGTTGATGAAGCTGCGTGTTCTGCCGCTCACCTGAATGCGGTGCGGGGAGAGGCTGGTGAAGCGAACGGTGTCCCCGGGCATGTAGCGCCAGAGGCCACCGTTGGTACTGATCACCAAGGCATATGAGGTATCTACTTCCACCTCATTGAGCAGGATGGTCCGTGGGTCCTGCTTCCCGATCTGGTCCATGGGCATGAACTCGTAGAAGATGCCGTAGTCCAGCATCAACAACATGTCATCGGCACCGTACCGGTCCTGTATGGCGAAGGAACCTTCGGAGGCGTTGTAGGTCTCCAAATAGTTCATGGTAGGTGAAGGGATCAACTCCTCGAACTGCGCGCGATAGGGTCTGAAACTGACACCGCCGTGCATGAACAGCTCCAGGTTGGGCCACACCTCCAACATGTTCTTCTTACCGGTAAGTTCAAGGATCCTGCGGAAGAGCACCAAGGTCCACGAGGGCACACCGGCGATACAGCGCACATCCTCACGCATGGTCTCGCGTGCCATCCGTTCGATCTTCACTTCCCAATCTTCCAATAAGGCGGTCTCGATCACCGGCGTCCTGCGCACTTCAACCCAAATGGGCAGGTTCCGGATAATGATCGATGAAAGATCGCCGCTGTAAGCATCCGGCCGGAATTGTTCAATGGTGCTCGACCCCCCCACCAAAAGCGTCATGCCGTAATACAGCTTGCTTTCCGGGAATTGCTGGTAATGGAATGCGATCAGGTCCTTACCTCCCTTGTAGTGGCAATCTTCCAACGCTTCACGGCTCACGGGAATGTATTTGCTCCGGGAACTCGTGGTGCCGCTGCTCTTGGCGAACCATTTGATGTCCGTAGGCCAAAGCAGGTTCTGTTCGCCCTTGCGCAACCGTTCCGTGAAGGGTTTCACATCCTCGTAATCCTGCAACGGAACGCGTTTGCGGTATTCATCGGGGTCGGAGATCGAGGAGTAGTCATACTTCCGTCCCCATTCCGTGTAGCGTGCCTTCTGCATCAGGTCCAGGAAAACCTCCAACTGGGCCATGCCGGGGTTGGCACGGAAAAATTCGATCTGTTGCAACCGTTTGGTGATCAAGAAGGAGACGAGCGTGTTCACTGGCATTGCGAAGGCAACGAAGGTCTAACTAGTGCAAAGTATGATGCCGATCTGCGGATGCGGCGCCGTTAAGGTAATGGGTCGGTGGAAAAGTCGT